>OGCI01001206.1_pt1 | contig 22896 bp, 21 predicted proteins | sample 1570021 | NCBI WGS metagenome assembly OGCI01 (sample SAMN06264664, study PRJEB24512) | hot springs metagenome | isolation source: Hot spring water | place: South Africa: Tshipise | collected 2015-06-21 | reverse complement strand
CCAAACTGTGGCTTGCGGCGGCACGACGCCGCTTTGCCGTCACGTCCCGCAGGCCGAACCCAAAAGCGGCAGCGTGCTGCCGCAATCCAAACTGTGGCTTGCGGCGGCACGACGCCGCTTTGCCGTCACGTCCCGCAGGCCGAACCCAAAAGCGGCAGCGTGCTGCCGCAATCCAAACTATGGCTTGTGGCGGCACGACGCCGCTTTGCCGTCACGTCCCGCAGCCCATTCCCAAAAGCGGCAGCGTGCTGCCGCAGTCCAAACTGTGGCTTGCGGCGGCACGACGCCGCTTTGCCGTCACGTCCCGCAGCCGGTTGCCAAAAGCGGCAGCGCGCTGCCGCAATCCAAAAGCGGCAGCGTGCTGCCGCAGGCCAAACTGTGGCTTGCGGCGGCACGACGCCGCTTTGCCGTCACGTCCCGCAGGCCGAACCCAAAAGCGGCAGCGTGCTGCCGCAGTCCAAACTATGGCTTGTGGCGGCACGACGCCGCTTTGCCGTCACGCGCCGCAGCCGGTTGCCAAAAGCGGCAGCGCGCTGCCGCAGTCCAAAAGCGACAGCACGCTGCCGCAGTCCAAAAGTTGTAGGGTTAAGCAGCCGATGGGTTCATTTGGGGGCGAAAACGCCCGCGTGAGTTCGCCGGGCCGACGCGCGACTCAGCCTGCCGGGACCGGCTCCTGAGGCAACAGCGCCACTGCCTCGGCCGCTTCGGCGTCAAGCTGATCCGCGTCCGCAGCGGTCACTTTGTAGATCTTCGACGGATCGGCCACGCGATCAATGAACAGCGTGCCGTCGAGATGATCAATCTCGTGTTGGAAGATACGGGCCAGATAGCCGCGCGCGCGAACTCGCTGCGGCCGGCCCTGTACGTCCTGTCCGCGCACCACGATCCAGACGTGGCGTTCCACATCTCCTACGTAGCCGGGGATGGACAGGCACCCTTCCTGGCCTTCCTCTTTCTCGCGCGAGGCCTTCACGATCTCCGGATTCACGAAGACGTACTGCTCGGCGGGAGTGCCCTCTTCCTCGTCTGCTTGCGTCTCGATCACGATCACGCGCTCCGGGACGTTCACTTGTGGCGCGGCCAGCCCCACCCCGGGCGCATTGCGCATGGTTTCGATCATGTCATCTACCAGGCGTTTGAGCTCCTGATCGAATTTCGTGACCTTGCGCGCCTTCAGCCGCAGCGTAGGATGACCGATGGTGATGATTTCCCGGATTGCCATGCTTTACTCTGTCTCCGACGAGATTTTTTAGCGATTGCTAATAAAAATTATACGAGCGAAATGCCGGCCTGTCAAAAAAGCAGCCGGTTTTGCCACAGCGCGTCCTATCCTGGCCATCTGGCCGCGGCCGCGCACAGCTGGCGGAGCAGGCCGGGCCCGGCATAGACCAGGCCGGTGTAGATCTGAACCAGCGTTGCGCCGGCCGCCAGCTTCTCCTGGAAATCGGCGGCCGACATCACGCCGCCGCTGGCGATAATGGGCAACCGGCCCCCGACGCCGGCCGCCACGCGGCGGATCATGGCCGTATTGAGCACGCACAATGGCGCGCCGCTCAGCCCGCCCGCTTCGGCGGCCCGGACCGAGCGCAGGCCTTCTCGGCGCAGCGTGGTGTTCGAGACGATGACGCCGTCCATGCCCGTCGCTAGGATGACGTCCAGCGCCGCGTCGAGCCCCGCATCGTCGAGATCGGGGGCCAGCTTGACCAACAGGGGCACGGGCCGGCCGAGCGCCCCGGCCAGACGCCGTCGCTCATCGGCCAGGGACACCAGCAGGTCGTGCAGCGCTTCCCGGCTCTGCAGCTGGCGCAGCCCCGGCGTGTTCGGCGAACTGATGTTGATCGCCAGATAATCGGCCAGCCCGGCAAAACGACCCAGCAGCAGCCGGTAATCCTCGGCGGCCCGGTCCAGCGGTGTCTCCTTGTTCTTCCCGATGTTGACCCCGACCACTACGCCATTGGGCCGCCGTTGGCTCAGCCGCTGGGCCAGAAAATCGGCCCCGCGGCTGGGAAAGCCCATCCGGTTGATCACGCCCTGATCCTCCACCAGCCGGAAGAGGCGCGGGACCGGATTGCCGGGCTGTGGCCGGGGCGTCACCGTGCCGAGCTCCAGATGGCCGAACCCCAGCGCGGCCAACCCGCGCCAGCCAATCCCATCCTTGTCATAGCCGGCCGCCAGCCCGACCGGATTGGCGAAGGTCAAGCCGAAGGCGTGGATCGGAGGCCCAGAAGGCCGCGGCGCGAAGAACGTCCGCAACACCCAACGGCCGGCTGCAGTCCCGCCGGCCGCCCGCAACAGGGCCAGAGTGAGGGTGTGGGCGCGCTCGGGCGACAGCCGGAAGATCAGGGGGCGGAGATGCGCGTAGACCGACATCGTGACTCATGCTCCCTGCAGGAACGCTCGGGTTGCCGCGATCTGGTGGGCCGGAACGCGGCCGGCCTGCTCCCAGTGATCGAGCATCTCCGAGAGGGTCAGCACCGCATGCAGCCGATAGCCGGCCGAGGCCAGCGCCTCGGCCGCGCCCGACTGGCGGTCAATGAGGACCACCACATCTGTCACCGCCAGGCCCGCCGCCTTCAATTTGTCAATTGTCTCGAACTTGCTGTCACCGGTCGTGGCCAGGTCATCAACGACCACGACCCGCTCGCCCGGCGCGTAGACGCCCTCGATGGCGGCCGCGGTGCCGTACTCTTTGATCTCCTTGCGCGGGTAGATCAGCGGCCGGCCAGTCTGCAGGCTGATCGCTGTAGCGATAGGCAGCGCGGCATACGGCACCGCGGCCAGCCGGTCGAAGTGCAGGCCGCGCAGCCTGGCCGCGTAGGCAGCGGCCACCCGGCTCAGCAGCGCGGGCGTTGCGACGAGCAGGCGCAGGTCGAGGTAGATGGGCGAGCGCAGGCCCGATTTCAGGGTGAACTGGCCGAAACGCACGCAGCCGGCTTCCAGCAGGGCGTCGGCCAGCGCAAGGCGTGCGTCGGCGTCGCCGCGTCGGGCCGCCGGCCGGGGCTGATGCGCCTGGCGCCGGATCGTCGCGGCCAGCTCGTGCGCGGCGCGTCGCGGATCGGCCGCGCGCGAGATGGCGCGGCTGACCGGGATCAGCAGACCCAGCCCATCCGGCCGCAGCCCGGCGCCAGGATCCACAGGTCGGCCGCGCGCTCGCGCGCGCGGGCCAGCGCATCGGGATAGGTGGCACCCACCACCAGGCCCAGATTATCCCGTTCGTTCCAGGCCCTGGCCAGCGCAGCCACTCGCTCCCACAACGGCTCTGCCGGCGGTCCGGCCAGCAGCAGGTCCTGCACGTCGGCCGCACCCGGATTGGAGGTCTTGCACAGCAGAAAGACTCCCCGCTGCGGATCGGCCAGGAAGGGCGTCAGGCTGTCATGACCCAGGTAGGGGTTCAGCGTGATCGCGTCGACGCGCAGGCGCTCGAAGGCCGCGCGCGCATACGCCTCGGCCGTGGACGCGATGTCCCCGCGTTTGGCATCCAGGATGACCGGCGCCTCGGCAGATGCCGTCGCGATCACCTCCTGGAGCACACGCCAGCCTTCCGGCCCCAGCGCTTCGAAAAAGGCCGCATTGGGCTTGTAGGCTGCGGCCACATCTGCCGTAGCCTCGATCAGATGCAGGCAGAACGCGCGCGCTGCGGCGGCCGTCGGCTCGGCCAGGTCGGCCGGGTGCGGATCGAGGCCCACGCAGAGGAGCGAATCCGCCTGCCGACAGCGATCGGCCAGACGGGTGAAGAAGCCGGACATGGGGCTCATGCCTTTCCCAGCACTGCGGCGAGCAGGGCCATGCGCGTGTAGAGGCCGTATTCCATCTGGCGGAAGTAAGCCGCGCGCGGATCATCGTCCACCTCCATGCTGATCTCGCCGACGCGCGGCAACGGGTGCATGAGGATCATGCGTTCCTTCGCCATCCGCATGGTCTCCGGCGTGATCACGTAGGCATCTTTGACCTGCTCGTATTCCTGCGGATCGCTGAAGCGTTCTTTCTGGACGCGCGTCACGTAGAGCACATCGGTCTCCGGCAACACGGCCTCCAGCCCGGTGTATTCGGCCTGCGGCGTGCCGGTCGCCGCGATCTCCGCGATGATCTCCGGCGGCATGCGCAGGATGTCGGGCGAGACGTAGTTCAGGCGCACGTCGTACAGCGTCAGCAGGCGGGCGAGGGAGTGCACGGTCCGGCCATACTTCAGATCGCCCAGCATCGTCACGGTCAGGCCGTCCACCTGGCCCAGCTCTTCGCGGATGGTGAAGAGGTCGAGCAGCGCCTGCGTTGGGTGTTCGCCGATGCCGTCGCCCGCGTTGATGACCGGCTTGCGGGCGTATTTCGCAGCCAACGCGGCCGAACCGGTCTCCGGATGGCGCAGCACGATCACGTCGGCATACGATTCGAGCGTGCGCACCGTGTCGGGCAACGACTCGCCCTTCGAGACCGAGGAGTAGCGCACCTCGTTGATCGGGATGACGCTGCCGCCGAGGCGCTCCATCGCCGCGGTGAAGGATGACGAGGTGCGGGTCGAGGGCTCGTAGAACAAGTTCGCCAGGATCTTTCCCTTCAGCAGGTCGAAGCTGCCCACGCGGCACACCATCACTTCCATTTCGTGGGCCACATCGAAGATGTATTCCAGGTTCTCGCGGTTGAACTGTTTGACCGACAGGATGTCCTTGCCGTAGAAGGGCGCATCCTGTTTGTCGCCGAAAGGCAGATAGGGACTGTTTTGTCGCACAGGTGGGACGTAAGTAGCCATCGTTTTTATGCTCCTTCAAAAAGATTCTTGCCCGTGCCGGGCCGGGCCAGGATGTGGCCGTCACGATAAGCCTCGTGGCCGCGCAGGATGACGCGACGCGGCCGGCCGCGCACTCGCCAGCCCTCGAACGGCGTCCAGCCGCAACGGCTGTGCAGCTCGACCCCGCGGATTTCCCACGCGGCCGCCTCATCCACCTCAATCCAGGTGTCGGGCTGAGCGGGCAGGCCGAAGATGCGCCGCGGGTTCGTGACCAGCCGCGCGATCAGGTCATCGGCGGTCAGACGGCCTTCGGCCATCGCGGTGAGCAGGAGGGGCAGGGCGGTTTCCAGGCCGGGGAAGCCGGGCGGCGGGTTGGGGCCATCTTTTTCCGCGGCCGTGTGCGGCGCGTGATCCGTGGCGAAGCAATCAATCACATCCAGGTTGTCCCAGAGCGCCTGGCGGTCGGCAGGGGTCGCCAGCCGCGGGCGCACCTCGCCGCGGCCCGCGGCCAGCCTGGGCAGGTCCTGGTCGGACAGGAACAGGTGATGCGGGGTTGTCTCGCAGGTCACTTGCAGGCCGCGCTGTTTCGCGGCGCGGATCAGCAGGATCTCCTCTCGCCGCGAGACATGGGCCAGATGCACGGGCCGGTCGTAGAGTGCGGCCAGCAGGATGATCGCGGCCAGCGTGCGGCCCTCGGCATGGGCGACGATGGGCGCATGTCGAGGCCAGTGCGCGCAATGCGCCATCCACAGCGTCATATCGTCGAGCCGCAGCGGGCCGTAGGTCTGATCCAGGTACATCTTCAGACCGGGCACGCGACCGGCCAGGGCTGCTGCACCGGCGACGTTGTCCGGCCCGGCGCCGAGATACTGGCCGTAGTCACAGCGCGCTTTCGCGCGCGCCGCGTCAAGGCTGGCTGCCAGCGTCGACACGTCGGTGATCGCCGGCTGCGTGTTCGGCATGGCAAGCACAGCCGTGAAGCCGCCCGCCAGCGCGGCAGCCGTGCCGCTGTCCCAATCCTCTTTGTGCGTGCCGCCCGGCTCGCGCATGTGCACGTGCACGTCTATCAGGCCTGGTAGTCGCATCTTTCCTCCTTGTTGCGCCCGGCGCAGGGCAAAAAAAGAGAGCCTTGCGGCTCTCTCAAATCACTGTTTCAAAAAAATAGAGCGCCCACGGGAGCCGAAGCTCCGGGGCGCGCGCTATGAGAAGTGGTCGGTCAGTCACGGTATTCCTCCGATCGCAGCATGGTGTCGGTGAGACGGCACAGTGCCGTCCGGGTTGGCGTCACCTCCGTGGTGCTCAAGTTGCCCGCCGAGGGCGTCTCGCGACAACGGGGCAATCCTCGTTGCCCCGTTGTCTGCATCGAGTACATTTTACCCGCAGGCGCGTTTCGTGTCAAATTCGGCAGCCGGTTCGGGTGAAGTTACGCATTGCAGCCGGCAGCCCGCCTTTGCTATAATCGCGCGCGATGTCCGATCTCTCTGCTGCGGCCATCGAGGCCGCGTTGACCACGCGCCGGCTGGGCCGGCCCACGCTCTATTTTGCGCGCGTCGGTTCGACTAACGACGTGGCCCACGCGCGCGCCGCCGATGCCCCCGATGGGCTGCTGGTGGTCGCCGATGTGCAGACCGCCGGCCGCGGCCGGCTCGCTCGGGCCTGGTGGGCGCCGCCGGCCGCCTGCCTGCTGATGTCTCTGCTGCTGCGGCCGATGTTGCCTGCGCACCGCAGCGGACAGCTGACCATGTGCCTGGGCCTGGCCGCGATCGAGGGGATTGCCGCGGTCACCGGGCTGCGGGCTGCGCTCAAATGGCCTAACGATATCCTCTGGCAAGGGCGGAAGCTCGGCGGCATGCTGGCCGAGCTGCGCCTGCATGGGGAGCAGATAGACTATGTTGTGCTGGGGCTGGGACTCAACGTGAATCTGACCTTCGGGCCGGGCAGCCCGGCGCCGGCCGAGCTGTGGACGACAGCCACCAGCCTGCAGATGGCCGTGGGCCGGCCCATATCGCGGCTGGCGCTGCTGGCCGCCATCGTGGGCCGCTGCGAAGTCTGGTATGACCGGTTGTTGAGGGGCGAGCCGGTTCATGCGGCCTGGGCGGCGCAGCTCGACACGCTGGGCCGGCCGGTGACGATCAGGGAGGCCGACCGCGACCTGCATGGCGTCGCAATCGCTGTTACGCCCGAAGGTGGGCTCATCGTGCGCACAGACGATGGCCGGGAAGAGATTGTATGGGCCGGCGACGTGCATACGCTGCGCGTCTCCTGAGCCAAAACGTGCCAGGCACCCTGCCAGGTGCCTGGCACGTGAACACGGGTCCTTTTCATGGTTGGGCTTCTGTCTCGGATGATGTTATAATCGCCGCATGTCTGTTGATCCTGTCCGTCGGTCGCTGGCCCTGCTCGTCCTGATCGGATTGGCGGCTGTGCTGATCTCATTGTTGCCCGTCGAGGCGCTGGCACGGCCCATCTTCCAGTCGCCATTGCCTGGCTCAACGCCGACTGTGTCGCCGACGTTGCCGGCGACGGCCACCCGCCAGGCCGTGACGCCGGTCGCCGCGCCGCCGACATCCGGGCCGGACGCGGGGAGGCCGATCGGGCTGCCAGCAGACGCGCCCATGGCCGCGCCGCCGGCGCCTGAAAGGGTGCCTGGTTTCTTGCCGCCGCCCACATTGAGCGCGCCCGGCGGCCAGCCGCCATCGCTCCTGCCGGGGCCGGGGCAGCCGTTGACGGCGCCGCCTGCGCCGACACCCACCCCGCGACCTGTGTCGGCGGCTGCGGACGATTCGGATCCGGCGGGTTCGTTGGCGCGTTTGATTGACACCGCCGTCATCGCGGTGAGCTATCTCTGGCTGTGCTGTGGCATCTTCGTGCTGATCGGCATCACTCTGGGCCTGGTCTGGCTGGCCCGCGACAAAGGACGCACCTGACCGTGGGCGGCTCAGGGATCAGGTCGCATCGTCGCGACACCCTCTGGCTGGTCCTGGCCATTACCTGGCTGGCTTTTGCGCTCCGCGTGAGCGGTCTCACCGCGCAGAGCCTCTGGCGGGACGAGGTGGACGCGCTGCGTTTCGCCATGCAGCCGCTGCTTGCCCTGCTGGAGATGTTCCGCCGTCATGGCGAAAACGGCCCGCTCTTTTTTCTGATGTTGCGGCCGTGGCTTCAGCTTGCCGGCAGCGGTGAGTTCGCGCTGCGTTTCCCGTCGGCGCTGGCCGGCGCGCTGGCCGTTCCGGCCGGTTATGTGCTCCTGCGCCGTTTGAGCGGACGGCGTGGGCCGGCGGCCATCGCCGCCTTGCTGTCGGCCACCGCGCCGTACGCGGTCTGGTACGGGCAAGAGGCCAAGATGTATGCCCTTTTGCTGCTGTGGGCCTCGTTGACAATGTACCTGACGCTGCGCGCCGGCCAGGAAGGCGGCCTGTGGCGCTGGGGGCTGCTCTACGTCCTCACCAGCCTGGGCTTCTACCTGCATCTGCTGGCCGTCCTGATCGTTCCGGTGCAGGCGCTGTGCCTCATCCTGGCGCCCTCCCTGGCTCCGGCGCATCGCCCCGGCTGGGCGCAGCGACGCCGACTGAGCGGCCTGTTGTATCTGACGCTGTTGGTGCTGCCCTATCTGCCGCTGGCGCGCTGGCAGGTGCCGTTGTGGTTGGCCGCCGATACGCAGACCGGTTATCCGTTCGTGCCGCTGGTGACGATCCTGCCGGTGCTGCTGGTGGCCTACAGTCGCGGCATCCTGCCGGTGACCGCTCTCGTCATGTTGCTGCCGATGACGCTGGCCTGGCTGGCCGGCGTGGGGCTGTGGCCCTGGCTGCGCGGCGTTCTGCCCGCACCGACCGGCCGGCGCCAATGGCTCGTGGTCGTGTTCCTGCTCGTCTGGCTGCTCTGGCCGGCTGTCGGCATTTACATCATTTCGCTGCGTCGGCCCATCTTTGCCGATCGCTATCTGATCTGGACATTGCCGGCGTTTCTGGGGCTGGCCAGCCTGGGCGTGATCGCGCTGGCGCGGCTGTGGCGGCCGCTTGCCGCCGCGACGCTCGCAGCCATCGTGGCCTTCAATCTGGCCGCGGTTAATGATCAGATGCAGCCGATCAAAGCGGATTTTCGGGCCGCGGCGCGTTTTGTGATGGCGCATCGTCAGCCCGGCGACCAACTGATGTTTCAAATTCCGTACAGTCGTTACACGTTCGTCTGCTACAGCGGCGAATTGGACAGCTGGCTCGATGGCCCGTATACCAATCACGGCATGAGCGCGGCCGAGCTGGATGAAGTCCTGAGACAGGCCACGGCCGGCCTCCCGGCCGTCTGGCTGATCGCCTCGGAGACGCCGCTGTGGGATGCGCGCGGGCTCACCGAGGCGTGGTTTCAAGCCCATGGCCGGCCGACGGCACGGGCGGAATTCGTGCGTGTGACCGTCACCCGTTACGAGCTGCGATGATGACCGCCGGACGTGCCAGGCACCTGAGAGGGTGCCCGGCACGGGGATGGCATAACCGTCGGACGTGCCAGGCACCTGAGAGGATGCCTGGCACGTGGATGCAGGAGATGTAGACGTGCTCTCGGACACAACTTATCTGCCCGAAACCTCTGCGGCATCCGACCTGCCGCTTTCGGCCGACGAGCGGCGGCTGGCTCTGCTCGGCCTGGTTGACTTCGAGGGCCGCTGGGAGGTCCTCGAGGCGGCGACCCGCCTGGTGGTGGACGGCGAGACAAAGGCCGCGCTGATCTGCGAGCGGTTGGCGCCGCGAGCCGAGCACTTGTCGGCGCTCGTGACAGAGGTCTCGGCGTACGAACTATGGCTTGCCCGACACTGGTTCGACACGCAATTCTGTCAGGCGACAGCCGTTGCCGGCCCGGAAGAAGCTGCATCGCAGACCGCCGCACCCGCCGGCCGCCGCGGTCGCCGCACCAAAGCGAGGACCGAATGACCGCATTCGAAGCTTCTCTGCCAACCGACCCCTCGATCCGCGGGACCGGAGAGCCGGAGTGGATGCCCAGCCTGGCCGAGACGACCCGGGCGCGTCGTCAGATGGAGCGCGCGGGCATCGTGCGTAGCATGGCGCGCGGCGTGTCGCAGCCGCTCGTGCCGGATGGCGAGGCCCCATGGCCGTGGCTGATCGCGGCGGCCGTCTGGGTGCTGGTCTGGCCCGGCCTGATCGCGTTTCGCCTGGTGCAGGGCCGGCCAGCATGGTTGCCCTGGTGGGTGCCGCTGCTTGCCGCGCTCGTTAACCTGGCCTTGCTGGTAGGCCCGGTGCTTTACAGCCAACACATCGGCGGCGACGATGACCTGCGGCAGCGTTTCACCAGGATCCAAACCCTGCCTCAGATGCTGGCGCTGGAGCCGTCCGAGTTCGAGGTGTGGACCGGGATGCTGTTCCAGCTGCTAGGCTATCAGGTGAAAAACACGCAGGACGTGGCCGATCACGGCATTGATTTGATCGTGTCCGGCCCAGAGGCCAGATATGGACTGGTGCAGTGCAAACGCTATCGCGGGACGGTGGGCGAACCGACGATCCGCGATCTCTACGGCACCTTGATCCACGAAAATGGCGATCGCGCCTGGCTGGTGACCACGGGTGCCATCTCACGGCAGGCGCGCGACTGGGCGCTGGGCAAGCCGATTGACCTGTGGGACGGCCTGCGTCTGATCGAATTCTCCAAACAGATGCGCCGCCAATGAAAGTCGGACGACAAATCCGAAGGATTTAGCGCCAGGAGGAGAGTCAATCCATGCAACGTGCAGAAGCCGGGCGGCCCTGGGTTTTTGCGCACCGGGGCGCGTGTCGGGTAGCGCCCGAAAATACATTGCCGGCCTTTCAGGCTGCCATTGACCTGGGGGCCGATGGAATCGAGCTCGACGTGCAATACAGCTCGGACGGCAAGCTGGTGGTGATCCACAATCCGACCCTGGACAAAACCACGAACGGCGAAGGCCGCGTCACGGCGCACACGTTCGAGGAGTTGCGCGCGCTCGATGCCGGCGCCTGGTTTGCGCCACAGTTCGCCGGCACACCAATTCCCACCCTCGACGAAGTGCTGGAACTGGCGCACGACAAGCTGCTGGTCAACATCGAATTGAAGTCCCTCGAATCGTCCACGGTGGATTTGGGTGTGGATGTGGTGGCGCGCGTGCGCGCCCACGCCATGGCCGATCAAGTGGTGATCAGTTCGTTTAATCCGCTGGCACTGCGTCGGGCGAAGAAGGCTGGCCCGGAGATCGAATGCGCGTTGCTCACCGCGGCCGACCTGCCGGGCTGGATGCGCTCGCGTTTCACCTTCTGGCTCAGCCGCATGGAGGGTATTCATCCGGAATATCCGATGGTGGACGAGGCCTACATGGCCTGGGCCCACCGGCGGCGGCTGCCCGTCCGGCCCTGGACGGTGAACGAGGAGGCCGACATGCGCCGATTGATCGCTCTCGGCGTGGATGCCCTCATCACCGATGTGCCGGACGTAGCCCGGAGGCTGCTATGACCGGGCGAGCGGCGTCCGACCTGCCGCCCACACATGCCAGTCTCGCGCCCTTTTTCGCTCCGAATGGAGTCGCCGTCATCGGCGCTTCGCGTGATCCGGACAAGCTCGGCTACGGCGTCATGCGCAACCTGACCGAGGCCGGAGGCGGCTATCGCGGCCCGATCTACCCCGTGAACCCGAAGGGGGGCGAAGTGTTGGGCCTGCGCTGCTACACCGATATCGCGGACGTGCCCGATCCGGTCGAACTGGCCATCCTGATCATCCCGGCGGCGCTGGTGCCCGACGCCATCGAACGCTGCGGCCGCCGCGGCCTCAAGGCGGCGGTGGTGATCTCCGGCGGCTTTCGAGAGATCGGCCCGGCCGGGGCCGCGCGCGAGCGCGACATGGTGGCGCGCGCGCGGCGTTACGGGATGCGCATCATCGGGCCGAACGGCATCGGCGTGATTGATACTGCCACGCCGCTCAACACCACCTTCGTGCCAGGCATGCCGCGGCCCGGCCATATCGCGTTCGTGTCGCAATCGGGCGCGCTGTGCGGCAGCATCATTGACTGGACCATCGGCATGAGCATCGGCTTCAGCCGCCTGCTGAGCATAGGCAATGAGGCCGACATCAACGAGACCGACCTGCTGTCGTTTCTGGCCGCCGACGCCAACAGCCGCGTCATCGCGCTCTATCTCGAAGATATCATGGGTGGGCCGGCGTTTGTTCCGACATTGCAGGAAGCCGCCATGACCAAGCCCGTGTTGGTGCTCAAGACCGGCCGGACGGTCAGCGGCCAGGTGGCCACTGCCTCGCACACGGGCGCGCTGGCCGGCGTTCATGCGGCGTTTCGGGCTGCCTGTCGGCAATTCGGCGTCATCGAGGTCGAGCGGGTGCAGACGCTCTTCAACGGCGCGCTGGCGTTGGCCTATCAGCCGCTGCCGGCCGGAAATCGCATCGCCATCCTCACGAACGCCGGCGGGCCGGCCGCGGTGGCCGCTGATGCCTTCGAGGCGGCCGGTCTGCGCCTGGCGCGCACCGGCCCACAGACGCAAGCAGCCCTGCGGCCGCACCTCCATCCCGATGCCCAGCTCAGCGGCCCGGTGGACATGCTCGGCGGCGCAGAAGCCACGCACTATCGTCTTGCCCTGGAAGCCGTGCTGGCCGACCCGAACGTGGACGGCGTGCTGACCATCCTGGTGCCTCAGGTGCTCACCAAACCGCTGGCGATCGTCGAGGCGATCGTCGCCGCGGCGTGCGGGCAGCAGCCACCTGCCAAGCCGGTGCTCGCCTGCCTGATGGGCAAAGCCAGTGTGGAGGCCGCGCACGCCGCTGCACACGCCGCTGAGATCCCGCCCTACACCTTTCCGGAGGATGCTGTGGAGGCCTTCGGCATTTTGTGCAGACGGGCGAGTTGGCAAATCGGCAGGTTGGCAGATCGGGAAACAGAGAAACGGGCGAGGCGATGGCCGGCCGCAGGGGAGATGGCGGATGATGTCGGCGCGATGGGCCGCCGGGATGTGCGGGACGCGCTGCAGCGGGCGCGAGCGGCCGGTCGGCGGATGCTGGATGCCGTTGAGGTCCGGCCGTTGCTCGCGGCCTATGACATTCCGACGCCGGCCGACGCGCTGGCAATCACGGCCGATGAGGCGGCCGCGCATGCGGCGCGCATCGGCTTCCCCGTGGCCATGAAGCTGATCAGTCCCGACATCACGCACAAGACGGAGGTCGGCGGCGTGCTCCTGGACATTGCAGATGAGACGGCCGCACGCCGCGCCTTCGAGACCCTCATGGCGCGCGGCCGGGCGGCCCACCCCGATGCGCTCCTGCGCGGCGTGCAGATCCAGAAGATGGTGCGCGGCGGCCAGGAGGCGATCGTCGGCGTCACGCGCGATCGCGTGTTCGGGCCGCTGGTGATGTTCGGACTGGGCGGCATCTACGTCGAACTGCTGGCCGATGTGAGCTTTCGGCTGGCGCCCCTCACGACAGCGGATGCCTGGGAGATGCTCGGCGAGGTGCGCGCGGCCAGGCTGTTGGCAGGCGCGCGCGGCGCGCGTCCGGCCGATCGCGCCGCCCTAGTGGATGTCATCGTGCGCGTCGGCCGGCTGGCGGCCGATCACCCCGAAATCGTCGAGCTGGACGTGAACCCGCTTCTCGTCCTGCCTGAAGGTGAGGGGGTGATGGCCGTGGATGCGCGTCTCGTCCTGGCGTGAAAATCGTCGCGGCCTTTCGTGATTTTGCGATCCAAACCCCCTGTCTCTCCTGCAGTTTTTTCCTCAACTGTGACAAAAGTCTTTGATTTTCGCCTTCCCTGGCCGCATGATGGCATCGTCCGCCGCGCGATGGCCCTGGTCAGATGACGTGTCTGGTCGGCTGCAGAGCCAGGCGTCGGACATGGAGGAGGCGCTCATGCTCAATCACTATTGCCCGGGCTCGTTCAGCCTGCACCGCCACATCACGCTCGACATTAAGACGTGTCCGCAGTGCGGGGCTGACGTCGAGCTGTTTTCGATTGACAAGAAGGCGACCTGCGAACAGTGCGGATTTGTCGTTTACAACAACCTGCAGGCGTGCATTGATTGGTGTCGCTATGCGGAGCAGTGCTTTGGGACCGAACTTTACAACAAACTCAAACAACGGCAGTGAGCGAGGCGAGATCATGACCAGGGTCAGGCGACAGATCATCACCATTGACGAGGAGAAGTGCGACGGCTGCGGCGCCTGTGTGCCGGCCTGCGCCGAGGGCGCGCTGCGGGTGGTGGACGGCAAAGCGCGGCTGATGAAAGAAAGCTTCTGTGACGGCCTGGGGGCGTGCCTGGGCGAATGCCCGCAAGGCGCGCTGCGGGTGGTGGAAATGGAAGTCGAGGCCTACGACGAGCTGGCCGTTCTGAGCCACCTGGAACAGACCGCGCCGCATCTGGTGGCGGCGCACGTGGCCCACTTGCGCGAGCATGGCATGGCCTCGGTCGCCGATCCGGCGTCGGTCGGCGTGGCCGCGTGCCCGTCGATACAGCCGCGCGGCCGACACCAGGCCCGGTTGGCGCCGGCCAGCGACGGCGCGGCCGCGATCCCCCTGTTTGTCGGCAGCGACGGCGCGGCCTCGGCGTCTCGTCAGGTCTCTGAGCTGCGGCAGTGGCCGGTGCAATTGCACCTGCTGCCGATCCAGGCGCCCTTCTTCGCCGACGCCGACCTGGCGCTGATTGCCGATTGCGTGCCCTTTGCCGCGCCGAACACCCATGCGGACTTCATCAAGGATCACGCGATTGCGGTCGGTTGCCCCAAGCTGGATGACGGCCGGGCCTACATCGCGAAGCTGGCGCAGATCTTGCGCCAAAACGACATTCGCAGCATTTGCGTCATCCGCATGGAGGTGCCCTGTTGCGGCGGCCTGGAGTACATCGCTCGCCAGGCGCTGGCGCTGAGCGGGAAGGCATTGTCGCTCGAGAGCGTCGTTGTGTCCATCAACGACGGCAGTTGGGGGAGGTGACAACGGACGCGAAATCGAATATAATTGGGCGCATCTGAGAGCCGCGTGGCGTCCGGCTCGCCGGTGCCAGCCCAAGTTGCCGGTTCTGCTGCGCGCGCAAGCAAATGACGAGTAGAGAATAGCAAATGGTGAATTTGCACTCGGCGATCAGCGAACTGCGATCCACGTTTCGTCGTTACTGGCCGCTCATCAAGAGCCTGCAGACAGGGCTGCTGTTGGCGACCGGCATCGCCGGATATCTGAGCGCCCACGCGCCGAACGGGGGCTGGTCCGGTCTCGTCGGCCTGATCGGCAGCCTGTTCCTGGCGATCAGCGGCAGCACGGTGTTGAACATGGCCTATGATCGGGACATTGATGCCTTGATGCGGCGCACTTGCTGGCGACCGCTGCCCAGGGGCCTGGTCGGTGTGCGCGAGGCGACCATCCTGGGCATCGCGCTTTCCGTGGGCGGCGTCGGCTGGGCATTGGCGTTGGCTCCTCTCTATGCAGCGATCGTCTTTGCCGGGCTGTTCTTCGATGCGGTCGTCTACACATTGTGGCTGAAGCGCCGTACCCCCTTCTCGATCCTGATCGGCGGGTTGGCCGGCGGAATGCCGGTTCTGGCAGGCCGCACGCTGGCCACCGGGCAGGTTGATCTGGTCGGCGTGATGTTGGCGTTGGGCGTGCTGTTTTGGATTCCCACCCACATCATGACTTTTTCGATGCGCCATTTCGCAGACTATCAGGCCGCGCGCGTCCCCACTTTCCCGGGCACCTATGGCTTCTACATCACGCGCGTGGTGATTGCGGTCTCCAGCCTGGCCGCCGCGCTGATCATGGCGGCTGCGGCCGCGGCGATCGGCGTGCAGACGGGCTGGCTGGGGCTGCTCGGCGTGCTGAGCATCGGGCTGCTGGCGCTGGCTGTCCTGGGCATCGTCCGGCCTTCGTCGGCGACCAGCTTTGCGCTTTTTAAATATGCCTCTCTTTACATGTTAGGCGCCATGTTGATCGTGGCGCTCTGAACGTTCTTTCGGCCCGATGGTTCGGCAACGAGGAGGTTGTACATGCCAGAATCTCCTGTTTCCAGATTGCTTGCCGGCATCAAGCTCTATAGCGTCTTTCCGTTTTGGGCGTTCATTCTGTTGTCCGGCATCGCCGGCGGCATCGTTGGCCTCGGCGGCTTCACCGTGCATTATGCGCAGGGCCTCTCCTATCTGACCGACGATCCGCAGGCGTGCGCCAACTGTCACATCATGCGCGATTATTACGACGGCTGGAACCGCAGCAGCCACAAACACGTGGCCGTCTGCAACGACTGCCATGCGCCGCACGACAACATTGTCCACAAATATGCCATCAAGGGGATCAACGGGGTGCGGCACAGCTATGCGTTCACCACCGGCGATTTCCCGGAGCCGCTGCGCATCACGTCGCTCAACCGCGATGTGACGCAGCATGCCTGTCTCTACTGTCACGCCGACCTGACTGTGGCCATCAGCCATCTGGATGACCCGCAGCCGACCGACTGCCTGCGCTGTCACGCCGGCGTCGGCCACGGCAAGTAAGACATCGGAGGAGATCTATGACCCCCACTTCACCTATCCCTGCCCCGCCGCGTCGTTGGTTGTGGCTCGTTCTCGCATTCGCAGTCGGTGTCATCTTATTGGCCGCCCTGGCTTTTCTGCTGACCAACATCATGACGCGCAAGAGCGAGGCCACCCAATACCCGCTCCGGATCGTCCAGATCGGTGCCAGGGAGCTCGATCCGGCGGTGTGGGGCCAGAATTTCCCCCGCCAGTACAGTTCGTACATGAAGACGCAGGATCGCACGATCCAGACGCCCTACGGCGGATCGGTGCCGTGGAACAAGCTGGAGAAGTACCCGGCGCTCAAGCGCATCTGGGCTGCGATGCCGTTCAGCGTGGACTACAACGAGGAGAGCGGCCACTACTACGGGCTAATTGACCAGAAGAACACGCATCGCCAGCTGGCCACGAAACAGCCGGGCGCCTGCGCGAACTGCCACGCGGCCGAGGCGCCGCTCCTTATCGAGGAGATGGGGTGGGAGAAGTTCAACAGCGTGCCCTACACCGAGATCTCCGGCACGCTGCATCTCGGCTCATCGTGTCGTGATTGTCACAACCCGGACACCATGGAGCTCTGGATCAGCCGGCCGGCGTTCAAGCACGGCCTGGAGGCGCTCGGCATAGACCTGAGCAAGGCCACCCGCCAGGAGATGCGCTCCTACGTCTGCGCACAGTGTCACGTCGAGTATTACTTCAAAGGGGACAACAAGATCCTCACTTTCCCCTGGAGCAATGGGCTGAAAGTGGAGGAGATGGAGAAGCACTACGACGATTACGGCTTCAAAGACTGGGTGCACAAGGAGACCGGAGCGGCGATGTTGAAGGTGCAACATCCGGAGTTCGAGCTGTGGAGCAGCGGCCTGCATGCCCGCTCCGGCGTTTCCTGTGCCGATTGCCATATGCCCTATGTCCGGGACGGCGCGGTCAAAGTGTCGGATCACTGGGTGCGCAGTCCGCTCACCAACATCAACCAGGCGTGCCAGACATGCCACAAGCAGGATGAACAGGCGCTCAAAGAGCGCGTGATGATCATCCAGAACAACACGGCCGAGCTGCTGCGCAAGGCCGAGACCGCCATTGTTGCCGCGATTGACGCCATCAACGCGGCCAAAGCTGCTGGCGCCACCGATGCGCAGTTGCAAGAGGCGCTCCAGTTGCAGCGCAAAGCGACCTTCTACTGGGACTTCGTGGCGGCCGAGAACAGCACCGGTTTCCACAGCCCGCAGGAAGCGGCGCGCGTGCTGGCGAACGCGATTGACGCGGCTCGGCAGGCGGAGTTGGCCGCGGTGCGGATGGTGGCGAAAAAGTAAGGAGTGGGTGGTCCGGCGGTCGAAGGAGAGTTGAGGGGCAGGTTTGCAACGGGCGCATCGTAGCCGATGCGCCCGTTGCGCGCAGTGGTGTCAGTGGCGGCTTGACAGGGTTTCGGCGCTAGATCGGCAGCACCTGCGAGAGCTCCTCGGAGGGCAGGTCGGGATTTGCGTCATACCGGTAGCACGAAGCGGCATGATAGTCGCTCAGGCGAAAGAGCGGCGGCGGGTTCTTGCACTGCGCGGTGGCAAAGGGACAGCGGGCGAGGAATTTGCACCCTGCGCCGTGATCGGTCAATTCGGATTCTTTGGCCTTGATCTCGGTCTCGCCCCAGCGACGATTGATGTCCGGCCAGGGAATCGAATCAATCAGCAGGCGCGTGTAGGGGTGTTGGGGATTCTTGATGATCGTGTCCACATCGCCGGCCTCCATCACCGTGCCGCGATACAGCACGATGATTGACCTGGCGATGTGATAGGCCGTGGTCAGATCGTGTGTGATGTAGACGATCGAGACGCCGTAGTTCCTCTGCAAGTCGCGCAACGTCTCCAAAATGCTGGCCCGCAATGAGGCATCCACCATCGAGACCGGTTCGTCCGCCACCAGAAGTTTTGGCTTGAGCAGCAGCGCGCGCGCCACATTGATGCGTTGGCGCTGGCCGCCTGATAGCTGGTGGGGAAATTTGCCCAGCACGTCATCCGGATGCAGGCCGACGGCTTCCAGCGTGTCGTACATGATCGCGCGCGCTTCTCGTTTCGATTTCGCCAGCTTGAACCGGTTGATCGGCACGGTCAACAGGTGATCTACGGTGTAGAACGGATTGAATACCGCGAAAGGATCCTGAAAAACCGCCTGGACTTCGCGGCGGAAAACCATGCGCTCGGGCCCGCGGAGCTCGTGGATGTCCTGTCCTTTGTACAAGATCTGGCCCGAGGTCGGCTTGATGAAGCCGAGCAACAGCATCGCCAAAGTCGTCTTGCCGCTGCCGCTCTCCCCAGCCACGGTCAGGATGGTGGGTTTGTCGCTCTCCAGCGTCAATGAGATATTTGCCAGCGCCGTGGTCGAGATCTTGGACAACAAACCGCGCGAGTAGATTTTGGTTACATTCTTGAGTTCCAATAGATTCGCCATGGCTAGACCTTGTCCGCGTAGAGATGGCATGCGACGGTGCGCCCACCCTCCAGGGTTACGGACGGTGGGATGACGGCGCGGCAGATATCCATCGCCTGCGAGCAGCGCGGGTTGAACGGACAGCCAGGAGGGAGCCGCAGCAGGGATGGCGCCAGGCCGGGGATGCCTTGAAACACGCCTTTGTTGTCCAGCCGCGGCAGGCTGTTGATCAAGGCTTTCGCATACGGATGTTTCGGGTCGGTGAACATCTCGCGCACGGTGCTCACTTCCATCAGCCGACCGGCATACATGACCGCCACTTTGTCCACGAACTGCGCCATCAGCCCCATGTCATGGCCAATGAGAATCACCGCGGCGCCGATCTGATCCTTCACCCGATCAATCGTCTCCATCACCTGGCGTTGGGTCACCACATCGAGGGCGCTGGTCGGCTCGTCGCAGATGATGACCTTGGGCTTGAGCAGGATGCTGATGGCGATGCACACGCGCTGCTTCATGCCGCCGCTGAGCTCATGGGCGTACATCTTGGCCACCTGCGGCTTGAGGTCTACGGACTCAAGCGCCTGCCGGCAGCGCGCCGCGATTTCCTTTTTGGTCGTCTGTTTGTCATGTGCCCTGATGGCGTCGGCCATCTGCGCTTCGATGCGCGTCACCGGGTTCAGCGAGTTCATCGCGCCCTGGGGGATATAGGCGATCTTGTTCAAACGCGCCTGGAGCATTTGCGCTTCGGAAAGCTCCCGCAGGTTGACGCCGTCCACGATGACCTGTCCCGCCTCGATGCGGCCCGGCGGCTTGATCATGCGCATCATGGCCAGCGCCATGGTGCTCTTGCCAGAGCCAGATTCGCCCACCAGGCCCAGCTTTTCGCCGGCGTTCAACGAAAAAGACGCGCCGGCCAGTGCAGTCGCCCGGCCGGCGTCTGTGTAGTAGGAAACCTGTAGATCGCGTACTTCGAGGATGGGGCCCATCTTTTCTCTACTCCGTCCGTCGGATGCGCGGGTTGGCGATCTCATCGAGGCCCATGTTGATCAGAGCCAGCGAACCGAGGATGAGCACCATGGCAACGGCCGGCGTGATGGGCCACCACCACCAGCCGTTGAAGAAAGCGCCCTGGGATTGCGCGGCCCAAATCAGGTTGCCCAGCAGCGGCTCGCGCAGGGGGCCCAGGCCCAGCACGGCCAGGTAGAACGAGGCGAACATCGAGGCGAACACCTGACCGACGAAAGCCGCGGCAATGAAGGGCAGCAGATTGGGCAGGATTTCCTGGAAGATGATCCCAATGTCGCCCATGCCCGAAAGCTTGGCCACCGAGACGAACTGTCGTTCCTTCATGGAAAGCACCTGCGCCCGGATGACCAGGGTGGGGTGCATCCAGGCCAGCAGCACGACGATGAACGCCATCGTGTAGATGGTGACCTCGCGTTTGTCAATCGAGCCGGCAATGATGACCTGGATCAGGAAAGCCGGGATCGGCGTCAGCACCTGGCAGATGCCCTTGATCACCGAATCCACCAGCCCGCCGAAATAGGCCGATGTGAAGCCCAACACCACGCCGATGGTGATGCCCAGCGCGCCGGCAATGATGCCGATAAGCGCCGTCTGCCACAGGCCGACCACCATCGCCGCATACAGATCGCGGCCGAAGAAATCGGTGCCGAAGATGTGTTGCGGGCTGGGCGGTTGTTTGGGAAGCACGGCAAGCGGATAGGCGCGCTTCGGATCAATCGTCAACATGCCATGGATGGTGAAGATCGCCAGGCCCAACACGATCAGCAAGCCGATTACCAGGCTCTGGTTGCGGCGCAGGTACCTTAACGTCAGCGTGAAGCGGCCCGGCCGAAGCACTTCAGGCTGAGATATGGCCACAGTAGTCATCGCGCATTTCTTCTCCTGGGGCCCTACGCGTCGGGCGCCTCCTCGGACACCGGGAGCGTAGGGGTCATTCTTTCAGATCACTCCTGGCGAATACGCGGATCGAGCAGCGGATAAAGCAACTCCACCACCACCATCAAGGTCGCCACGGCGATGGTGATGAACAACACGATCCCGTAGATCACCAAAAAGTCGTTGGCTTGAATGGCCTGCGACAAAACGCGTCCCAGTCCCGGCAGGCCGAACAGGCTCTCGACGACGATGTTGGAAGTGACAACCGTGCCGAGCGCCAGGGCCAGGCCGGTCACCTGAGGCAGCAAGGCGTTTCGGAGATAGTAGTCTTTGAAAATCACAAACCCGCTCAGCCCTTTGTGCTCGGCGAAGAGGACATAATCTTCGCCCTGGATCGTCACGCCCATGCCCCGCATCGAGAGCACCCAGCCGCCGACCGAACCGAGGATGAGCGAGAGGGCAGGCAGGATCTGATGTTTCGCCACATTCAAGATGAAACTCAGCGAGGACCAATCGGGCACCATGCCGGTGGAATAGGCGCTGCCCAGCGGCAACAGCTTCAGCCGGAAGCCGATGAAAAACAGCAGCAAGACGCCCATCAGCACAGGGGGGACGCCCATCAGGAGCACGAAGGGCGTGGCGAGGCTGCGCAGCCAGCCGGGCGCGCGCGGCCACGCCGCGATCGCGCCGAGCAGGTTGCCCAGCACAAACGACAAGATGGTGGTGACGAACAGGAGCACGATGGTCCAGGGCAACGATTCCATGATCAGATCAATCACGGTTTTGGGGTATTTGTTTAGAGATACACCCAAATCAAAGCGAGCGACGCTGGAAACGTAATCGAAGTATTGCTGCCACAATGGTTTGTCGAGCCCAAACTTGGTGTTGTAAGAGGCGACAATGGCTTCCAGGTCTTGAGGAGAAAAGCCACCGATCCGAGCCAGTTCGGCAAAACGTTCTCGGATCGGATTTCTGGGCGACAGACGAGGAATAAAGAAAGTGATCGTCGAAGCAGCCCAGATCACCAGGACCAGGAAGACCAATCGGCCGACGATTCTTTTCAGGCTCATAATACTTCTCCCGGTTTTCGTGCCACGAGCAGCGCAAACACCCCTGCAGGTGAAATCCTCGTCGCGCCAGGCACCTTCCGGAGTGCCCGGCGCGTGAGGGCGTGATGACGTGCCAGGCACCTCCGAGGTGCCTGGCACGTGATGAAAAAGTTTACTTCTGAACGCTCTTGAGGCTGGTGACGACCAGCATGCCGGTATGGTGCCAGAAGGCGCCGTTGCAGCCAACTCCCAGATTGTCTTCGGTCGGCCAGTTCGTCCAGTAGGTCTGGTTGTAGGGGATGCGATGCAGCCACTGGATGATCGGGATGTCAATGACATCGCGCCAGTAGATATCCATCGCCTTGATGGCCAGCTCTGTGAATTTCGGATCTTCGGACCCCAGCGGCGCCATGGCGTCAACGATCTGGTCATACTCCGGGTTCTTGTAGCGCGAGAACCGGTTGCTGCCGGCCGTCGTGCCGATGGCGGCGCTGTACTTGCCGTTGTACAGATCCAGTGTGGCCGCCGGATCAATCAGGCTGGCGCCGTGGCCGAACATGTACAGGCCCGGCTTGCCATCCGCCATGTTGTTGTAGGCGTCGGTGCCGAAGTTGATGCTGGAATCAAAGCCGCCCTGACGCAGCATCTCGGACAGGATCGGGACGATGTCGCTGTGAATGCCCTCGAAGCCGTGAATGGTCGCATTGACCGTCTCATTGTTCTTGACCCACAGGCCCGCCGCGTTCTTGGTGAAGCCGGCTTCGGTCATCAGCCTGGCGCTTTCGGCCGGGTCAAACTTGCCCGGTTCGTACTTCTTCACCAGTTCCTGCATGGCCGGCAACTGCGTGAATTTGACCAGATTCGGATAGAGCGGGAAGGGATAGATGGTGGTGACCTGCGCGCCCTCGTAGACCATCTGGTCAATTTTGTTGCGGTCAATCACCAGGCTCATCGCGCGGCGCACCCGCACATCATTGTACGGCTCGAGCTGCGTGTTGACCCACAGCGAGTTGGGCCACCAGTCAAGATAGCCGTAGGGCGGCCTATTGCCGGTGTGCGTCGTGATCTTGGGGTTCTGCTTCAGGATGTTGCCGATGACGGCGCTGCGCATGTCGAGCGTGGCGTCATACTCGTTGTTCACGACGCGCTGCGCGACCGTGTCCATGTTCTGGCCGACCTGGCCGCCGATGTTGGTCATCACGATCCGCTTGACATCCGGCGTCGGGATCAGGCCTGCCTGGATCGCCCACCAGTCTTCGCGCAGGTCGAGGATCTTCTGGTTCTGATCCCACACCACCGTGG
>OGCI01001204.1_pt1 | contig 22981 bp, 20 predicted proteins | sample 1570021 | NCBI WGS metagenome assembly OGCI01 (sample SAMN06264664, study PRJEB24512) | hot springs metagenome | isolation source: Hot spring water | place: South Africa: Tshipise | collected 2015-06-21 | reverse complement strand
AAATTTGGGGATTTTTGAGTTGCAAAAGTGGGGATTTTATTTTACAACTCTGCCCTTTTTAATTATGCAATAAACACTCTATGCTTTTCAGACCTCTCTTGAAAGAGAATAACTCAAATCGTTTCCTCCTCTCACTGTTCATTCCCCATCTCTCTCGTTTCAATTTCACTTTGTTTCTCTCGAGATATTTCTCTCTTTGATACTTTCCTTTAGTAACTTGTTGAATCAAAACGATGCCCCAATCTTGACATTTTAAAGCTCTCCTGGTAGAGTAAACATAAAACGTCTAACGTCTTATGTTTAGACAAAGGAGGGAGTAGTATGCTCAAGAAATTCCTGGTTCCTCTTCTCCTCTCGTTCTCCATTGTTCTCTTCAGCGGGATGAGCTGGGCGCAGTCGGCAGCAGAAATTGCTATCGAAGAGGCGAAGAAATTTGCTGGGCAAACGTTGAGTGTTACCTGGGAATCGGGGTTGCAGGCTCAGGGCATCCGGGCCATTCTCCCCGAATGGGAGGAAAAAACGGGGGTAAAGATTAATCTCGTAGAGCTCTCTTTCTGGGATCTCCATGACAAGGTGATCATGGAACACCTTGCTGGGACGGGAGCATACGATGCGCTGGCCATTTCTTACGCCTTCATGGGAAATTTGGTCAATGCTGGTGTGGTAGAACCCATCGATGCGTGGGTAGAAAAATACATGCCTGCCAAGGATTTGGAAGACATTCACCCAGCTTTCAAACAAGCTTTCCAATACTACGGAGGGAAAATGTATGCACTCACCGCAGATGGAGATGTATTCATCCTCTACCACCGGAAAGACCTCTTTGAAGATGAGAACAATCGTAACGAGTTCCTAGCAAAATACGGCTATGAATTAGCACCACCCAAAAACTGGAAAGAATTCTACGAAATCGCTAAGTTTTTCACCGATAAGTATGCGCCGGAACTCTATGGCGCCGCCATCCAAAGAGGAATGCAATCGTATAGCTGGTTCACGGGGCAATTCGTTGGTCATGGAGGACAATTCTTTGATCCTGAAACGATGGAACCCCTCATCAACAAAGAAATTGGGGTACAAGTTCTCCAGGAAATGATCGAGCAAAATGACCTCATGCCACCTGGAATCATTAAATGGGGTTTCATGGAAGTTTTGGCAGCATGGCTTGACGGAAAAGTAGCGATGATTATCACCTGGCCACCCATAGGCCGTTGGTCAGAGGGATATGGTACTCGCACCAAACAGCTTGCTTGGGTCCCTCCCAGTCAAGTCGTGGGCAAAGTAGGGTATGCCGTTATGCCCAACGGTCGCTCGACTTTGGCGGCAGGCTTTTCGGTGGGAGTAGCTTCTCAAAGTAAGAAGAAAGAATTAGCTTATTTCTTCGCTCAATGGCTCACCAGCCCCGAGGTTAGCCTCGAGCTCACCATGCTCCCCTTCACTTTGGTGGACCCCTTCCGTATGAGTCACTACCAATCACCAATGTACCGCAATGCCTGGGATAACGCCGGAGAATACCTCGATACCCTCTATGAAGCAGCAAAGGGTGGTGTTTTAGAACTAAACTTACCCGGTGCGAGAGAATATTTCGCCGCTTTAGAACAAGCCATTACCGCTGCCTTCGCCGGTGAAGATCCACAAGAAGCACTGAACCGAGCCGCCCAAGAATGGGAGGCAATCACAGAGCGTATCGGGAGAGAAACCCAAAAGAAAGCCTACCAAAATTATCTGGAGCTGCAAAAAATATTTGGGAAGGAAAATAAATAAACGGCGGGTGGTTACCCCACCCGCCGAGGAGGAGACAAATTCCTATGTGGGGATTGACTACCTTTACCTATCCTTGGGCTTTTGGTCTACCTGGATACCCTACCAAAGATTCACTCACCCTTGAAGACCTCCTTGAGCGTGCCGCCCGTTTTGGTGCACAAGTTGTGCAAATCGCACATAATACCCCTCTCCATCTCCTCGAGGAACGAACGATCAAACGTCTCCGAGAACTTGCCCGAGAAAAGGAGCTCGTCCTTGAGATAGGTACTCTTGGAACACGCAGGGATCACCTGGAAATGTACCTTGCCATCGCAGAGATGCTCGATGCTCGCCTCTTACGGACGATCCTCGACGAACCTCATTACTCTCCTTCCTTAGAAGAGGCAAAGAGAGAGATCAGATCAGTCCTCCCTCTCTTTGCGGAGAAAAATATTTATCTCGTATTAGAAAACTATGAGAGAAAAAAGAAAGAAGATTTGCACCATCTCTTCACCGAGATAGACCACCCTTACTTCCGATTCTGCTTCGACACCGCCAATTCCTTGGGTGCATTCGAAGACCCCCATGAAGTTCTCAAACTCCTAGCACCCTATACGATCAATGTCCATCTCAAAGATGTGGTAGCCTTCCGACCACCATACCAATTGGGCTTTGTTATCGAGGGAAGACCCTTAGGACAGGGAAGCTTGGGAGTACAGTGGGTTTTCGATACCCTTTGCGGGCAAAAAGAGGTCACCTATCTCATCGAGCTCCTCACTCCCTGGCAAGGTTCAATGGAAAAGAGCATTACCACCGAAGCTGAGTGGGCACAAGAAAGTGTCCGCTTTCTCAAGGAGGTTATGAGCCATGAAAAAGGAAAATGACATTGTGATAACTGTCCTTGGTGCAGCAGGCAAAATGGGGAGGAGAATTACTGAAAAATTATATCAGAGAAACTATCAGTTACTCTTGTGTGAAAAAGGAGCAGGCCTTGAAAGTCTCCGCCAGAGAGGATTCATCCCCACCTCTCAAGAGGAGGCCGTTCCGGCAAGTGACGTCATCATCATGGCGATTCCCGACCGCATCCTTGAACCCACCTCTTTCCAAGTCGTTCCCCTTATGAAGCCCGGAAGCATTTTGATCTATCTCGATGCTACCGTACCTTACTTTGGAAAAGTCGCCTTCCGTGAAGACTGCACTTTTGTTGCTACCCATCCTTGTCACCCTCCTCTCTTTGGCGACGAAGAAACACAAGAGGCACGCCAAGATTTCTTCGGCGGTATCGCCAAACAGGACATCGTCATTGCTCTGATCGGCGGTCAAGAAGAAAAATTGAAGTTAGCCCAACAGATCTGTGAAGAGTTCTTTGCTCCGGTGAATAGAACGTACCGCATCACCTTAGAGCACATGGCGCTCCTTGAGCCGGGCATGGCGGAGGTTATTGCCGTACCAGTTACCTTTCTCCTCAAAGAAGCCTTAGAAGAGGTAGTAAAAAAGGGTGTACCACGTGAAGCGGCTTTAGCTTTTCTCTTAGGCCATGTACGTATCGACTTGGCTATACTCCTTGGTGGTGCGGATATTCAATTCTCAGATGCTTGTCAAGTTGCCTTAAAACGAGGGTATGAACTCCTTGTGAAACCAGATTGGCGTAAAGCTCTGGAGAGAGACGTCTTACAAGCCATAGCTCGGGAAATGATCGAAAAGAGTTGACGAGGAGAGACATGGGTACTCGCAAGAAATTTCGTTTCACCGCGTGGGCACTGGTCATTCCTTCCTTTCTCCTCATCTTAGTCATCGTTATTTTTCCTCTCCTCTACTCATTGCGCTTGAGCTTCATTCATTGGGATGCCTTGGTTCCCGGACAACGCTTTGTGGGTTTGGGAAATTTCCTTCGCGCATTTCAAGATCAACGTTTCCTTTTCTCGTTTCTCCATACCGGCATTTTCCTCCTTGTTGCGGTGAGCATTGAATTCGCCTTAGGACTCGTTATCGCTTTAGCACTCCTTGAAGAGTTCCGGACGAAAAAACTCGTTACCGCCCTCTTCATCCTTCCCGTTACCGTCATTCCCACAGTAGTGGGGTTCATGTGGAAGCTCATTTTCGATGCGCAATACGGACCACTGAATCACGTACTCAGCATCCTCTTACGCAGGAACATACAGTATACTTGGCTTGCCCAAACGACCACCGCTTACCTGAGTCTGATTGTCACTGACGTGTGGCAGTGGACTCCATTCATGATCCTCGTACTCTTGGCGGGTCTTGTCTCCCTCCCCCACGAAGTATTAGAAGCAGCAGAAATTGATGGTGCTTCGGAATGGCAGAAAATACGTTTTATCACTTTCCCCATGCTTCTCCCTGTCTCTGCAGTAGCGGTGATTTTGCGTAGTTTAGAAGTACTCAAGCTCTTCGACATCATTTTTGCCATGACTCAGGGTGGACCAGGAACATCTACTGAAACACTGAGTTACTACATCTACCGCAGCGGCTTTGAATATTTTCGCATGGGGTATACTGCCTCTCTCTCTTACATCGTGCTCTTCATCGTATCCTTCCTCGTGATGTTTCTTTTCAATCGTTTAGAAAAAGCTGCTCTTTGAGGAGGAAGATATGAAAGGAAAGATTCGCTACTTTATCATCATTGTTTTCCTCTTCTTTTTCCTCTTTCCTATTGTGTGGATCGTTCTTACCTCTTTCAAAAGCCCAGGGGAATTTCTCTCCCATCCTCCTAAGTGGATTCCTCGTGAACCTCGTTTGACCCATTATTTTGCTGTAGCGAGACTGGGAGGGTACCACGCTTTGAAAAACACGCTCATCGTTTCTTCCCTGACTACGGTTATTGCTGTTTTGCTCGGTACCCCTTGCGCTTATAGTTTAGCTCGTTTCAATACTGGTGGCAGGAACCTTGCCTTCTGGTTCCTATCTCACCGTATGCTTCCCCCCATTACCGTCGCTTTCCCGATGTTTCTCCTCTTCCGGGCCTTAGGATGGATCGATACCTATCAGGTACTCATCACCGTGCACCTTACCTTTACCCTCCCTTACGTGATTTGGATGATGCGAGGCTTTTTCAGAGACATTCCCCTCGACATTGAGGAAAGTGCACAAATAGATGGATGCACTCCCTGGCAAACCTTTATCCATATCACCCTCCCTCTTGCTGCACCGGGTTTAGTTGCTACCGCCATTTTCTGCTTCATCTTCAGTTGGTGCGAACTCCTCTTTGGTTTAGTCCTCTCCCGCACTGAGGTGGTACCGTTGTCAGTACAACTCCCTCGTTACTTCGGACAGCAAATGACCTTCTGGGGTGAAATCGGAGCACTCTCAACCCTTTCTATGCTTCCTATTTTCGCTTTAACCCTCTTCGCTCAAAAATTTTTGGTACGCGGATTGACTCTCGGTGCGATAAAATAGAGAAAAAACTGAGGGAGGAATTATTCTCTACCATGGTCGAGACTGAAAGAGAACCAGTTTTTCTTCCGCGTGATCGAGCAAGTGCCACCGAATTCGTTATTCAATACATTAAAAAACTTTTCACCGAGAAAAAACTACGTCCCGGAGATCGCCTACCGAGCGAGTACGAACTCTCCGAAATGACCGGAGTGAGTCGCGGTTCGGTACGTGAGGCGATGAAAACTCTCAAAGCTTTTGGAGTAGTAGAAATAAAACAAGGAGATGGGACATACATAACGAGACCCTCAACGCAATCATGGTCAGATCCCCTCTTTTTCGAATTGATCCTCACCGAAGCTACGATAAAGGAGTTTATCGAACTCCGGGAAACGATCGAAAACGGAGTCTTACAGCTGGTTATGGCGAATGCTACTCCCCAAGACCTACAACGATTATTCGCCGTTCATCAAAAGATGAGCGAGGTGGTAGAACAGCAAACCAGCCCTCCCCAAGAATTAGCCCAATTAGACCTCACTTTCCACCTGACCTTAGGACAAATAACTCATAACATCCTCTTAGAAAAAATTTACCGTTTCATCCTCGACTTCTTCGCTCCCACCATCGAAAAAACCTACCATCGAGAAAAATCGGGAACCAACGCTCTGCGTCTTCACCAGGGAATCATCGATGCTCTGCTCTCGAAAAACCCTGAAAAAGTTCGCATCGCCCTCAAAGAATCGATTAGCGAATGGTATCGACTCTTCAAGGAGGATGAATTGTGAACCCGGAACTTGCCTATTTAGGTACCAGTGGCTCGACCAAAACGGTACAACCCGTACACTTTGGAAAGTTCGAAACGTTCCTTCGCGAAGGAGAACTCCTTTACTTCCAGCATCAAGGAGTTGAACTCATTCGTCGCATATACGTGGCGGTTCGTGATCAGAATTGGGGTACCGTTCCCAACCAGGTAGAACATATACACCTACACACCCAACCACACAGTTTCTCCACTACTTTTCAGGTGAGAAACCAAGCCGACGAAATTGACTTTCAATGGCAGGGAAGCATTTCTGGCGAGAGCACCGAGCCTCATCGTGGGAAACTCATTTTCACTATGGAAGGAGAAGCACTTAGCGATTTTTACAAAAATAGAATCGGCATTTGTGTCCTCTTGCCAGCACACCTGGCGGGGACAAGGGTACGGTGTACGAAACACCCCCAGTTTGGGGGGTACATCGAAAAAGGGAGGTTACCCGAAAGGATCAGCCCCCATCAGCCATTTCTCGATTTCTCCTCCTTAGAGATCGATGTTGCGCCTTCAACCACCCTTTCTCTCACTTTCGAGGGAGACATCTTTGAAATGGAAGATCAACGTAACTGGAGCGATGCGTCCTTCAAGATCTACTCTACTCCTCTGCGGTATCCTTTCCCTGTTCTCCTCCGTCGAGGAGAGAAGGTAAAACAAAAGGTCACCCTCACTTTCGAAACCAAAGCCATACCCTCTTCTACGGTCATTCACCCACCCCAGCAATCCCCTCGTATTTTTGTCAGTCTTACTCCCCAGAAAACGCTTCCTGCTCTTGGCTTCAATTACAACGAAGGAATCGATCGTTTCCATGAACGAGCGCAAAGAGTACTTTCACGCCTCAAGCCCTCACACCTCCGCATCGATCTCGACGCACGTTTCTCTCGCCGAACCAATGAGGAAAAGGTTCGCCAGGCCCTTGATACAGTTGGAAAAATAGGTATACCCCTTTGGTTTTCCATCGCCGCCACAACCGCTAAAGAATGCGAAGAGCTCTTGGATCTCATTCCTTGGCAGTTTACCTCTCGAATCCTCATCTCTCACGGCGAACCACCCTGGCACACACCATCTGAGTACATTGCGCGAGCTAAAAACGCGATAAAAAAGCGAGATTACCGTTGTCTTCTCGGAGGGGGGACACGCGGATGGTTTGCCGAATTCAACCGCCAACCACCTCCTTTTAGCGAGCTCGACCTTGTCTTCTTCGCCGTATCTCCTCAGGTTCACGCCTCTGATAACGAGACTCTCGTCGAAAATCTCTCCACTCAGTCGCTCCTCTGCCAACAAGCACAAGAAATGAGCGGACTCCCTGTAGTCCTGAGTCCTATAACCTTCACCGTTCATTTCAACCCCAATGCTACCCAGAGAGAACAACGATATACTCCCCCTCTCCCCGATCCCAGGCAATGGGGATTATGGGGTATGCTCTGGACGATAGGAAGCATCAAATACGCTCTTCAAGCTGAGACCTTAACTTTTTACGAACTTCTTGGTCCTCGAGGCATCCTACCCTCCCCGGAGGCCCAGGAATACTGGTCTCGGCAAGGCGTAGAGGAGATAGAAGCTTTCCCCGTCCTCCACATATTGAAAGAAATGGGCGAAAGAAAAGCGGCCCAAGTACTCCCCACCCAAAGCACCCATCCCCTTTTGGTTGACGCCCTTTGCCTCCAAGAAGAAGCCAAGATCGTTCTTTACGTGTGGAATTACTCGTTCTCTTTTCAGGAAATAACCATCGAGGGAGGCGATTTCTATCCCGAAAGTATCGTCACGTATGATGCCGAAAACTTTCCCGACCTTCTTCGCTCCCTTGACTTTCATCCCCAAAAAGCAAGTTATCTCGGAGATAGAGAGAGGATCAATCTCGTATTAAAACCCTGTAGCCTCTCTCAATTACTCAGCAATAGAGGAGACTGAAAACAAAAACAATTACCAAAGTAGGGAAAGATCCCTTCTAATCCGCAAAGTGTACCTGAAAGATGAGCCCCAGTGGAACCAGCCTTCCTCTACTGGCGTGAAGAGGGGGGAAATAAAATGATTCTTCCGAAACTCCACAAACCGAAGAATACGCTCACGACAAAGCGAAAATCCTTAAGGGTACGATAATAATCCTGTGAAAAGTCTGAAAATCTGAAATCGAGGTAAGAATGGCAATTCCAATCTGAAGTAATTTCGAATCCCTTGTAGGGAGGAAAGACCATCGCTTCATTCCTGGGAAACCAACACGAGATCCAAAAATAGTGTTTTCCTGTTCCCAAAAAGAGATTCTCATTAAAGCAGACATAGCCAAGAGACAAACTTACCGTAATCAAACTGAGAGACAGTATCACGTGAAATAGGGTACTCATCCTTCTGACTCGATGTCTCTCACACATTGGAGAAAAGGGAAAGAGAACGGTTTGAAAGCAAGGAAAGGAAGAACTCTTTTGAGAGAAAATTCCTCTTGGGAGAGTGAAAAGGCTATTACTCGCCGATAAATCTTCTTTAAAAGAAACGCGTCAAGAGAATTGAGAACTACCCCTCACAATCATTTCCTGAGTGGTAGTTCTCGGTAGGAGTTGGGGAGCACTATGCGAGCGTTTCTTGCATGGTACGCAACTTGAATACCCAAGAGTCCTGATCGAGAAGAACATCATCATAGGTGAGCGGAGTACCCTTCTTCACTTCTTTTTGGACCTTGGCCTGAGCGATGAGACCAATGGGAACCATCTTAAGTTGACGGGCCTCCTCAAAGGAGTATATCTTCCCAAAAACCTCAAAACCACCGATGCCGTCGATTTTCTGACCCGGAGCGAGATCTCGTTTCGCTACCGCAACAACTTCGGAACGAAAAGAGAGGGAGTTAATGGTTGGTTCTTTGAGAATACACGCACGAGCAACCGAAATGGGAGTCTCAAAACTACAGAGATGATAAGGACGGTACAAGGTGTAATAGGGGCCATCTCCCATGGCGTAAAACTGAAGGTCGGCACGTAAATGCGAAGAGGGGGTAGTGAAGATCACGAACACCCCAGGAGCAACCTTACCGGTAGAGTAATCGACCACGAAATCATGATGGAAAATTCCTCCATCCCGGGCTGGAACATATTTTTTCGCTAAATCAAGCACATCTACTCGTTCTCCATGCATACCGGGAATGTCAGATAGTGCCCCAGTGGCATTGGAAACCTCCGCCATCTCTACCATGGTTTTTGTACCGTCAACGAAAGCACAGAGCATTTTAGGATTCATGTTTTTGTGGAGTGCTTCCTCACGAAGCTCATCTGGAGTAGCGAAGTAGTTGACTGGGTTATTCTTTCCCTTTCCAATACATACCACCTGAAACCCCAAAATTCGCGCAAAACGGTACAATTCGATCACCGCACCCGGCTCGTCACCGGCAGAAACGGTATAAATCACCCCCGCCCGATCTGCCATTTTCTTGAGAATAGGCCCTACAGTCACATCAGTTTCAACGTTGAGCATGATGACGTGTTTACCCTCGAGAATACCACAAAAAGCCACCTGGGCACCGATCTCCGGAGATCCAGTTGCCTCTACAATGGCTTCTATTCCTGGCGTCTGAGTAAGACATAGAGCACACGGAGTAACAAAAACTTTTTTCCTTTCTAAAGCACGTTGCGCTTCTTGAGGGCATTCAGTAACGACGATATCTTCTCTCTTCCATCCCACTTCTAAAAAGGCCCTAATGCCTCTTTCCACTTCGAGATCGGCAACACCTTTGATACGTAATCCTGGCATGGTATAGGTCAAATTTACCATGCCGCTCCCCATTTGGCCACACCCTACCAAACCTACCGCTATGGGCTGTCCTTCTCCTTCTCTCCTTTCTAATTCGGCGAGTAGAGTATACATTTTCATTCACTCCTTCTTTTCGGCTATCCGATGATGAATACCTGCTAAAGCAGGATATAAATCTTTGTAAATCTGAAAACGTTCAGTATAGAGACAAGAGCGTGAGGGATGAGGCTCAAAGCAATCTTGCTCGTCGACCATGGCTGCTACCGCCTCCTCGAAATTTCTAAAAGTACCGCCTCCGTAAGCAGCCAAAATTCCTGCACCCAAAAGACTTGCATCCTCAAATGCCAATGTTTGCACCGGCTTTCCTAAGATATCGGCACGAATTTGTAACCACTTTTTTGAGCGAGCACACCCTCCGGTAGTACGTACCTTATCGAAATGAATCCCCTTCTTCTCAAAGATCTCGATGTTGATACGAAGCTCGAAAACGATGCTCTCCATAAGAGCGCGGACGATCTCCCCCTCATCAGAGTGGAGGGTCATACCAACTATTGCCGCCCTGGAGAGAGGATCAATCCACGGAGTACCACTCCCAGTGAGATGCGGTAAAACCAAAACGTTAGCTGGCTGTTCCCAAGCTTTGGCAATGAGGATTTGATACGCACTCATTCCTTCTCTTTTTTCCTTCTCCAGTGCATCCCTACCCCACACATCCCGGTACCAACGCAAGAGCAAACCGGCGCTTTGATTGAGGGTAGTCAAGAGAAAAGTGTCAGGTACTACGTGGTTATAACAAGAGAAGGTAAGCGGCTCGATACTGAGGATAACGGTGCGATTCCGCGTTGGTATTCCGAAAACCTCGGCAGTTCCCACGTTGTCAAAAGCAATATCTCCTCTTATAGCCCCTGAACCCAGTGCAGCACAACACTGGTCATGTCCTCCGGTCACGAGTTGCAAATCCATGGGTAAACCTAATTCCTCGGCAATGTACGCAGATATTCGCGTAAAAGCGGTACCCGAACTAAGACACGAGGCCAATTGGCGTTCCTCAATGCCTAAAAATTGGAGAATCTCGGGTGACCAATTCCTCCTTTGGATATCGAACATGAGGGTTTTACCCGCCATGGAGTAGTCGATAACCGCCTCTCCAGAGAGCTTCCAAAAGATGAAATCCTCGTAACAGAGAAACTTATGGGTACAGGCGAAAATGTGCGGCTCATGATTCTTGACCCAGAGAATCTTAGTCAAAGTGGTAATGGGATGGAGCGGCACACCACTTTTCCAGAGTAAGTCTTGAGGGGTGAAATGCTCGGCGACGAGGTTACACTCCTGAGTCGCCCTCATATCCATGCCTAAAATGGCAGGCCGCAAAATCTCTCCCTTCGCATCCAAAAAGATAACTGCTTCCCCTTGGGCAGAAACCGAAAGAAAAGACGGCTTTATCCCCCGCCCAAGTACTTCTCGAATCACTTCTTTGACTCTTTCCCACACCTCAAGAGGGTTTTGCTCTGCCCATCCTGCTCGAGGACTGGTATATCCGTACTCACGAGAGGCTACTGCGAGGGCCTTCCCTTCAGGGTCAAAAATACCCGCCTTACAACGCGTTGTCCCTACATCGATACCCAGAAAGTACACGGAATGAATCTCCTTTCTTCGGATCGGAATACCAAAAACACTCAGAGATCTCCTTTCCTGAGAAGTAATCGGCCACCAACTGGGCTACCACCTGAGCCCCTCTCCGAGCAGTAGAGCGACTCGCCCCCGCAATATGGGGAGTCACGATGACATTGTCAAGTTCAAGAAAGGGGCTGTCTCCTACCCAAGGTTCTTTGGGAAAAGTATCCAATGCCGCGCAGGAGAGGCGACCTTCTCTCAGAGCAGCAACGAATGCTTTTTCATCGACAAGTTTTCCTCGAGAAGTATTAATGAAAATTGCCCCCTTTTTGAGGAAAGAAAATTCCTTTTTTCCCATCACCATCTCTCCTTTTTTACCGCGGAGGTGGAGGGAGACAATGTCTGCCTGGGAGAGGAAATCTTCAAGTGAGGATACTTTTTCTACACTGAAATTGCGCATCGTTTCTCCATCGACGTAGGGGTCAAAACTTATGATCCTACATTCCAAACCCTTGAGGAGTCGGGCCAGCGCTCGAGCAACGTGTCCAAAACCAAAGAGCCCTACCGTGCATTCGGAAAAAGGAGGAGGAGCATTTTCCCAGGTAAAGTAAGCACATTGAGTCCATTGTCCACCTCGCAATTCGCGATCGGCTTGAAAAACTCTCCGCCAACAAGTAAGCATGAGCCCTAAGGCAAACTCCGCCACCGCTTGTGCACTCCGATCCGGTACGCAGAAAACGGGAATACCCATTTCTTGGGCCAAAGCCACATTGATATTCACCGGTCCACTCCGCAAACAAGCAACAACCCGGAGTTTCTCTCCCGCACGCAAAAGCGCAGCGTCAATCTTACCCATTTGGGTAATCACAATCTCCACGTAGGGTATTTCCTCCATAACTTCCCTCGGATATGCTATAAATTCGGTCACTTCTTCGTCCTCACAGAGAGGGCAATCTGGCCAGGGGAGAGTATAATAGATTCGTTCTACATCCCCCCAAAAGGGGATATTTTTCACCACCTCTTCAAAGACTCGCTCAGTGAAGAAACGGTCGACTAAGATAAGAGCACGCATGACTCCCCCTCACACCAACCAAATATCGTAGGAATACTTGAACACCCTTCTTCACCCCTTCATCGGGAACGCTTGTCTCTTAAAGTTGCCAAAGAGACAAAGTCATCTTTGAGATGCTCGTAAAGTCGGCGATACAAGAGATAGTATTCGCGGTAAAGTTCGTGATTCTCAAGAGAGGGCTCAAGAGGATCGATATATTCTGCCCATTGTTTGGCCACACCAAAATCCGGTAAAACCCCACAAGCCACACCAGCCAATATGGCATCACCGTAAGGAGCACCGGTACGATTCTTCAAAAAGACGGTAGGGACTGCGAAAACATCGGTGATAATTTGTCTCCACAGCCGACTCTGAGCCCCACCCTCGTTGAAAATAATGGGAAGGTTTATTTTCCAACCAGCTTCCCGAATGAGCTCAAAGTTGTGATAGAGGGCGTAGGCTACCCCCTCCATGAAAGCACGGACATAATGTCCTTTCCCGTGGGAGAGAGAGAGGCCAAAAAGAACCCCTCGGGCATGAGGATCCCAAAGAGGAGTCCTCTCCCCCATGAAGTAAGGGAGTGCGATCAGTCCTTCACTCCCTGGAGGAACCTTTTGTGCTTCAAGGTTCAAAAGTTCATAGGCACTCACACCTAAGAGCCTTTCCATTTCTACCTCTACCTGCGACAACATATCTCGGACATAGCGAATGAGTTGTCCACCGGTAGTGGTGGTGGGAATAGTAACATAGGTCCGACGTGAATCAACTGCATGGGGACAGACGAGCATTTGGGGGAGGAAGTCGGTACTGCGATGGACGATGCCAAAATTTCCACAAGTTCCCAGGTTCATCTGGATATCACCCTCGGCGATCACGCCACTGGCCACACAACTCACACAGAAATCGACTGCTCCTGCACAAACAGGGACTCCTGCCCGCAAGCCAGTCGCGAGCGCCGCTTCTTCGCTCACTTCTCCCACTATATCCTCACAGGAGAATACCGGTGGAAAGAGGTCGAGAGGAAGTCCTACTTCCTTGAGTGCTTCCTCTGAAAAACGGTGTTCACGTACATCCCAAGCAACTCCATAAAATGCAGCAGAACCGACATTCACAGTCGCTTTTCCGGTGAGTTTCATGGTGATAAAACCATCGGCGGTGAGAGCGTAACGAATCTTGCGAAAAACTTCGGGACGATGTCTCTTCTCCCAGAGGAGATTAACGAGCATAGGATGATCATCGACTGGGTTGCCGGTTAAGGCAAACATTCGTTCTGCCCCTAAATGTTGCTTGAGCCACGTTACCTCTTCTTGAGCACGCCGGTCCATGAGGTTATAAGCGAGGGCAAGAGGATGACCATCCCCATCGACCATGACCAAATTCGGTAAGGCAGAAGAAACCGCAACTCCTTCAATATCTTCCGGTGCAACACCTGACTTTTCTATACACTCTCGAATCGTTGCACGTGCCACTTTCCAGTAAAGCTGGGGATCGTGCTCAGACCAACCAGGTTTCTCGATGATGATCGGATACTCACGAAAGGCGTAAGCAAGGACCTTTCCTGCAGTATCCACAATACATGCCTTGCCTCCCCCCGTTCCGTAATCGATTCCCAAAAGGTACTGTTTCACTCCTGAACCTCCTCTATGGTGAAAGAAAATGGAGAATCAACAATGATGGTATACATCCCAGTGGAGGTAATTCCTCAGCGCTTCTTCGACGGCCCAGGCTATCTTGGAAAGGTTAATGGCTACGTGGTGTTCAAAACCATTCTTACAAATGAACTGGAGAAGCCTTTGAAGGTTAGAAACTCGCGCCACTCCCCAGGCACCAAAAGTGTTGGCAACATCTTGGGTGATTTCTCCCTCCCCCACATATGCCTGTAACGTTCCGCGGAGATCATCGGTACTCACCCGCAAGAAGGTAAAGGAGCCGGACTTAATATTTCCTCGGCAACTCCCATAGGCGTTTTCCATGCCCACCGTGGTGCCGATGACGTCAGCGTAACGCATTTCCATACGCTCGAAAACTGCTTTTGGATAATTGCCACAGTGGAAGAGGACACACTTTTCAGGGTCATCACCAAAATTATTATTCCAGTCCACCAGAGCTGAAGGCTGTTCGGAAGCTAAACGCAAAATATACATACTCAAGGCACCGACGATATCCACCTCACAAGCCGAGGGAAAAAGTTTTTCTCCCATCATACTCATCACCGAACAAGGAGTAATACCAATGTTGTACTCCATAGAAGTCCAACACTGGATGGCTGTAGCACGTAAATCGTTTTCCTGCATCCACTTCTCTACCACGATCGCGAACTTGGCCATGGTAAGGAGCTTCTCCTCCGGTATCGCACTCACATCACAGTAGGAACGGATTTCTTCCAACTTGGTTTTCACATCGTGGTCGGTAGAGGAAAGTTTCCCCATCAGAAATAAAATTTCCGAAAGGTCTATCGTTTCCACCGAAATACCGTACATTTCTAAAATTTTCTCCGAAAAACGAACCGTATTAAACGCTCCCGGACGTGCACCAATGGCACCGAGCTTGCAATTCCTCAAACCCTTGACGATTCGACATACACGTACAAAGGAACGGAGGTCTTGGAGGAAGCTCTCTTCTTCCGGCCACACGGTGTGCAAGGTAGTGAGAGTAAAAGGAATGCCGTATTGCAGAAGGTTATTACACACCGAAATTTTTCCGCAAAAAGCATCTCCTCGATGGGCAAGGTCTAAAGCTTGAGGGTCGTCAGGAAAAGCGTGGACCAAGACGGGTACCTCAAGACCACTGAGACGGAGGGTATTCGCTACCCCCTTTTCATCGCCAAAATTGGGTAAAGTGACCACTACTCCGTCAATTCGTTCTGCGTGCTGGGCAAAGAGACGGGCACATTTCTTTGCGTCTTCCCATGTCTCGATCGTCCCCAGTTTGGTATCCTGAGGCGAGGGACAGATAACTTCGATACCTTCTCCTTCAAGGATCTTGATCATCCGTTCTCTCCCCACCTGGGCCAAAGCATCAGGAAAAAATCCCCGGTTACCAACGATCAGAGCGAAAACATGTGCCATTATCTCACACTCCTTTCTCTCTATCTTCTTCGCAACACTCCCGAACGCAGGATATCAATGAAGACCGCCGCAAAAATGACCAAGCCCTTCACCACTTGGTGATAGTAGACACTGACCCCAAAGAGGACCATAGCATTCCGAATGAGGACGATGAGCAAAGCACCCCAGAGAGTCCCCAGGATGTTCCCTTTTCCTCCAAAGAGACTGGCACCACCTAAAACTACGGCCGAAATGACATCTAACTCGAGACCATAGAGCATGTTGGGTTTGGCAGCGTTGAGACGACCCATTTGGATGAGAGCAGCAAAAGCAGCACACAGTCCACTGAGGACATAAACAAGAGTTTTCATTCTATCCACATCGATGCCACTCAAACGAGCAGCTCGCGGATTACTTCCTACTAAGTAAATCGAACGGCCAAAAACGGTTCGATTCAAGAGGTACCAGGCAAAAAAATAGAGAATCACCAAAATAATGCCGGCCACCGGAAAATATCCTATCTCTCCCGAGCCGAGACGTACTACAATATCAGGGAAACCGTAAACCGAACGCGCGTGTGTTGAGAGCATAGCTAAACCCCGACCCAAACTCAACGTTCCCAAAGTGACGATGAAAGGAACCATTTTCAATCGTGAAATCATGATTCCATTGAATAAACCAAATCCCAGTCCAACCGCGAGCATAACCAGAAAAGAGAAAAGCGTATTCACTTTCTGGGACATTAAAATGGCACCAATCATGGCGGAGAGGACCAAACTTGAAGCGACAGAGAGATCGATACCAGCGGTAATGATCACCATGGTCATGCCGATCCCCAAAATGCTCGTGATCACTACATCGAGCCAGAGGTTAAAAAGGTTGTAGTGAGAACGAAATTGAGGCGAAGCAAAAACCATGAAAATAAAAAAAGCGAGCATAAAAAAGAAGATGAACTGCTCTCCGATAATCGACTTTACTCTTATCACTTTTCCATCCTCCCAATGATAGGTGATCTTTCTCTCCCCCAAAACTGGGGGAGAGAACTTGGAATCACTGCTGTCCTTTCTGCTCCATGTACACGCGATAGCCCCACACCCGATCCTTGATAAAGTCGAGATTGTCGCGATTCAAACCAAGGACGGGAACGTAACGCTCTTTAACCGGGGGCGTCTTCCCTTCTCTAAAGTATTGTACGAACACTTCAATAGCATTGGCGACAAATCTATCAATGGCCTGCACCGCACTGAAATCATAATAACCCTCGATCATATTCTCTACGGCAAATTGATCTCCGTCCACACCGACCATAACCACGTGGTTGGGATCGTTGTAGGGAAACCACTTTCCAAGCTGCTTGAGAGCCGAAATAGTACCGGAAAGCCATGGCTCGCCGGGAAGGAAAATGACTTTGATGTTGGGATTGGCCTGGAAAGCGTTAATGGTAGCATCAAAAGCTTTGCCGACATCCATGCCTAAGTTCGGTGCAGCAACGACCTTGAGGTTTGGCCATTGCGAGACCTCAAACATAAAACCTTGGTAACGATCTTCAACTGAATCAACCGAGGGATCGAGTCTTTCGATGTAAATTTCGATGGGTCCCGGATCATCTTTGAAGTGCTGTGCTACCCATACTGCACAGAGGCGTCCGGCGTTAAAATTATCGGTCTCTTCGTGGTAGAAAACTTCTCCGCCGAACGACTTCCGGTCGACGGTGATAACAGGAACGCCAGCCTTATTGGCCTCTTCAACTGCTTTCACGATACCGAAGGAGTCGATGGTAGTGATGATAATACCGTCTACGCCTGCGGCGATGAAATCACGAACCTGTTCGAATTGACGGTCGATATCGTTTTCCGCGCTCACTACGGTCAATTTTACCCCCAATTCCTGTGCTTTAATTTCTGCTTGGCGTTTCATTTCCACAAAGGCGGGAGAGAAAAGTCCTGGAATCGTTACTCCAAAGTGAAGCTCTTTTTGGGCAAAAGCCATGCCTCCTACAAAACACAAGAGTACCAACACACTCAAAACCAAACCCAATCCCTTTCGCATGTGGCAAACCTCCTTTCAAGAACTGAAACATGAGATGGGAAACGCTATGGAAGACTTCGACTTCACACGTCTTTCTCCACCACCTCCTCTACGAAACAATACCTAACCGTCTCTGACGGAAGGTATCGAGAATCACGGCGAGCAAAATGACACTGCCTTTAAAAATGTCGTAGTAAAAGGCGGAAACATTGAGAATAGTCAAGGCAGTGTTAATGAGGGTGATGATCACCGCTCCGGCAAGCGATCCCCATACATTGCCCACACCCCCCGAAAAACTGGTACCACCTAAGATCACCGCTGTGATCACGTCAAATTCCATACCCACACCCAGAGCTGGCACCACTCCGTCCATACGCGCACAGAGGATGAGGCTGGCAATCCCTACAAAAAAGCCATGGAGGAGGTAAACTAAGAAAATAATATGAGGAACATTGATACCTGCTTTGAAGGCTGCTTCTCGGTCCCCTCCCACTGCGTATACGTAAGTTCCAAAGCGAGCCTTTTCCAAAATGTAGTAGGCTGAAACATACGACAAGATGAGGAGAATGACCGGTATAGGAATAGGACCGAGAAAACCAATCCCTAAACGGGAAATGAGAGGAGGCATACCGTAAATCGAGGCGGCATCAGTAAATTGAAAAGCTAAGCCGCGGAAAATTCCCATAGAAGCCAAAGTAGCAATGAGCGGAACCATCTTTAAACGGGAAATCTGTAAACCGTTAACGGCACCTACTCCAATGGTCGCCATCAGGATGATCAAGAGGCCCCATAGAGGATGAAATCCGGCTCGTTTCATGGCCAACACACCCAAGGCCACGGCGAAATAAGCCACCGAACCAACCGAGAGATCAATGTTAGCGGTGACAATGACGAAGGTCATCCCGACCGCCATAACCCCAATAACCGAAGCAGAAATAAGAATGTTACGCACATTCATAATGGAGAAGAAGGCTTGGGGAAAGAAAAGACCAAAGGTAACAAAGAGAAAGAGAATGCTCACATAAATAGCGTAATTGGTCAAAAAATCAGCCACCTTTTTTCGAACGGGGAAACCAGCGTTAGGCATGGACTCTCTCTCCTCCTGTGGCGTAGTACATAATTTTTTCCTGGGTCATTTCCTGACGAGGAACTTCGGCGATAAGTTCTCCTTCATACATAACCAGCACTCGGTCACACATTCCAAGAATTTCTTCAATCTCCGAGGAAATGAAGATGATGCCCATTCCCTCTTGGGCTAAATTGGCAACGATATGGTATATTTCTGATTTCGCCCCCACATCAATACCTCGAGTGGGCTCGTCGACGATGAGTACCCGAGGTTGCGCACAGAGCCATTTTGCAACCACTACTTTCTGTTGGTTACCTCCACTCAAATTTTTGGCCTGCTGGAAAATGGTGGGTGTGACGATGCGAAGCTCTTTCACATATTCTTCGGCCACCTCTTTTTCCCTTCCTAGATCGAGATTCACGCCTCTTCGGAGTTGATACCAAAATATGGCCATGGTGATGTTTTTGTACACTTCCATTTCTACGGCCAACCCCTCGCCCCGTCGGTCCTCGGTCAAGAAACCAATCCCACGCGCAATGGCCTCCTTTGGATGGGAAAAGAACACTTCGTTTCCGTCCAAGATCACCTTGCCGCTGTCACGTCGATAATCTCCTACAATGGTCCGGGCTACCTCTGAACGACCAGCACCCACCAACCCAAAGAGTCCCAAAATTTCCCCCTCTCGCAGAGAAAAATGAATATCTCGGAAATAGGGTTTCTTGGTCAATTCCCGTACCTCGAGCACCACTTTTCCTAACTCACGATGGTCACGTTGGAGAAACATCATGGACAACTCTCGCCCCACCATTTTCCGCACGAGGTCAAACTTATTGGTCTCAGTAATCGGTGTGGTGTCTACAATTTCTCCGTCTCTCATCACCGTTACCGAGTCACAAATTTCAAAAATTTCATTGAGCCGGTGGGAGATATAAATGATGGTCTCGCCTTGGTTTTTGAGTTCACGGATGATGCGAAAGAGATTCTCTATCTCTCGATCGGTTAAAGGAGAAGTTGGTTCATCGAGCACGAAAATCCGACTCTCAAAAGAGAGAGCCTTGGCGATCTCTACCATTTGCTTTTCTGCTACCGTCAAATCTTTCACCAGAGCTTGAGGATCCTTATCTAATCCTACTCGTTTCAGTAAAGCCGCTGAACGTTCGTACAAGGTCTTAAAATCGATACGACCTCTCCCATGGGAGGGGAGATTGGAAATGAAGATATTCCGAGCAATGCTCAAAAAGTTGAATAAACTGGTCTCTTGATGAATGAAGGCAATACCCAAACGTTGTGCCTCGTGGGGATTGGTAATGAAAACTCTTTGACCATTGATATATATCTCCCCTGAGTCAGGCTGAATGACTCCCCCCAATACGTTCATTAAGGTCGATTTTCCGGCACCGTTCTCGCCTACCAAGCCATGAATTGCACCTTTTTGGACTGCAAAAGTTACCCCCTTTAAGGCTTTGACACCGGGAAAAGTTTTGGTAATGTTACGCATTTCTAAAAAATATTCACCCAATGATTATCCCTTCCTTTCAAGCACGCTCAAGGCCGACCTTTGCATCACTTCCACCGAAATAGCAAGACTACGATCCGCACGAAAAAGTCCCGAGCTCCCTCCAATGAGCATTCTTGCTCCTCGATCGACAACTTTGGGAATGGTGTGTTCGTTGACGTTGCCATCGACTTCAATGGCACAAGAGAAGCCGAGTCTTTGGATGCGGTGGGAAAGTTTCCCTATTTTCTCCAAGGTTTCCATGAGGAATGGTTGTCCTGCAAAACCAGGGAAAACAGTGAGCACGAGTACCCAAGGCACACTCCGTAAACATTCATCAGAAACGATATCTTCAGGACTTTGAGGATGCAAGGCAATAGCCGGTTCGACACCTTCTCTACGAATCAAATCGATCATTCTTTGGGGTTCCTGGGTTGTCTCGATATGAAAGGCAATATAATTCGCTCCCGCATCGACAAACTGTTTTACGAACTTTTGCGGATTCCAACAAGCAAGATGGACTTCAAACGGCAAAGAGGTGTATTTCCTGAGTGAAGCAAGGATCGGTGGACCCATAATAAAAGTAGGAGCAAATGAACCATCCGCTACGTCGAAATGGAGCATGTTCACTCCGGCAAATTCTAATTCTTCAATGGTCTTGCGCAAATACCCAAAATCAGCACAGGCCAGGGATGCAGAGATAACGATACCCTCGTTCATGGGCGAAAAACCACCTTGAGCGCATTCCCGGTTAAGAGAGCTTCAATCCCTTTCTCAAACTCTTCTAAGGGAAGGAGGTGGGTAATGTAATCTTGAGCGTGAATTTTTGAAGTAGCGAAGAGGTGGAGAGCCATTTCATGGTGTTTAGGCGAGAAAGTGGTCGCACCAATAACAAATAGTCCCTTATAGTGAATGGCATTGCTATCTAAGAGCACTTGTCCCTGGTCCTTGGGAAGACCACCGAAGAAAAGCACCCGTCCCCCCTTCGCTGCCATAGTAATGGCGTCCTTCTGCGCCTCTCCCGAAGGACAGGCAACCACAATGACCGAAGCACCGAATCCGTCAGTGAGTTCCTTAACTTTCTCGACGTGGGCATTCGAATCAGTTTCACTCTTCACCAAAAAGTCAGGAGCAAAAGCTGAAGCCAACCGTAAGCGTTCCTCCAAAACATCCATGAGAACGACCATTCTCGCCCCACGCGCTTTCGCGATTTCGACATGAAAGCACCCAATCGGTCCTGCACCGATGACTACTACCACGTCTTCCAAAGAGGTTCCTGCCAGCTCATGGGCATTCACACAAGAAGAAGCCGGCTCGGAAATAGCCGCTTCCTCAAAGGAAAGCCCTTGAGGGATATGATGAATACTCCCAAAAACCATCGCTTCGAGGGGAATGGCAATGTATTCAGCCAACCCCCCCGGCCAGGCCTGGGCGATCTCCCGCTGGTTCACACAGAGATAGAAAACTCCTCTCTTACAATACCAACACTTCCCACAGTAAACGGGAGGTGCTACTGCCACTCGATCGCCAACCCGAAAATGGATAATGCTTGGGTCAATTTCCTCCACCACACCGGCAATCTCATGACCGATGATCCAGGGAGGATTCACCCTTGCATGACCACTTTTGAAAGTACGGAGATCCGAACCACAGAATCCACAGGCCATCACCTTGACCACCATACCACCCTCAGGACAAGATGGTCTCGGTACTTCTCTTATCTCCAGCTTCCCAGGGGCAACGAAAAAGAGGGCCTTCACTCAATTACGCTCCTTTCCGAACACCAACGTGTACACTCCTTTCGAGGATTTCCAAAGCGGTTATTTCATCGATCACCAAAATCTTGATGAAGTGTCCCCGCAACGCACCCAAAATGGCCTCAATTTTTTGTTTTCCTCCTGCTAAACCCACCACGTTCGGCATTGCGCGCATCTCTTCCAAAGAAACGGCGATAGTGCGTCGGTGTAATTCTAACGGTAAAATCTCCCCTTCACTGGTATAAAACTGTCCCAGAATATCACCGACTCCCCCCATGCTTCGGATGATTTCCATATCCTGAGCATCGATGAAGCCGGCTTTAATGTAGGTGGAATATTGAGGATGTGCAACCCCTATGCCTACGAGAGAGAGACGCGCCCTTTTCGCCATTTCTAAGGTTTTTCGATTGACTCCCTCGGCTAAATAGAAATCTCGTAACTCCTGAGATTCAACTACTTCAGGAGCATGGAGGTAGTAACATTCTCCACAGTACACCCGTGCTAAACGTTCGCCAATGTTATAGGGGTTCATATATGCTCCTACGGTGAGCCCGCCTGCCAAGCTCACAAACTTCACTCCTTGAACCTCGTCCTTAGGAATGAGGTTATTTGCCAGGTGACATAGAGTCCTTCCCCAGCTTATACCTACCAAATCATTCTTTTGGAGTAACCGGTACAAAAGGATCGCTCCACCCTTGCCGATATTTTCATAAGTAATTTCTTCTTGAGAGGAAGTAAGTACAATCACTACGTCTTGGAGAGAAAAAACCTCCTTCAATTCTCGCTCCATAGAGAGAAGATTGGCATGAGGGGCCTGAATGAAGAAACGAACAATGCCCTCTCGACGCGCTTTATCAAGAAGCCGTGTTGCCTTCGGCCGAGAGAGACCAAAACGATCGGCAATTTCACTTAAGGTTATTCCTTCCTGGTAGTGTAACCAGGCAATCCGCACCATGAGATCTTCTTCAACCATCGACATACTCTTTCGCACTCCTTTTATGAGTATAGCAGAATTTAAAAACAATTTCAAGTTATGAAAAATTTTTTAAATACTTTTCCTCTCGAAATCCCAAGAAAAGGATATCGCCATTACACAGCAATAGCTCTATATAAGCGTTTTTCATGTTCCATACAAACGAGGGATAAAAAACCCGTTTGCAGGCGAGATCAAAAGCCCAGATGTTTGAAAATTCTTTCATATCCATGCGAAAACGGACAGTTTGAGAGGAAGGGACGTAGAGAAC
>OGCI01001201.1_pt1 | contig 23007 bp, 23 predicted proteins | sample 1570021 | NCBI WGS metagenome assembly OGCI01 (sample SAMN06264664, study PRJEB24512) | hot springs metagenome | isolation source: Hot spring water | place: South Africa: Tshipise | collected 2015-06-21 | reverse complement strand
AAGGATTGCCCCAGACCCTTCGCTGGCGCTCAGGGTGACAAGTGAGGAGGCGTCAGGTACAATCTTGCCATGCCCAAAGCGAAAATCACGATTACGCTCAAGCCGGGGCTGTTAGACGCTCAGGGGCGTGTCCTGCATCAGGCACTGCAACAGCTGGGGTTTGAGCGGGTGCAAGGCGTGCATGTCGGCAAATATCTGGAAGTAGAACTCAGCCCTAACGGCGACCCCCACGAGCAGGTTGAAGCGATGTGCCAAAAACTGCTCGCCAACCCTGTGATTGAGCAGTATCACTACGAGGTGGTGGACGAGTGAAGGCAGGCGTGATTGTGTTCCCTGGCTCTAACTGCGACCGCGATGCGTATTATGCCCTGCGCGATGTGTTGGGCTATGAGGTGGACTACCTCTGGCACGCTGACCGAACCGACCTAAGCGATTATGGCTTGGTCATCGTGCCCGGTGGGTTCTCGTATGGCGATTACTTGCGTCCGGGTGCGATTGCGCGCTTCGCCCCGATGATGGACGCAGTGCGCGAGTACGCCGAGCGCGGGGGGCTGGTGCTGGGCGTGTGCAACGGCTTCCAAATCCTTTGCGAGGCGGGGCTTCTGCCCGGTGCGCTCACACGCAATATCGGGCTGAAGTTCATTTGCAAGCCCATCCATATCCGCGTAGAGAACACCGAAACCCCCTTCACCCAACATTACCGTCAAGGAGAAGTGTTGACAATTCCAATCGCGCACGGCGATGGGCGCTATGTGTGCGACGAGGCGACCTTGCACCAGCTGAGGGCGAATGGGCAAATCCTCTTTCGGTACTGCAGTCCGACGGGCGAGCTGGGCGATGCTTGGAACCCTAACGGCTCGTTAGACCATATCGCTGGGGTCGCCAACGAGCGGTTCAATGTGCTGGGAATGATGCCCCACCCCGAACGCGCCTGCGAGCTCCTGCTGGGCAGTGGGGATGGGCGTCGGCTCCTAAGTGTGTGAGCGAGAGATTACTCACGGTCTGACCGAAGGCGCGCTTGCTCCAGCCAGCGCCGTATTCCCTCGCTATCACCCTGCTCCAAGAGGGCAAGCACCTGACCTAACTCGGTCTGAAACAGGCGTAGGACTTCTGCCAGCGCCTCACGATTGAGGCTCAGTATCTCGCTCCAGAGGGCAGGGTCGCTGTGCGCGACGCGAGTAGCACTCTGCCAACTGCCTCCGCCTTGCAGTTGAGTGGGGCATTGGCGATGTAATGCACTCAGACTGAAGGCAACGATGTGGGGCAGGTGGCTCAGCAAAGCCATTTCTCGGTCGTGGCGTTGGGCGTCCATCCTCAGCGGGATTGCACCCAACTTTCGCACGAACTGCTCAACGGTATCCAGGGCCTCGGCGTCCGTCGTGTCCGTGGGGGTCAACACCCATTGGGCGCCCCTGAACAGGTCCGCGCGCGCCGACTGCCAGCCGCTGTGTTCTGTGCCAGCAATCGGATGCCCCCCCACAAAACGGCTTGGGAACGCCAATCGTCCTTCTACCTCAGCCAGCACGGGCATCTTGACACTTGCCACTTCGGTCAGAACCGTGGTTGCAACAAGGTGAGGTGCGAATGCCGAGAGGAGTTCGCCAACCGTGCTGGGCGGGGTCGCAAGCACAATCAGCTCCACCGAGGCGCAGGCGGTGAGTTCCGACAGTGCATCGGTCAACGCCCCTAAAGAAAGCGCACCTGCCGTTGCGTCAGGATTGAGGTCGTAGCCGAGCACTTGGGCAGACGGGTCGGCTTTGCGAAGTGCCAGCCCGATGGAGGTGCCGATTCCGCCCAGCCCAACAATTGCGTAGCGCATTAGGGGGTTGAAAGAAAAGTCCCCATCCGACGGAACCGCTCGTGGCGATGCTGATACAGTTGCTCTGGGGTCAGTGCGCTCAGCTCGTGGAACTGTTGCAGGATTGCCGAGCGCAGACTTAGGGCGGTGGTTTGGGGGTCGCGGTGCGCTGCGCCGAGCGGTTCGGAGATGACCATATCAATCAGCCCCAGCCGAAGGGCATCGTCGGCAGTCAGTTGGAGCGCGTCCGCCGCTTCGGGCGCACGGCTGGCATCGCGCCAAATAATCGCAGCGCATCCCTCAGGCGGAATGACCGAATAGATGGCGTGCTCCAGCATCAGCACACGGTTCGCCACGGCGAGCGCAATCGCCCCGCCACTGCCCCCCTCACCAATCACGACTGCCACCGTCGGCACCGTGAGTTGGAACATCGTGAGCATGGAGCGCGCAATCGCCTCGCTGATGCCACGCGACTCCGACTCGACACCCGGGTCAGCAGCGGGCGTATCCACGAGGGTCAGCACGGGCAATCGGAACTTCTCGGCGAGTTGGAACAGGCGCATCGCCTTGCGATAACCCTCAGGCTTCGCCATTGCGAAGTTGCGTTTCTGGCGCTCCTTGAGGTCGCGCCCCTTTTGCTGACCGACGACCACCAGTTTGTATCCGCCCAACTTTGCCAGCCCCCCAACAATCGCGGGGTCGTCAAAGCCGAGGCGGTCGCCGTGCAGTTCCACAAACTGCTCGCACATCAGGCGAATGTAGTCCATCGTGTACGGGCGCTTGGGGTGGCGCGCCAGCAGGACTTTGTCCCACGGGCGCAGGTGCGCGAAAATCTGCTTGAGCAACCGTTCGCGCTGGGTCTCCAGCTCGGCAATCTCTCGTGAGCGGTCTAAGCCCTTCTCGGCAGAAAGCTGGCGCAACTCTTGGATAGCGCTCTCCAGCTCGTTGATTGGCTTTTCAAAGTCAAAAATGGTCATCCTGCACCTCCGAACATCTCCAGCAGGTAGAGGAGTGTGGGGCGTATTTGGGCGCGAGGCACGATGAGGTCAACCATCCCGTGCTCGGTTTGGAACTCGGCGGTCTGGAAGTTGGTGGGGGGCTTGCCCGAGCTGGCTTGCGCGGCGACTCGTTGCCCCGCAAAGCCGACCAGTGCGCCCGGTTCGGCGATAATCACATCGGCGAGCGAGGCGAAACTTGCCAACACACCCGCCATCGTCGGGTCGGTGAACACCGCCAAGTAAGGAAGCCCTGCCCTCTGGAGTTTCTCCACCCCAGCGGTGGTTTTCGCCATCTGCATCAGCGAGAGCATCCCCTCCTGCATCCGTGCGCCGCCCGATGCGCAGAACAAAATCACAGGGAGATATTCGTCCGCCCCGCGTAGGAAACAGCGCATAATTTTCTCACCGACTACCGACCCCATACTGCCCCCCATAAAGGCGAAGTCCATCACTCCAATCACCACCTCAGAGCCACCCAGTTTGCCAGTGCCGGTGATGACCGCCTCAAACTCGCCTGTTGTTTGTTGGGCACGCATCAGCTTGTCGGGATAGTCGGGAAAGCGGAGCGGGTCATCCGAACGGAGCTCGGCATCTTGCTCCACAAAGGTGTCGGGGTCTAAAGTGATGGCGATGCGTTCTCGCGCACGCAGGCGGTGATGATGACCGCAGTGGATGCAAACCCGAAGAGCGCGCTCAAAATCGGGCTTGAACAGGATTTTTTTGCACTTTTGGCACTGCACCCACTGTTCCGAACTGCCTGACGCCACTCGCCTTTGCATAGAACAAATTCTACCCGAAACGACGGTCTAAATGCAGAGAGTAAAATCGGTTCCCCCCGCAAGCGGGGGGAACCTGAAGGTGGGGGGGCAAGCGACCCCCTCCCTAACCCCTGATACGGGTACAGGCGTTGAGTACAAAACCACACCGAACCCACCCCGTTTCACAGCCCGTATCTACTCACCTTCAAGCCTCCTCCTATCATTCCGAGCCGAAGGCGAGGAGACCCTTCGCTACCGCTCAGGGTGACAAAGGGGAATCTGAGCGTGCGTGAGGGGGCTTTATTTGGGATTCGCCGAGATTCTTCGCTTCGCTCAGAATGACAGTTAGGGCTTTGCGTCTCAAAGTGGGGTTTGAAAATAGGGCGGGGTAGTTAGGATTTTGACCTAAGCGATGTACCCTTGTCAGCACCCCAACCCTCCCCCTAAGGCAGGGGGGTAATATCGGTTCCCCACGCTTGCGGGGGGAACCTAAAGGAGGGGGGCATTCAAAACCCCCACCCTAACCCTCCCCCTAAGGCAGGGGAGGGGGTATGGGTGGTTCCCCACGCTTGCGGGGGGAACCTGACGGAGGGGGGCACTCAACCCCCTCCCCCTAAACGCAGGAGGAGGGAGTGGCTGGCTCTCCTTCCCCGATGCTTCAGGAGAGGGGCAAAGGCAACCGAGAGATTCTTCGCTTCGCTCAGAATGACAAATCCGGGAACGACGGTAAAACAACGCAGGGTACAATCCCAGCGTGATTATCTTGGGCATCGACCCCGGCACCGCAACGATGGGCTACGGGGTTGTGGAGACCGTAGGCAACCGCTATCGTGCCCTTGCTTATGGTGTGCTGGAGACCCCGCGCACGCTCACCCCACCCGAACGGCTTCTACGACTTCATCAGGGCGTCCACGAACTGATACGCCACTACCAGCCCGACGCGCTGGTCACTGAGCAGTTGCTGTTCAGCACCAATCGGCGTACGGCGATGCAGGTGGCGCAGGCGGTGGGCGTGATGCTCCTCGCCTCCGCGGAGGCGGGCGTCGCTTGGAGCCAGTACACCCCCCTCCAAGTGAAGCAGGCGGTCACGGGCTACGGGGGAGCGGACAAAGCTCAAGTCCAGACGATGGTTCAGCGACTGCTGAACTTGGAGGAACGCCCCCGCCCCGACGATGCGGCGGACGCGCTGGCGCTGGGCATCTGTCACGCGCATCACGAGTCGCTCCAACGGCTCGCAGGAGGTCGGCGTTGAACTGGTGGTTCGTGCTGTTGTGCTTGGGTGTGATCGCTTTTTTGGCGTGGCGCACGGCGGTGCTGGTGCGTGGGATCAATCAACGGCTGGCGGAGCTGGACGAAGAGCGCGCTCGGAACCCGCTGGACCCGTTCTCGGCGCTGATGGAACTATACCGCCTGCAAGAGCGAAGCCAGCGCAAATCTCGCTCCCATGAAAACGACTGAACCCTCGCTGTGGCGTCGTGCAGGCGCCTTTCTGGTTGCGGTTGTGAGCATACCTGCCAGCGGGCTGGGGGCAGGTGTGTTGTTTTGGGCGGTGCATCCCCTCTGGTTGGGGCTTTTTTGGACGCTTCAGGGGTTCCCACCGAACGGGGCAGACATCGTGCGCTGGTATGCGCCGGGCGCCTTCCTGATTGCTCCTGCGGTGTCCGCCGTGCTGGTGGGTGCGCTAATTGCCCTGACGGTTCGGCTGTGGCGTTCGCGACTGCGGTATCGCCTGCGGGTTCTCGTGGGTGGGCTAATCGGCTTCCTGCTCATCCCTCCGCTTGCTTACAGTTTGCTGTTGGTGTATGCCGAGATGTGGGCGTATCGTGCGTGGGATGTGATGATGCCCACGCTGGTGCGTGCGTATGGGGTTCTGGGAGTCTCGTCGACGCTGGTCGGTGCGTTGATTGGGGCAAGTGTTCGGGAGAGAGGATAGTCTCCCCAACTTTGGGTACAATCGGGCGACAGATGCCCTATAGGGGCACATACCAAACCAACGGAGGCATTCAAAAACTATGGTTAGTGGCAACCGTCGTAAAGGGCACGCTGTCGTGCTCGGAGCGGGCACGATGGGCAGTGGGATTGCAGGCTTGCTTGCCAGCATCGGCTGGCGCGTCACTCTGTTAGACCAAGAGGACTTCGCCTATCAAGCCCTAGAACGAATTCAAAAATCCAACGCCGTTTATCAACCCCAAGACCTTCAGCGCATCCAAGCGGGCAATGTGGACGAGCATTTAGACCGCGTGCAGGATGCCGACTGGGTGGTAGAGGCGATTGTTGAACAGATTGAGCCGAAGCGCGCACTCTGGCGCCGTGTGGCAGAGTATGTGAATGACCACGCCGTGCTGAGTTCCAACACTTCGGGGCTGGGCATCGGCGAGATTGCGCAGGCACTGCCCGAACCGCTCCGCAGTCGGTTTCTGGGCACGCACTTTTTCAATCCGCCTCGCATTATGCACTTGTTGGAGCTCATCCCCACTGGCGACACCGACCCCGACCTGACCAATCGGTTCACCACCTTCGCCGAGCGGTTGATGGGCAAGCGCGTGGTGCTGGCGAAAGACCAGCCGGGCTTCATCACCACACGGATTGGCGTGTATGCGCTGATGCGTGCGCTCGCCAGCGCCATCCAGTACGGTATCACGCCCGAAACCGCCGACCTGATGCTCGGTCCGCTCGTGGGGCGCCCGCGCAGTGGGGTGTTCCGCCTTGCAGACCTCGTGGGGCTGGATGTGTCGGACAACATTATCCGCAACCAGAAGCAACGCCTGCCCGACGACCCGTACCTCCAGACGCTGGAGATGCCCTCCCTCTGGACACGCCTGATTGAGGAGGGGCGCCTCGGCGAGAAGACAGGCGCAGGCTTCTATCGCCGAGAAGGCAAGGAAATCTTCACGCTGGATTTTGAGACGCTGGACTATCGCCCGCGCCAAGAGCCGAGCCTCCCTGTGAACATTAACCCGCGCGCACCCCTCGCCGAACGCCTGCACGCGCTCCTCAATCTGCCCGACCCGTATGGAGCGTTCTTCTGCGAGGCGTTCCTGCTCCCGCTCGCCTACGGTGCCGAGGTGATGCCCGATGTTGCCTACGACATCCCGTCGCTGGATATGGCGATGCGATTGGGCTACAACTGGGAGCTGGGCGTGTTTGAGAGCTGGGATGTGATGGGTGAGGAGGGACGCCGAGCGCTGGCGACGCTGAACCTGCCCCGCGAACCGCGCACGCTCATCGCCTTGCGCAACGCCGAACTCCAGACCTTCTACGCCACGCACGGCGCCACCAAACTGTACTTTGAACCGCACGACGACGAGGGCGACTATGCGCCCCATGTGACGCCCCCGTTCTTCATCAACTTGGACGACCTGGCGCGCTCGCATCGGCTCGTCACCGAAACGCCCGAATGCCGTGCGATAGACCTCGGCGATGATGTGCTGTGTGTGGAGTTCCGCACGAAAGCCAATGTGCTGACCCCCAGCCTGATGGAGTTCATCCACGAGATTCTGGAGCGTGCCGAGCGCGAGTTCGTGGGGGTGGTGATTGGCAATCAAGGGCGCATGTTCTCGGCGGGGTTCAACTTGAACCTGTTCTTGGAATACATCTCGGCGGGCGATTGGCAAGGGATGGACAAGGGGCTTCAACTGCTCCAGACGCTGAGCCAGCGCATTCGGTACTGCGGGGTGCCTGTGGTGTCTGCGGTGCAGGGTTATGCGCTGGGTGGAGGACTAGAAGTGGTTCTGCCCTGCGTGCATGTACACGCCCATGTGGATGCGGTGTTGGGACTGCCCGAAGCGTCGGTGGGACTCATCCCAGCGGGCGGAGGCACCACCCTGATGACCCGACGCGCCTTAGAACATCTGCCCAGCGAGGCAGACCCCTTGCCCCACCTGCGCGCAGTGTTCCAAACGCTGGCGTTCGGGAAGCGTTCCGCCCATGCGTTTGAGGCGTATCAGCTCGGCTTCTTGCGCCCTTACGACACCCTTTGCTGGAACATCGACCGCCTGCTCTATGAGGCGAAACAGCATGTGTTGGCGCTCTCGCGGGCAGGGTATCGTCCCCCCGAACCGACCCCCATCTTGGCAGTCGGCGAGAACGGCTTCAGCCGATTGATGATGGAGGTTCACTGGGCCCACCAAGCGGGTCAAATCACCGACCACGACCGCCTGATTGCCGAAAAGATTGCCACCGTGATGACAGGAGGCAATCTGCGCACGGCGATGCCCCTCTCGGAAGAGGAGTTCCACGCGCTGGAGCGCCAGGTGTTTGTGGAACTGTGCCAGAACCCGAAGACCACCGAGCGCATCCGCCATATGCTGGAGACGGGCAAGCCGTTGCGTAACTAATTCTGCCCTCACCCACCCCTGCTCTCTCTCCCAACGCTGTGGGCGAGGGGGGAGAGCAGAAGGCAGTGGTTCCCCACGCTTGCGGGGGGGAACCTTACGGAGGGGGCAGAATACCCCCTCCCCAACCCTCCCCCTAATGCAGGGGAAGGGGGTATGAGCGCTTCCCCCCCCCGTAAAAGTGAACTCTGAAACCTCTCACGGGTAAAATCGGGCTATGCGCGACTGGATTGCCAAAAAACGAGACGGCTACCCACATACCGCCCAAGAAATCCAGCAAATCGTAGCGGGCTATACCCAAGGCACCATCCCCGACTACCAGATGTCGGCGTGGCTGATGGCGTGCTACCTGCGTGGGCTAAATACCGAGGAGACCCTCGCTCTGACCCAAGCGATGGCAGAATCGGGCGAGCAGCTGGACATCTCCCATCTGCCCGAACCCACCTTAGATAAGCACTCCACAGGGGGTGTCGGCGATAAGACCAGCCTCGTGCTAATCCCTCTGCTCGCCTCGGCAGGGGCAACCCTTGTGAAGATGTCGGGGCGCGGGCTGGGCTTCACGGGGGGCACGGTGGACAAGCTGGAGTCCATTCCAGGCTACCGTACCGAGATGAGCGTCGCCGAGATGATGGAGCAGGTACAACGGATTGGATGTTGCTTGGTGGGGCAATCGGTTCAGTTGGTGCCTGCAGACAAAAAAATCTACGCCCTGCGTGACGCGACCGCCACGGTGGAGAGTATCCCCCTTATTGCCTCCAGCATCATGAGCAAGAAACTGGCAGGTGGGGCGCGCCATATCGTGCTGGATGTCAAGGTCGGTTCGGGCGCCTTCATGCCAACCCAAGAGCTCGCCCGAACCTTAGCCGAGGCGCTGATAGCGATTGGGGAAGGAGCCGGGCGTAAGGTGCGCGCCATCCTCAGCGATATGAGCCAACCCTTGGGACACACCGTCGGCAACGCGCTGGAGGTGCGTGAAGCCATCCAGACCCTCACGCATGGACAGCCCCACTCACCGCGTTTTCGGGAGCTGTGCCTGCGCCTTGCGGGCGAGGCGCTCCACCTGTGTCAACTTGCCGACACGCCCGAAACGGGCTATGCCCAAGCCGAACGCCTGCTCAGCGAGGGGCACGCGCTGGAGAAGTTCCGTCAACTGGTCAAGGCGCAGGGGGGCGACCCCCGCGTGATAGAAGACCCCAGCCATTTGCCGACCGCTCCCATCCAGCATACGGTGGTGGCGCACCGTTCGGGTTGGGTGAAGGCGGTGTATCCGCGTGTGGTCGCCGAGATTGCCCTCCGTCTGGGTGCAGGACGCCACAAGAAAGAGGACACGATTGACCACGCCGTCGGCGTAGAGGTCTTGAAATCGGTTGGCGTGCCAGTGCGCGCAGGGGAGGCTCTGTTCGTTCTGCACGCTCGCACTCAAGAGTCGCTTCAGGCAGTGCTTCCCCTCGCCGAGAACGCCGTAGACATCGTGGATATGCCCACCGAGCCGACCCCTGTGGTGCTTGAGGTGATTTAGGCAGGGGTATACTGTACTCATCATGGCGAAAGTCGTGGTCGGCGTGGACTTGGGCGGGACGAATGTGCGCGCGGGCGTCTTCACTACCGACGGCTCCCAAATGGGCGAATATGTCCAAAACCCCTCCCGCGCCCAAGAGGGCTTCAAAATCACCTTAGAGCAGATTTTACTGACCCTCAACCAAGCGATGGAGCGCGCAGGCGTCGTCAGTGCCCAGGTGGGAGCAATCGGGATGGCGGTGCCCGGACATATTGACGCTGTCCACGGGGTCGTGCGTTGGGCACCGAATTTCGGCGAGCGCAAAGGGGAAGTGTTTGAGGTCTGGCGTGATGTACCCCTCGCCGATGCCATTCGGGCGCGCCTTCAAATTCCCGTGTATATGGGCAACGACGCGAACCTCGCTGCGCTGGGCGAGTATTACTATGGCGCGGGCAAGGGCACGGCGAAGGGCTTGGTCATGTTCACCCTCGGGACGGGAATCGGGGGCGGAGTGGTGCTCACTCACCACCAAATTCAGGGCAACGCACGCTGGCAAGGGGGCATCCTACTGGTTGGGATGAACGGGGGCGCAGGTGAACTGGGGCACACGATTATCAACTGGCATGGACGCCGATGCGGATGTGGCGCGATGGGCTGTGTGGAGGCGTTCGCCCAGCGTGATGCGATTGTGGAACTTGCTCGCGAGAAGATGCGACGCAACCCCAATAGCCTGCTCAACACCCTCACCGAAGGCGACCCCGCCAAAATCACGCCCGCCCTCGTGGCGCAGGCGTCCGAACAGGGCGACCCTACCGCCATAGAAATCTGGGACGAAATCGGCACCTATGTCGGCATTGCGGTAGCAACCCACATCAACACCTTCAACCCCGAAGTGGTCGCCATCGGCGGACAGATTGCGAAAGCAGGGGAACCCCTCTTCAAAGCAATCCACCGAACCGTGCGCGATTATGCCATCCCCACCCTGCTGGAGACTTGCAGATTGGGGCTTGCCGAGCGTCTGGACGACGCAGGGATATTGGGCGCCGTTGCGCTCGCTCAACAGTACGCAGGAGAAGGCTGATGCGCTTTCGTATGCACAAACGCACCGAGACAAAGCCCGACGGACGCAAGATATATTACTACTCTTTTGAGCCAATAGACGATGAACCGAACCCAGCGCCCTCAAACAGCGACCAAGCCCCGCCAGTGAACCATCCCCACGAGGCTCAAGTTTCCTCCTCTGACGCTGGGATGGAGAGAGAGGTGAAGCGGTAGGGGCGGCTAATCAACCCCCACCTCAACCCTCCCCCTAAACGCAGGGGGGGTAAAACGGTTCCCCACGCTTGCGGGGGGAACCTGACGGAGGGAGTGCCTTGCTCCCTTCGGAGTTTTGGGGTAAAAGGGTCTTTAGCAGGAAACCCTACGCATCCGCCGAAAGCACTAAGCGGTGAGTCGTGATGGATAGAACGCAACAGTTCAACCCAGACCCGAACCGGACGCAAGCGATGGGGACGCCCGACCCCCAACGAACCCAGGCGTTCACTATGCCCGTGTTAGACCCCAACCGCACGCAAGCCGTGCCGAACCTTGGGGGGGTATCTCTGCCGTCGCTCAGGATGGAGCCTATCTTGGGACGCCCCTACGCCCTTGCCCACAGTGTCGCCCGCGAAGGGCTTCTCGTGCAGATTACAGGGGCACAAACGGTCGCAGGGCGCGCCCCGCTCAACCTCTGCCTCGTGTTGGACCGCAGTGGCTCGATGGAAGGTCCGCCGTTTGAGTTCGCCAAACAAGCCTGCACCTACCTCGTAGACCAACTGACCGACCACGATGTGCTGTCGATTGTGACCTTTTCTGACACGGTGGATGTGGTGATGCCCCCCCGCAAAATCGTGAACAAGCAGTTGGTGAAAGAGCACATTATGCGCCTCACCGTGGGCGACACGACCAACATTTACGATGCACTTGGGGTCGGCACGCAACAGCTCACTTCGGTGAACTTGCCAGGCTATCAAGCACACCTGATTTTGTTGACCGACGGCGAGCCAACGGTCGGCATCAAAGATTTCTCCACGATTGTAAGCGTCGCAGCGCGTGCCAAAGAGTTCGGGTTCCACATCACCGCGCTGGGCTTCGGCCCCGACTACAACGAGGAGCTGCTGGCAGGGATTGCCCGACGCAGTGGCGGAAAGTACTACTACATCGACCAGCCCCAGCGCATCCCTGAGGTGTTCCAGCAGGAGCTGGTGCGCCTGATGACCGTGGTGGCACGCAATCCCAAGCTGGAGGTTCTGCTGGCGCGCTGGGTTCAGGTGCGTCAAGCGTTCGGGGGCGAGTTGAAACTGCAGGGGCGCACTGCCGAACTGAGCCTCGTGGATGTGGAGCGCGGGAGCCAACTCCTGCCCGTGCTGGAACTGGAGTTCCCGAACCACCCAGCGGGAATCTATCGTATCGCCAAGTTGCGCCTCGCCTGGGAAGACATCGCCACAGGACGGACGGAGACCGCCAACGCCGATGTGGTATTGGAGTTCACCACCGACCCCGCCAAAGCGAATGTCCCTCAAGACCCCCGCGTGGCGAACGAGTTGCAAATCTCCATGACTTCGCGCGCTTTGGAGAAGACGATTATGGGCTTGCGCGATCATCAGCTCAATCAGACCCAAGCGATTCAAGAGCTCCAGCGCACGCAAGCCATCCTGTTGCAACAGGGGCGGGTTCAGGAAGCGCAAGAGGTGACGCGTGCCATGCGCGCCCTGCAAGGACAGGAGGCAAGTAGTGCGGAGAAGACACTCATGGGTACCTTGGTCAACTTGGAGCAGGGTAAGAGGGAGGCTTAGGCTCTCAAGGTGGTAGGAAGAGTTCTAAACCCCAGTGAAAAGGCACTGTGTATGACCAACTGCAACAGTTCAAAATGGGGCGCACACAGTGTTGCGCCCCTACCTAATCAAAATAAGGTCCTGGGCGACACTGCTTACGCCACCATCTGGCTCAGCGCTTGGATGTCAAAAATCTCATCCAAGTTCAGCAGGATGACCACCCGCTCATCCGACTGGACAACCCCGCTGAGGAACTTCTGGGTCGCTTCGGAGGCGATGGGCGGCGTGGGCTGTATCGAGTCCTCGGGGATATCCATCACATCGGACACCGAGTCGAGCCGTAGCCCGAAAATCTTGCCCTGCACTTGGGCGACCACGACCACGGTCTCTTGCTCGTCAGGCACGGGGGGTAGCCCGAAGCGGGTGCGTGCATCGATCACGGCGATGATATTCCCGCGCAGGTTCATCACGCCCAGCACATAGTCCGGCGCGTTCGGCACGCGGGTCGCTGGCGTGTAGGTGCGTATCTCCTGCACTTGCAGAAGGGGCACGCCGTAGGTCTCGCCCCCGATTTGGAACACCAGGTACTTGTTGGTGTTCTGCTCTTGAATGGTGCTCTCTGTCGTTGTGGTTTCTAAGGTTTGCATCGTTGACCTCCTTCGTTAGGCGACGGTTGCGAACCGTTCGTTATTAGCATGGGTGCGTCGGATGATGTCACCCACATCTAAGATGAGTGCGACGCGCCCATCGCCCAAGATGGTGGCGCCGGCGAAGCCGGGCACGCGCACAAAGTTCTCCTCCAAGCTCTTCAGAACAACCTGCTGTTGACCCACGATGGCGTCCACGAGGAGCGCAATCTGTTGACCGTCCTGTTCCAGCACAATCACCAGTCCCGACTCGTCGTTGGGGGGAAGACCGATGAACTGGCGCAGGCGCACCAGCGGGATGAACTCGCCGCGCACATTCACCATCTCGTGGCGGTCAAAGAGGGCGTTTCTCTGGAGGCTCTCGGCTTGGAACGCCTCTATCACGGTGGTCAGCGGGACGATGTAGTGTTCGTCAGCGACCTTCAGCCCCAAGCCGTCCATAATCGCCAAAGTGAGCGGGACACGGAGCAGGAGGCGCGTGCCCTGCCCCTTCTCGGACTGGATACTAATCATTCCACCGAGGCTCTCCACATTTCGGCGTACGACATCCATCCCGACCCCTCGCCCCGAAAGGTCGCTGACCTGCTGAGCGGTCGAGAAGCCGGGCTGAAAGATGAAGTCGTAGAGCTGTTCTTGGGTCGGGTGGTCGTTCTCGGTAATCCAGCCGAGCTGGATGGCTTTTTGGCGAACGCGCTCGGTGTCAATCCCCTTACCGTCGTCGCGCACTTCTATGTAAATACGCCCTTCCGCCTGATACGCGCTGAGCAAAATGGTGCCCGTTTCGGGTTTGCCTTTCGCTCGGCGGTCTTCGGGCGTTTCAATCCCATGGTCTATGGCGTTGCGGATGATGTGCGTGAGTGGGTCTGCCAACGCCTCCAGAAGCGTGCGGTCCAGCTCGGTCTCCTCACCTTCAATCACCAAGTTGACGCGTTTGCCGAGCTTATTGGCGGTGTCACGCACCATGCGTGGGAAGCGGTTGAACAGGTAGCTCACTGGGAGCATTCGGATTGCCATCACGCGCTCGTGCAGTTCGCGCACATGGCGTTCCATCTGGGTAATCGCGGAATGGGTACGCTCATCCAGCGTTTCGTTCTGGACACTGCTAAGCATCGACTGGGCAATCACGATTTCGCTAACGAGGTTCATCAGCGCATCGATTTTCTCGGTCGAGACGCGTACGCTCTGTGCCTCGCTTCGCGCGTTCTGGGTAGGTGCGGTAGGCGTTTCGCCAGAAGATGCCTGAACCGTCGCAACCGCTGAAGTGGTAGGAGCCTCTGGGGTTGGGGCGGTCTCGACGGGTATTGGCGAAGCGCTTGCCGTAGCAGGCGCCTCCAACGGCTCTATTCGCACTTCAGCACCCTCAGCGCTCAACTCCAAAATCGCACGAATAATCGCTGGCTCAAACTCGGTCTGAAGGGTGAACTCCCAGTTGCCGTAGCAGGCGTCTACCGAGAGCTGGTCTATCGGCGGTGTCTGGGCGCGGAATCGGCACTCCGAAATTTGACCGTACTCGGTGAGCTCTTTGAGCAGTTGGAGCGGGTCGTGTTCCTGACTGAGCTTGGGGGCAGGCTGGTAGAAAACGCGGTAGCGCGTGCCTGCACCAACAGATTCCTCTGACGAGGGAGCGACGGTGACTTGAGGTTCAGGCTGTGGCGTCGGGGTCGGATTGGTCGCAGGGGTCGGCACTGCCCCACCGTTGAGCACGGCGTTAATCTGTGCCAAAAGCGTATCGCAGTTCGGGTCGCCCACATCGCCTTCGGTGCGCGTGCGCTCCAAAAGCGTGCGGATGACATCCACCGCCTGCAACAACAAAGTCGCCATTTCAGGGGTGAGGGGACGCTGTTCTTTACGCAGAACCTCCATCGCGCTTTCCAAGCCGTGCGTGAACTTGCTCAGGTGGGTGAACCCCATCGCAGCGCTGTTGCCCTTGAACGAGTGGGCATACCGAAACAGAGCGTTCACCGTTTCGGGGTCTGGCTCGCCCCCCTCTAAAGCGAGGAGCACCTGCTCCATCCCCTCGACCATCTCGTTCGCTTCATCATAAAAGAGTTGAAAGAGACTATCCATCGCGCACACCTCAACTTTGGATTAGGCTGTCCCACACGCCAAACTGGTGGAGTGTTTGGTACAGGCTGGGGTTCGGCTCTGTGAAGCGGAGGCTCAGTCCGCGCTCCTCAAGGCTCTTTTGCAGGGAAAAGAGGATTTGTATGCCCGCAAAGTGGAGCGTGTTCAAGTTCGTCCAATCCACTAAAGTCGATTTCGGGTTTTGGGCAATCTGCTGGGCACACTCCCACAGAGTGTTGACCTGAGCGAAGTCAATCTCGCCCGTCAGCGTCAGCTTATGCTGTTTCTGGCTGGTCTTGAGCGTTGCGTTCATCCGTACGCCTCCTGCAAGGATTATCGGCACAGGACGAGTTTTCTTCAGTTCGGGGCGATGTGTCATAATCTATCTGCGATGGAACCGAAACTGAGGGTAGAACGAGCCGATGGGGTCGCTCAGGTGGTGTTGAACCGTCCTGAACTGCACAACGCTTTTGACGAAACGCTGATTGCGGAGCTCACCCAAACCTTCTGGAATCTGCGCGAGGATGAGTCGGTGCGCGTTGTGGTGCTGAGGGGGGAGGGCAAATCGTTCTGTGCGGGCGCCGACCTAAACTGGATGGGCAAGATGGTGAACTACTCCTACAACGAGAACTTGGACGACGCGCGCCACCTATTACAAATGTTTGAGGCGATTGACCACTGTCCCAAGCCGGTGATTGCGCGCGTACACGGCTCGGCGATGGGAGGGGGCGCAGGGCTGGTTGCGGTGGCGGACATAGCGATTGCCGCTCCTGAGGCGCGGTTCGCTTTCAGCGAGGTCAAGTTGGGGCTTATCCCCGCCGTGATTTCGCCCTATGTGGTGCGCAAAATCGGCTATGGTCAGGCGCGGGCGCTCTTCCTCACGGGCGAGCGATTTGACGCTGAAACCGCCCTGCGCATCGGCTTGATACATCGGGTCGTGCCTGCCGAACAACTGGACGCCGAGATTGAACAAGTGATTGCTGGGCTAAAGCAGAACGGACCGAATGCGATGGCGTCTGCGAAGATGTTGTTGCATGCCACGCAGGTGTTGCCTGTGGACGAGCTGCGCTCGCTCACGGTGGCGCGGATAGCCGAACTGCGGGTCAGCGAGGAGGGGCAGGAAGGGATACGCGCCTTCCTGGAGAAGCGTAAACCGAGCTTTGCTCTGGGAGGTGGCGAATGAGCCTCAAACGCATCGCCGTGATGACCAGCGGGGGCGACGCGCCCGGGATGAACGCCGCGCTTCGGGCGGTCGTGCGCACCGCGCTCTATCACGGGCTGGAGGTGTACGGCATCCATCGGGGCTACGCGGGTCTCCTGCGCCGAGAAATTGAACCGCTCACCAGCCTCTCGGTCGGGGGCATCATCAATCGGGGTGGCACGATTTTGCGAACCGCCCGAAGCGAGGAGTTCAAGACGCCTCAGGGGATGCAGACCGCTGTGCAGGTGTTGAACGAGTTTGCGATTGAGGCGTTAGTAATTATCGGAGGCGACGGCTCAATGCGCGGGGGCGTGGAACTGAGCCGACTGTGCGATGTGAAAATCATGGGACTTCCGGGCACCATCGACAACGATATTCCAGGCACCGACTACTCCATCGGGTTTGACACGGCGGTCAACACCGCCTTGGAGGCGATTGACAAAGTCCGCGACACCGCCTACTCCCACGAGCGGGTGTTCGTCATCGAGGTGATGGGGCGACACAAGGGTTTCATTGCGCTGGAGGTGGGCTTGGCAGGGGGCGCGGAGGCGATTCTTATCCCCGAAGTGCCCTACGACATGGTGGACCTGTTAGAGCGACTGCACGACAGCTATCATCGGGGCAAGCATTCTAGTATTATTGTGGTTGCGGAGGGCGCGGCGCGTGCGGAGGATGTGAAGAAGTTCCTGCAGGAACACACCCCCTACCACCTGCGGGCGCTGGTGTTGGGACATATGCAACGAGGAGGGGCCCCCACCGCTTTTGACCGCGTGCTGGCGACCCAGCTGGGGGTTCACGCCGTGCAACGCCTGCTGGACGGGCACACCAACGAGATGGTCGGCGTAGAGGGCGGGCGACTCGTCTCAGTCCCCATAGAGTACATCCAGACCGCCACCAAGACGATAGACCTGCGCAAGTTGGAAATCGCCACGATGATGGCAATCTAATCTGATGGAAACGCTTCTGTATTGGGATGAGCAAGTTTTCTACTGGGTGTTTGAAGGCTGGCGGGCGGATTGGCTGACCCCTGTGATGGTCTTCTTTTCAGAGGCGCTCAAACCGCTCCCATCGCGGATTTTGGCGCTATTGTTTTGGCTCTTTTTGATTTGGCGAGGCGGAAAGGCGCGCCAGTTCGCCTTGCTATTGCTTCCCGTGCTCATCATCACTAACGAGACCTGCGACTTGCTCAAGGCTTGGGTAGGGCGCGAGCGTCCCTGCGTGGCGCTCCCGATAGAAGCCATCACGGGCAAACTGGCTTCGGGGTCGTTTCCCTCGGCGCACTCGGCGAACATGGTGTCGGTGGTGGGACTGAACACCGCCGTGTGGGGCTGGCGTGGACTGGCGCTGTTTGGTTGGCTTCCGATGGTGGTGGGCTTGTCGCGCATCTATGTCGGGGTTCACTATCCGCTGGATGTGTTGGGCGGTTGGACGATAGGAGCATTCTATGGCTATGGGATCGGTTGGCTGTGGAACCGCTTCCGCACAAAACGGGAAGCCCCTAAGGTACACTCTCAGCCATGATTTGGCTCAGAGTGGTCGCGCGCCTGTGGAAATTGCGTCGCTACGGGGCGTGGGTTGGCGTTTTCCTGCTGGGACTGTTGCTGGTGATAATGGCACCGAGCCTGCGTGAGGGGATTCTGGCGCGCCTCGGTGCGCTTACTCAGACAGTCTACCGAACCCAACCCAGCCCGACCGTGATTGTGAACCAACTCCAGCGCCTGAACCGTTTGGAAACGGCACGCCAGATAACGACCCACACGGTGGAAGTCGAGTCGACGAACGGGCTACCCACCTGGCTTGCTGGCGAGCGCGTGCTGTTGCTTGCGACGGCGGAGGCGGTTGCAGGGATTGACCTTGCCCAGCTCCAACCGCATCAGATTCGGGTGGAGGGCAAGCGCGTCCAAATTGAGTTGCCCGAACCGCGCCTGCTTCGTGTCTCGCTTCAGGAAGGGCGCACGAAGGTCTACGACCGCCAGCGGGGATGGCTCGTGTTCCGCCCTGACCGTGAGATAGAGACTCGTGCGCGCCAGCAGGCGATTGCCGAGGCACGCTCCGCCGCTCTGCAGGGCGAGCTGATGAACCTCGCCCGCCAGAATGCTATCGACGAGCTACGCCGACTGCTCACGACGCTCGGATTTGATGAAGTGCAGGTCGGGTGGCAGACGGCACAGAAACCTGCCACTACAGAGCCTTTGCGTTGAAGGAGATGACCAATGCGCCTCCTGTGGGTAATCTGGCTCCTGGTACTCTGGAGCAATATTGCGTTTGCGCAGAATCAGCCACGGCGTTGGGTTTGGTGGGAAGCAGAGCAACCCACACGCACCAACTTCCCCTCCAACAACCCCTTCGCTCCCGAAAACGACGATCAGACGCGGGCACTCTCGGAGGGCAAATGGATTGGCACGGAGGGGCGCTATCCTCAGACGCTCTTTCTGGAATACACCGTCGAGGTGCCCGAAGAGGGCACTTACCACTTCTTTGCGCGTAAGTTCTGGAAGCACGGACCGTTCCGATGGCGGTTTGACGACCAGCCTTGGCGCACTTGTGGGCGCGAGGTGAGCCTGCTGGACGAAGTGCCCCTGCGCCGATTCGTGGTGGCGAACTGGGTGGCGCTGGGCAAGGTACAACTGAGCAAGGGCGCCCACACTCTGCGCATCGAGACGATTGAACCCGAAGGGGCGATTGCGTTCGATGCCTTCTTGCTCTCCCAAGCGATGGTCGTCCCACGCGGAACGCTCAAGCCCGGCGAACGCTACAATCGAAGCATGCCCGGCTGGTTCGCCTTTGAGCCAGACCCCGACCCATTCCGCCCCGCACCGATAGACCTGCGAGTGCTCAACGAGAAGGTGGCAGGCGAGAAGGGACGGATTATCGTGCGCGAGGGACAGTTCGTCCACAGCAAGACGGGCGAACCCGTGCGCTTTTGGGGCGTGAATGCGGGGGGCGACTTCCTGCGCTTGGAGCCGTTCCTGATGGAATACTTAGCGCGCCAGTTAGCCAAGCAGGGCGTGAACCTCGTGCGCATCCACACACCGCTCACCCGCGAAGGCTCGCTGGAGATAGACCCCAGCCTCGTTCGCCAAGTTCAGCAGTTTGTGCATGCGATGCGCAACGAGGGCATCTACACCGCACTGAGCATCTATTTCCCGCTCTGGGTGCGCCTGAAGCCCGAAGATGGCTTCGGCTCGTACAACAACCAGCATCCTTTTGCCTTGCTTTTTATAGACGAGCGGTTCCAGAAGCGCTACCGAGAGTGGTGGCGCGTGCTGCTCACCTCGCCTAATCCTATCACGGGTATCCCCCTCAAAGATGACCCCGCCGTTGCGCTGATTGAAATCGTCAACGAGGATTCGTATCTGTTCTGGACTTTTACGCCCTACGAGAACATCCCCGCCGAGCCGATGGCGGTGCTGGAGAAAGCGTTTGGCGAGTGGCTCACACGCAAGTACGGCTCGATTCAAGATGCGTTCGAACGCTGGGGCGGGGAACGCAAACGGGGCGACGACCCTCAAGCGGGGCGTGCGGGTTTCATCAACCTGTACGAGATATTTAGCCAGCGCACTCTGCGCGCCCAAGACACCGCCGAGTTCCTCACACGCCACCAGCGCACCTTCTTCGAGCAGACCCAGCGCTATCTCAAACAGGAGCTGGGCTATCAGGGCTTGGTGCAAGCATCCAACTGGATTACTGCCGAAGGGCGCGTTCTCGGACCGCTGGACAAGTGGAGCAACACCGTATGCGACTATATGGACCGACACGGCTACTTCGGAGGGCGCCACGAAGGACCGAACGCCGGCTGGTCTATCAATGGGGGCGACCGCTACGAGGATGCCACCGCCCTAACCAGCGTGGACGGAACTGCGCTCCCCATTCAAGAGGTGCTCTATAACGGTCTGCCTTCAATCATCAGCGAGGTGAACTGGACACCGCCCAACCGCTACCGCGCCGAGTTTCCCTTCCTGAGTGCGACCTACGGACGCCTGCAGGGCACCGATGGAATCGTCTTCTTCGCGCTGGCAGGTTTGGGCTGGCAAGGTCAACTGACCAAGTTCGCCGTTCAGACCCCGACGATTATGGCGCAGTTTCCTGCGCTTGCGCTCCTGTTTCGTTTGGGGTTGGTGCAGGAGGCGCCTCATGCGGTCGAAGTGAACCTGACCTTGTCCGACCTGTTTGCGCTCAAGGGGGCACCTGTCGCCCAACCGATGAGTTTGGACGCTTTGCGTGCGGGGGATGTCCCACCAGGTCAGACGGCTCAAACGCCCCAAGTGGAACAGTTTGACCCACTGAGCCACTATGTAGGCAAGGTTCAGATGAACTTTGTCGAGACGCCCCAAGCCTCACGCATAGCGAACTTAACCGAGTTTATTGACCGCGAGCGCAAGCAGGTGCGAAGCCTCACCCGCGAGCTGAGTTGGGACTACGGCAAGGGCTTGGTGATTCTGGACGGCGAGCGTGCTCAAGGGGTGTGTGGGTTCCTCAGCAAAGCAAGCACGATAAGCCTGAGCCTGCTGACTTTCCGAAGCGAGTTGGAGTATGGCACGCTGTTGTTGGTACCGTTGGACAACTTGCCCCTGCGTGAGTCGAGGCGGATGCTGTTGCAGGTGATGAGCGAAGAAACTCAGTACGGGTGGCAAGCACAGGGTGAGGGGCTACGCACGATACAAAAGCTCGGCGAACCGCCCGTGTTGGTGCGCGAGCTGCAGGGAAGTGTGACTTTCCGACTGCCCAACGCTGAGACCTTACGCATCACGCCGTTAGACTGGAACGGCTACCCTGCAGGCTCTCCCACACGGGGAGCCGTGCTGAACCTGCAGCCGAACCGCTTCTACTACTTGGTGGAGCGGTAAATTAGCGAGCGCCCGCTGGCTCAAAGATGTGCAGTCCCGCTCGGCGCCAGTCGTCCAAGAAGCGCTCCAGCCCGATGTCGGTCAATGGGTGGTGGAACAGTTGCTCCATCACTTTGAAGGGCATCGTGGCGATATGCGCGCCGAGCCGAATCGACTCCACCACATGCATCGGGTGGCGAATGCTGGCGACCAACACCTCACTTTCAAAATCGTAGGTGTCCACCATCTGCACGACCTCTTCAATCGTGCGCATCCCTTCGCCAGAGATGTCGTCCACGCGCCCCACGAACACGCTGATGTAGGTGGCGCCCGCTTTCGCCGCCAGCAACGCCTGGCTGGGCGAGAACACCAGCGTCATATTGACGCGGATGCCCTCTCGGCTCAGGTGGCGGGTGGCGGTGATGCCGGCGGGGGTCATCGGCACCTTGACCACAATATTGGGCGCCCACGAGGCAATCTCGTGCGCTTCGCGCAGAATCTCGTCCACCGTCGTGCCCACTACCTCGGCGCTGATGGAACCGTGCGGAAGGATTTCACACATCGCGGTCACGGTCTCTTTGAAACCGCGTCCCGATTTGGCAATCAGGGAGGGGTTCGTCGTCACGCCGTCCAAGATGCCCCAGCTCGCTGCGGTGCGTACCTCCTCTACTTGACCCGTGTCCACAAACAGCTTCATAGTATGCTCAAGTGTACCCTACGCCAAAGGCACCGACTCGGCTTGCGCTTGGGTCAGCAGATAGGCGCGCAGGGTATCCAGCACGGTTTGGCTTTGTGAGGGGGTTGTGAACCCATCTACCCGAAACAGATAGCGGGATGACTCCAAGTTCATCGGACCGTGGACGCTCAGAGGGCTACGCAGGTCGGGATGGTCAAACTGGGCGCAGATGCGCTCCAGCCACGCTCGGGCCTCTGCAAGGGGCATCGTGGCGTTGAGAGCAACCTCCAAACTGATTTTGCGCGCACCCCGACTGTGGTTGACCACACGAGCGATACTGCTGTTGGAAATCGTGATGAGCCGACCCTCGTCGTCGCGGATGCGGGTGATGCGCATCCCCATCGTCTCTATCGTGCCCGTAACGCCATCAATCGTGACATACTCGCCCACTGCGAACTGGTCCTCGACAATGATAAAGAAGCCAGTAATCACATCGCGCACGACCTGTTGCGCGCCCAAGCTGATTGCCAGCCCCGAAATGCCCGCCGTCGCCAGCACAGGACCCAAATTGATGCCCAGTATCCCCAAGATAGTCAGGATTCCCACAAAGCCCGTCGCGTAGTACAACGCGCTGTTGAGTAGGGAACTAATCGTTTTGATTTGGGCGGTGCGCCGTTCGGAGACCTCTATCTTTTGGGTGAGCGCTTTCACGGCGATGGCGATGAACCGCGACCCAAGCCAGCGCACTACATAGACTGTGCCCATCACGAGTGCAATCTGCCATGCGCCTGAAAGGATAGCGTCGCCTCTCTGCTCCCAGAACTGGATGAACCAATCACGCATCGGGAGGGGTTATACCTGTTTCGTGCCTACGAATCGTTATCCTGACAAAGGTACATTCCCTGAGTTCAAAATTACACCACTCACGCCTCCTTTGACGCCTCTTCGTGAAACTCCCTTGCTCTTGCTATCATTCTGCCCCCTCCCCTTTGTCATCCTGCCTCCTTTTTGTCATTCTGGGCGAAGCGAAGAATCTGCCCTCACCCCCGACCCCTCTCTCCCGACTCTGCGGGCAAGGGGGAGAGGTTCAAGTCCCCCCCTCTCTTCGCAGGAGAGGGGGCAAGGGGGAGAGGTCAAACCCGACGCCGACGCCTGAACCCAAGACCCACCAGCCCAACCGCCAACGCCAACAGGCTCGCTGGCTCAGGAATCGTGTCCAGCAGAAAGGCTTCTATCGGTTTCTGATCTCCCCGCTTGCCCCACCCCACGATGTAGCGACCATCAGGGGAGATGGCGAGTGCAGACCAAAGCCGCGAGCCACCTGTCAGCAGGCTGGCGTAGGTCAGGTTGAGGTCTTGCATCCCGCCAGACGGCGTCCAACGAACGGCACGAGA
>OGCI01001200.1_pt1 | contig 23054 bp, 20 predicted proteins | sample 1570021 | NCBI WGS metagenome assembly OGCI01 (sample SAMN06264664, study PRJEB24512) | hot springs metagenome | isolation source: Hot spring water | place: South Africa: Tshipise | collected 2015-06-21 | reverse complement strand
GGAGAGGATGCGGCCAGACACGGAGGGCACGGAGGCCACGGAGTGGCCGGGTACGATGCGGGTGGAGAGGATGCGGCCGGGCACGGAGGCCACGGAGTGGCCGGGTACGATGCGGGTGGAGAGGATGCGGCCAGACACGGAGGGCACGGAGGCCACGGAGTGGCCGGGTACGATGCGGGTGGAGAGGATGCGGCCGGGCACGGAGGCCACGGAGTGGCCGGGTACGATGCGGGTGGAGAGGATGCGGCCAGACACGGAGGGCACGGAGGCCACGGAGTGGCCGGGTACGATGCGGGCGGAGAGGAGGCGGCTAGACACGGAGGGCACGGAGGCCACGGAGTGGGCGGGTACGATGCGGGCGGAGAGGAGGCGGCCAGACACGGAGGGCACGGAGGCCACGGAGTGGCCGGGTACGATGCGGGTGGAGAGGATGCGGCCAGACACGGAGGGCACGGAGGGCCGCTCCTGCAGTTGGTGGCGGGGGGGCGGCCGCTCGCCTATTCGGAGGCCGAGGCGAGCGCGATCTTTGCCGGGTCGGAGATCACGGTAATAGTGGGGCTCGGCCTGGGCGATGGCGAGGCGACCGTCTGGACGTGCGACCTGAGCCACGCCTATGTGGATATCAACGGCCACTATCGGACGTGACGGCCATGATTCGGGTCAATGGTCAGTATGAAGTCGAGTGGCGTCCTGGCATGACTGTCCAGGATCTGCTCGACGCGCTGAAATTCAGCTTTCGCATGATCGTGGTGAAGGTCAACGGCCAGGTGGTGCTGCGAAAGGATTTCGCCACCACCCCGGTGCCCGACGGCGCCGAGGTGCAGGCAATCCACATGATCAGTGGGGGATAAAATACGACGGGTCAGCACAATTTCGGTGCTGACCCGTCCAGAAGAGGCGACGGCCGGATTTGAACCGGCGATCGGGGTTTTGCAGACCCCTGCCTTGCCACTTGGCTACGTCGCCTAACAGAAGCTATTCTAGCGCAACCGTCCCATCTTGTCAAAATATCACTGGGACGGATGAAGGAGACGCAGGTGCGCGACCTGATGCTGCGCTGCGCAGAATGCGAGACGCCGTTCATCTGGGCGGTCGAAGAACAACACGATGCACCGCAGCCAACCCTCTGCCCGACATGTCGCTGGCTGGCCCCGGCCCCCGGACGTCAGCGCGGGGTGGTGAAATGGTACAGCCGCGGCAAAGGCTATGGCTTCATCACGCCGCTCGCCGGCGCGGACGTTTTCGTGCACAAATCGGGCCTGGCCGGCGACGTGCCGTCTTTGCGCGCCGGACAGCTGGTGGAGTTCAGCGTGTCTCACACCGCGCGCGGCGCGCAGGCCGAACAGGTGGTGGTACTGGAGACGAGCGAGACGCCACAGCCGATCGCGTAGATGCATTCACCGCAGTTCGGCCAGCAGGTTGTCGTATTGCGCGATCAGCACCGACCAGTCAAAGCGACCCGCGGCTGCGCGCAGCTCGGCCGGGGGCTCTGGCCGCGCCAGCGCCGCGCGCAGCCGGTCGAGCAGGCCAGCGAAGTCGTCGTACAGACACAAATCATGCCACGCGGCAGGGATCAGCTCGGGATAGCTGAGCCGCCGCGGCAGGATCGGCAGACAGCCGCAGAAAATCGCCTCGGTGATGCTCACGCCGAAGAATTCATGGCGTGCCGTGCTGAGCACAATGTCGCTTTCCCATAACAAACGCGCATAGTCGGCCAGGCTCTCGACGTAGCCGTAGTGGATCAAACGCTCGCCCAGCCGCGCTCGCGCTTCTTCGAATTCGATCGGCTGCATGCGAAAATTCTGGCCGGCCAGTGCCACCCTGAATGCCCGCCCCTCTTCCGCCAGCGCGTAGAGCGCCCGCAGCATCGTGACCGGATCCTTGTCGTATTCCCAGCGCTGATTCCAGAGAATCAGCGGCGATCGGCCAGCCGCGTCGGCCTCGATGCGCGGGCAATAGGCCAGCAGCCGCTGCAGATCGCAGCCGACCGGCAGGACGCACGCTTTCGCGCGCACTGCGGCGACGGTTTCGAGATGAGTATAATCCGGAAAGTGTTTGAGCAGCCGCGGCAATTCGTCAAACCAGCTCTCCATGTGATACACTGAGTTAAAGCACACCCGATCGGCAGCCAGCATCGAGAGGTGTTGGATCATGCCGTAGGCGAGATCGCGTTTTTCGCCAGGCTGCAAAGGATAGGTGAGCTGATTCTCGTGCATGTAGAGCACTACCGGCACCGCGGCCAGTTCACGACGCATCAACGCCAGGAATGCCGGCACATTCACCATGCTGGTGGCAAACAGGAGGTCGGGCCGCTCGCCGGCCGCGATCAGGTCACGCGCCTGGGCTGCCAGCTCCAGCGCCGCGCCCTGCATGCGCCATCGCCAGAACGACCCCGCCATGGCCAGCATACGCACGCGGTGTCGGCTATGGCCGGCAAAGCCCTCGGCCCAGGCGCGATGCGAACCGGCATGATAGGATGTGAGCAACCAGACATTCAACGATTCTCGCATGGGTGTGCGCAAAAACTGATCAACGCAGATCCTTCGAGTTTCCGCGGCCGATCGGTCTCGACCCGTCACATCATACCATTTTGAGCTCACTGCCGACAAATGGCGCGCGGAATCTGACGAAGATCATGGCGGTATTTTGGTCATTTCTGTGACAATAGCTACATGATCCCTTGTTGTACAGACCAGGAGAGGTCTATGCGTCAGATCACACGCCGACAATTCCTCGTCCACGCTGCCGGCGCGACGGCCGCCTGCGAGGTGAGCCGTCGCCTGAGCTCACCACTTCGCATCGCGCACGCCCAGGACTGGCCCACGGTCGTGGTTGCCAGAGGCGCAAATGCCGACAGCGCCACCGCCATTCTGCGCACCGCCCTCGAGGGCATCGGCGGAATCGGCCGCTTCGTCAAGCCGGGGCAGACCGTTTGCATCAAGCCGAATGCCACCTGGGCCTATCCGCCCGGCACCGCCTCGTCCACCGACCCTGAGGTCCTGCGCAGCCTGATCCAGATGGTGCGCGATGCCGGCGCCAAACGGATCATCGTGCTCGACCGCTCTACCCTCTGGACGGCCGCCGAGGCGTTGCAGGTCAGTGGCCTGGGCAAGGTCATGGACGAAATGGGCGTCGAGAAGGTCATCCCAGAGGGCTACCTGGCGCCGGCAAAGATCTGCACGATGGTGGATTTTCCGCAGGCAAAGGTCCCAGATTTTCGCAAGATGCCGATGCTCAAAGCCGCGGTCGAGGCCGATGTGCGCATCAACATGGCGGTCGCCAAAAGCCATCTCGTGACTAAATACACGCTGTGTCTGAAGCACATGATGGGGTTCATGCAGCAACCGAGCGCCCTCCATGTCCAGCTCGAACAAGGCATCGCCGACCTCAACACAGAGTCCGCCATCCAGGCGCATTTGCACATCCTGGAGGCGATCCGCGTGCGGCTGCCCGTCGGCGCGGCGCGACAGGCCGGCGGCGACGACAACGAGCTTACCAATCCGCGGCGGGTAAAGCGGCTGAACGAGATCGTGGTCGGCACCGACCCGGTGCTGATTGACGCCTACGGCTGCATCAACTACTTCGCCATCAAGCCGCAGGAGCTCACCCACGTCAAATTTGCCGCGGAAGCGGGCGTGGGCGAGATAGATGTGGAAAAGGCGACGGCGGCTGGCCGGCTACAGACCATCATCGTGGGCCAGCCGACGCGCACGCCGACCCCCACCATCACGCCGACGGCCACCAACGCGCCGACAGCTACCGTGACGGCTACGCCCACGCAGGGGCCGACACCGACCCCGACGCGCGTGCCCACCAACACGCCGCTCCCCACGCCGGAACCCCTGCCCACTCATGCGCTGCCGCCGGTCGGCGCGGTCACAAAGGCCGACCGCGCGGTTGGAACCGTGGGCCATGTCGCCAATCCGGCGCCATTCCTCAGCGCGGCGCTGATCCCTGCCGCGGCCGTCATCGCCGGCGTCGGCATCGCGGTGCGCCAGCGCCTCGAACGCACAGCCGATGCCCCAACCCCGCAATCCGAGGAGGATAGCCATGCCGGCGCAAACAATGCTCAATGATGCCCGGCTCCGTCGCAGCCGCCTGGATCGCCTGGCGCGACGGATCGTTCAGATCGGCTTCTTGTTGCTTTTCCTGTATCCGCTCGCAATCGTCATTTACCAGCGGGTGACGTTCCGGGCCGCGCCGTCGTTCGCCTCGTGGCTGCTGTTCTGGGATCCGCTCCTGTTGGTGGGCCACCTGGCGCGGCGTGAGTGGTCCACGCTGGTGATCGGGGGGCCGCTGTTGCTGCTGGCGCTCACCCTCGTTCTGGGCCGTTTCTTCTGCGGCTGGGTCTGTCCGCTGGGCGCTGTGCTCGACCTGGTGCAGCCGCTGACGTTTTGGCGCCGCAACAGAAAACGCAAGCCACAGGTCATCCGCCTGGACGCTGCGGGGAAGCCCATCCCTGCAGCCCGCCCCATCTATGACCGTCTGTTTCCTGCCAGAGAAAACAGCCGGCTCCGCTACTACATCCTGATCGGCGTGCTGGCGGCCGGCTTCTTGTCGCTTCAGGCGCTGGGCCTGCTCGACCCGCTGGTGATCTTCCATCGGGCGACGACAGCGCTGGCCAACAACGCGCTTGCCCTGCGTCAGCCGCCTTTGCGCGTTTTTCTTTCGGTGATCTCGCTGATCTTCCTGGCCATCGTGCTGCTGGAGCTGTGGCAGCCGCGTTTCTGGTGTCGCAATCTCTGCCCGCTCGGCGCGCTGATCAGCGTTTTCTCCCGTTTCAGCCTGTTGAACCGCCGCGTGAGCAACGCCTGCACGCTGTGCGGCGACTGCCAGCGCGCCTGCGCCATGAACGCGATCCCACGCAACGAGCCGCACAACACCGACTACACTGCGTGCACCTTCTGCCTGGAGTGCGAAAGCGCCTGCCCGAACCGCGGAATTTCGTTTGGCTTCGGGACGCTGGCCGGCAAGCAATGGCAACGCAGCCGGCCGACCGCAGCCGATGCGGGGCGAGCCGGCCCGCGTTTTGGCGGGAGCTACGTGGCCAAATCAGGGGGCAGGCTGACGCGACGCGAGCTACTGAGCGGCGTCACCGCGGGCGTGGCGGCCATGGCTCTGGTCCCGGCAATCCAGCTCGACCAGCGCCGGGGGGTGCTCCGGCCGCCGGGCGCGCTGCCCGAAGCGGAATTTGTGCGCACCTGCATCCTGTGCCAGGAATGCGTGCGCGTCTGTCCGACCGGGGGCCTCAAGCCGATCGTTTTAGATGGCGGACTGGCGAAGGTGGGCACGCCGCAGCTGGTGCCCCTGGCCGGCGCCTGCACGCGCAATCCCAGCTGCCCGCATCTATGCGCCCAGGTCTGTCCGGTCGGCGCCATCAAGCCGATCCCGCCCGAAGCAGTGCGGATCGGCCGCGCAGTAGTGGATCATGCGCTGTGCCTGGCCTGGGATCAGCAGGTCAAATGTCTGGTCTGCGTGGAGGCGTGTCTGGTGGAGGCCGCACAGATGTACAACGGCCGCATTATCGTGGATCCAACGCGCTGTACCGGCTGCGGCCGCTGCGAGAACGCCTGCCCGGTAGCCGGCAGCGCCATCCATGTACAACCTTTCACGGGTTAGCGCAGGCGGAACGCCATCACCGCGCCGTCCAGCCCCAACAGATAGAGCCGTCCCGCCGCGATGAGCGGCCCGGAAGCCAGCCAATCGCCGGTATCGAACTGCCAGAGCGGTGTGCCGGTCGTTGCGTCCACGGCATAGAGGTTGGGGTCGGCCGCAACCGTGTAGTAGAGCACGCCGTCGGCCCAGGCCGGCGCATAGCGGAGCGCGCTGTTGGCCGCGATCTCCCAGCGTACTGCGCCGGTCAGCAGATCCAGCGCGGTGAGGGTATGGCCGGCCGAGGCGGCGTACACCGTCTCGCCGATCACCAGCGGCCGCGCGTAGATCGCATCCGGTGTCGAATAGCGCCAGTATTCGCCGCCCGTGGCCGCATCCAGAGCGTAGAGGCGGCTATCGCCGGCGCCGATGAAGACGCGGCCGTCGGCCACCAACGGCTCGCCCTCGACCGCCCCCTGTGCCACGATACCGCTGCCCCATAACTCCTGGCCAGTAGCGGCATCCACGCCGTAGATACGGCCGTCGGCCGAACCGAAGTAGACCCGGCCATCGGCCAGGGCCGGCCGACCGGTGAGCGGCGCGGCCGCGTTGAGGCCCCACAGCCGCGCGCCATCGGCCGGAGCCACAGCAACGAATGTGCCGTCGCCTGCCGGAACGTAGATCGCGCTGGCGGTTGCCAGGGGCGCGGCGTAGATAGGAGCCGAAGCCTGATAGCGCCAGAGCGGCCGACCATCGGTCGCGGCCAACGCGTGGAGCGCGGCGTCCTCCCCGCCGACCAGCACCAGGCCCTCGGCCAACGTCGGCGCCGAAGTCGCTCGTGTCGGCAGACGGATCTCCCAGCGCGGCGCGGCTGTCGCCGCATCCAGCAGCGCCACACGGCCGTCCTCGAACGCCACGGCCAGCGCATTCTCGGCCACAGCCATGCCTGTGGGCCGGCCCGCGTTCGCAAAGGCCAGCCACAGCGATGTGAGCGGCCCGTCTCCCGCCTGTGTCGGACTCAATGCCTGCAATTCGGCCGCGATCTCCGCGTCGTTCGGCCGGAGCGCCGCCGCCTGTTGCAGATGTTGCCGCGCCAGGCGAGTGCGGCCCTGGCCGGCGTACAATTTTCCCAGCTTGTGCAGCGCGGGCGCATGATTCGCGTCATGCGCCACTGCCTGCCGATAGGCGAGCACCGCCTCGGCCATCCGCCCTTCAGCCAGTTGCCGATCCCCCTCGGCCACAAAGCGGGCCGCCGGACTGCTCAAAAGCGCCCCCAAAAGGCCAGAATCGGTGGCGCTACATGCCGCTGCCACCACCCCCAATCCACCGATGATCAGGATCAAAAAGGCCCAACGTCGGATAACTCTTCTCACAGACACCTCATCAAGGCCGCCGTACGTGCCAGGTACCTGGGAGGGTGCCTGGCACATGGACACAGCTTGTTTTCATGGCGCGTTGGGCGCCGATCGACACATGAGCGCCTGAAACGGCGGAAAAAATCAACTGCCCCGACTCAACTCGCGCGCAATAATCGCCCGCTGGATCTGGCTGGTGCCCTCGTAGATCTGGTAGATCTTGGCATCGCGCATGAGCTTCTCGACCGGATACTCGCGACCATAGCCGTACCCGCCAAAAACCTGCACCGCATCGGTCGTAATCCGCATGCACATATCGGCAGCAAAAGCTTTGGCGAAGGCCGCCTCTTTGACATTCGGCTGGCCGTGATCCACCAGCCACGCGGCCTTCCAGACGAGCAGTCGCGCCGCCTCGATGTTCATTGCCATATCCGCCAGCATAAAACTGATCGCCTGATTCGCGATGATCGGCTTACCGAACGCGTGGCGCTCCTGGGCATAGCGCAGCGCCTCATCGAGGGCGCGCTGCGCCACGCCGACCGCAGCCGCCGACACCGGCGGCCGCGAGCGATCGAAGACCTTCATGGCAATCAGAAAACCCTCGCCTTCGTCTCCCAGCCTGGCCTCCATCGGCACGTGCACGTCTTCGAGGACGATTTCGCCCGTCCAGGCGGCATGTTGCCCCATCTTCGGGATCGACTTGCTGCAGGTGACACCCGGCCAATCGCGCTCCACGAGGAAGACGCTCAGGCCGCGATGTCGCGCCGTCGGATCGGTCTTGGCGAAGATCACAAAAAAACTGGCCACAGGTGCGTTGGTGATCCACGTCTTGACGCCGTTGAGGGCGTAGCCGTCTGCGACCCGCACGGCTGTGGCCTGAATGCCGGCAACGTCGGAGCCGGCAGCCGGTTCGGTCAAGGCATAGGCCGCGAGCTGCCCGCGCTCGGTCAACCGCGGCAGATAGCGCCGCTTCTGCGCCTCGGTGCCCGCCAGCAGAAGCGGCCAGGCAGCCAGGTTGTTAAGCATGATCGCCGTCTGCACGCCGGAACAGGCCCAGGCCAGCTCCTCGTTGATAAGACACTCCTCCAACACGCCCAGCCCCGGGCCGCCGTATTCCTCCGGCACATTGGAACTGAGCAATCCCAACTGTTGCGCTTTCTTGATGATGGGCCAGGGATACTCTTCGCTGCGGTCGTAATGCTCGGCGGCGGGCAAGATCTCCTTACGGGCGAACTTGCGTGCCATCTCGCGGATCATCTCCTGCTCTGCGCTGAGCATGAAGTCGAGCATCGGAACACCTCCTCCAATAGCCGCAGGCCATGATGTTGTCAGATCCCAGGCAACGCCCCCTCCCGAACCGCAACCTCAAGCAAGATGTCCATGCGATACGATAAGCGGGCCAAGTGACCCAAGACGCCGACGCGCCAGGCATCTTGCAGAGTGCCTGGCACGTCGGCAGCTTTGCACACGCCGGCGCGCCTACCGCAACACGCGTTCGTCGCCCACCCGCCGCGTCACCTTCTTGTCGTCGAGATACTCCATGATCGCCAGCGCATATTTGCGACTGGTATTGAACGCATCGCGCACCTGGGCCACCGTGATGCTGCCGTGGGTCTTGATGTGCGCGATGATTCGTTCGACCATCTCATCGTAGGTCTCACGCAAGAAGAGCACATCCTCGTTGAGCCGGATCAAGACCCCCTGATGCATCAGCGCGCTGAGGACTTCGCCGTCGGTCATAGCCGTTGCCTCGGCCACGGATGGCGGGGTGTAGGGCTGCCGACGGAAAGCAGCCAGCAATGCATTGACCCGCGCCTGCTGTTCGGCGCTGAAGGTGATGCAAAAATCGGGCCGTCGCACGAATTCGCCGGCTTCTACGAGCACGCCCTCGGCGACCGCCCGGCTAATCAGCTCGTTGAAGAGGCGGGCGGGCCATTTCTCGCGGCCCTGGAGTCGGCTCCTCAACTCCTCGCGGCCCAGCCCTGGCCGCAACGGATACTGGGCATGGTAATCGGCCAGAGCATCGGCCATGCGGGCAGCCAGAACGCGCCAGCCGCCCAACGAGAGCGCGACCGCGTTGCTGCTTGTCAGGGGCGGCTGCACGACGCCCAGGGGGACGATCTGACCCTCGGCGATCAACTGAGCCAGAACGGTCTCGGCTGTCGCGCTGTCCAGTCCGCTGCGCTCGACGACCGTCTTGAGCGGCGAAAATTCGGCTGCGGCCAGGGCGTGAAGCAACAGGTCGGCGGGCGTGCCGCGCGCCAGCGTCTCCAGCTGCGCGATCACATCGGGCTGAAAACGCCGCCAACGCCGCCGCGGATGCGCGTTGACGATCACCCCGCCGCCGATCGTCATGCTCGGCGAGGCCTGGCGAATGATGAAGCGGTCGCCGGCCGCCACGGCAAGCGGCGCGGCCAGGCGCAGTTGCGCCCAGCCCTCGCCACCGGGCGCCAGCTGTTCGGCGGCCAGCAGGCGCACGCGGCCGGGCGTCTCGGCCGCACCGCAGAAAAAGTCCACCGCCTGATTATGGCGCAGCGGCGCCATCGCTTCGCCCGTGAGCGGCGAATCCGCGGCCAACAGGCGCAGGTGCACGTCAATCAGCTCGGTCGGTTGCAGGACGCCGGGCCGGGCAACGACCATGCCCCGGCGCAACTGGTCCGGATGCACGCCGGTGAGATTGATGGCCAGACGGCTGCCCGGCAGGCCCACTTCGACCGCGCGTTTGTGGGTCTGCAAGCCGCGGATGCGCGCCCGCAGGCCGATGGGCGCGATCTCGACCTCGTCGCCGGGCCGGAACACGCCATCGCTCAATGTGCCCGTCACCACGGTGCCGAAACCGGCGATGCTGAACACGCGGTCAATGGGCAACCGCGGCTGGCCCTTGTCGCGACGCAAGGGCACAGTCGCCAGCACGTCGGCCAGCGCCTGTTTCAGGGCCGCCAGGCCCACGCCGGCGCGCGCAGAGACCGGGATAATGGGCGCCTCGCTCAGGCAGGTGCCGGCCAAAGTGGCGCGCACGTCGGCCTCGACCAGCTCCAGCCAGCCTTCCTCCGTCACCGCGTCCACTTTGGTCAACGCGACGACGCCTGCGGGCACGGCAAGCAGATCGAGGATGGCCAGATGCTCCTGCGTCTGGGGCATCACCCCTTCATCGGCAGCCACGACGAAAAGCGCCGCGTCGATGCCGCCGATGCCGGCCAGCATGTTCTTGATAAAGTCAATGTGCCCCGGCACATCTATGACCCCGACCGTTTCGCCGCCGGGCAGAGTCAGCCAGGCAAAGCCCAGGTCAATGGTCATCTGGCGTTCTTTTTCCTCGCGCAGACGATCGGGATCTATGCCGGTGAGCGCCAGCACCAGGGTAGATTTGCCGTGATCCACGTGACCGGCCGTGCCGATGACGCGCATAGGCCCTCGCTACCGTGCTTCTGGTTTCGGACGTTCTTCCACTGCCTGGGCAATCAGGTCGAGCAGGCGTTGGGCTTCCTGCAGCTGTTGACTGCCCAGCCGGCCGTGGAGCTTCCAAAGCGCCTCGGCATCGCGTTGCAGCAAAGCCACGTTTTTCTCCAGCGGTGGAAAACGATCCGCGAGTTTCTGGTTGATCTTCTGCTGCTCCTGGATCTGGTAATCCCAGCGAAGCGTCTCTTTCTCCCAGCGTTGTTCGTTCTCGGCCTGCCACTCGGCCAGCTCCTTGCGCTGGCGTTCTTCGGCCAATCGCTGCAGCTCGCCGACCTGGCGTTGATCGCGCTGGATGGCGGCCTGAAACTCCTCGAGCGCTTTAAGGGCGCGGCCGGCTGCCTCGTATTGGGCGGCAAATTCGCGCAGGCGGACGCCCTGTTTTTCGATCAGCTCGCGCTGCTGGGCAAATTCGGCCTCCCAGGTCGCCATCTGACGGGATCGCTCGACGTCGGCCACGCGCTGGGCTTCGAGGAAGGCCTGTTGTTCGGTGCGCAGCTGATCCGGAATCGGCTGGATCTTCTGCAGATCGCGCTCGAGCCGAGCGATGCGCTCCTCCAGCAGGAGCGATTTGGCACCGATCGCATCCACACGCTTCAACAGTTCGACGTGTTCGGCCTGAAGTTGTGCGATGCGCTTGTTGTCGAGGGCGCGCTGTTCGACCATGTAGGGCAACGTGCGAGTACGATCATCGAGGTCTTTGCTGACAGTAGCGACCGCCTGGCGCAAGGCCAGCAGCATTTCGCCCAGGCGCTGATCTTCGGCCTGCCGTGAGGTCAATTCCTCTTCGATCCGACTCAAGCGCAATAACTCCTTGCGGATCTCCCCGATGGCGCGACCGCTGGCTTCGCGGTCGCTCATGCGGGCACGCTCGATGTCGCGTTCCATCTGCAGGCGCGCCTCAGCCTGCTTGTCCAGCATCACCACGACCTCGTTCTTCAGCTGCTGCAGCGCCTGATGGATTTGGGCGAACTGGGTCAGCTGCGCCTGGGTGTTTGCCAGGCGGCCTTCCAAATCCTGGATGCGTCGAGACTGCTCCTGGTTCTCGACGATCAAGCTTTGCAGTCGTTGATCGAGCCTGGCAATCTCCTCGCGGTCGCGGCGGTGTTCTTCGTCCAGCCAGCTCACCATCTGGCTCAATTGCGTCAAATCCATGGGTCTCTCTCTCAACCGTTCGTTGCGACGATGCCGGTCGGCATCTGGCCGAGCCCACGCGTCCGACGCCGCCGAACGCGCGGCAAACTGTTTGATTATTATACCATCGCTTGAGTCAGAGACTGCAAAGATGAAAAGCGCGCTCATCGCCTCTCAGACTTTGGCATCCGCGACAATTGGTGCTAAGATAGCGGGCGATGACAGACAGCCGATCAGGCAAAGGATGCAACGGAATGGCAGACGCACAGACTGACACGAGAAGCGGCCAGATGCAACCGACGTTGGCCGTGATTGATATTGATATTTACGCCGGCCAGGATGAACTGGCCCGCGAGGGGCTGCTGGAGAATCTAACGCGCGTCAACGATCGCTGTATCACGCCGCTCTGGGTCAACTGGATGCGCGAACGCGCCGATCTGCGCGTGGTCTGCCTGGTGCACGACCTGCTGCGCTTCGACGATTTCCTGGTGGACGTGATCCGCACCGTGCCGGGCGTGCGCGGCACTTCGGCCCGTCTCGCTTTCGACGGCGTGGTCTGCAGCGATGCGCTCATGGACATCGCCCTCCAGAAGTCCGTGTGGGGGCGGCCGGCCGCGGCCACAGTCGAAGTGAAGACTCAGCCCGGCCGGGATCGCGAGGTGTACGCGGCGCTGGTGAATCTGCCCAAGCACAAACAGGTCGAGATCGTCTGGGTCGTCAAACTCTATCATTCGACAGAGGCCGACCTGATGATCTTGCTGCTGGGCGCGCGCACTGCCGCCCTCACCGGCTACACCATGAGTTGGGTGCGCACCGTCCCCGGCGTCGTTGACACCCAGGTGACCAGCGTGCTGGACTGGCAGATCCTGGGCACCACCAAGGATTTCGTGCTGCTGACCCAACGTTTTCCGGAGCCGCCGCCCTGTCATCAGCCGGCGGCCACGTGAGACGGCGCCAGTCCAACGTCCGGAAAGGAGGTCTTTCTTGGCTGCTTTTACCTGCGCGAAGTGCTATCGCCGGTTCACACCGACCCCAGAGGCACTGCAAGCGGCCTTGGTGGCCGCTCAGGGCCAGAAACATGCGCTCGTGATGTGCCCTCACTGTGGCAAAGGCAATAAGACCGCCCTGGAGCGGATCAAGCAGGCGCTGCGTTTCAGCCCACAGCCCGCGGCTGCCGAACCGGATCATGTCGGGGAAATGACCGGCAGCGAACCTGAGAAGGAGACCAACCCGTGAAAGGCATCATCCTCGCCGGCGGAGCAGGCACCCGGCTCTACCCGCTCACCATCAGCGTCAGCAAGCAACTGCTGCCGGTTTACGATAAACCGATGATCTACTACCCACTCTCCATGCTGATGCTGGCGGGCATCACCGATATCCTGGTGATCAGCACGCCCGAAGCACTGCCACTGTTCCGCGCCCTGCTGCGCGATGGCCACCAGTGGGGGCTGACCTTCTCCTACGCCGAGCAGCCTTTCCCGCGCGGCCTGGCCGACGCGTTCATCGTGGGCCGCGATTTCGTCGGCGGTCAGCCCGTATGCCTGATCCTGGGCGACAACATCTTTTATGGCCACGGCCTGCCGACCAAGCTGCGCCAGGCGGCCCGGCTGACCGAAGGCGCGCTGGTGTTCGCCTATCCGGTGAAAGACCCGGAGCGCTACGGCGTGATCGAATTCGACGCCAACGGCCGCGCCCTCAGCATCGAAGAGAAGCCGAAGAAGCCGCGCTCGCATTACGCCGTTCCCGGGCTTTACTTCTACGATGCCCAGGTCTCGGAGATCGCCGCCAACTTGCAGCCATCCGCGCGCGGCGAGCTCGAGATCACCGACGTCAATCGCATCTATCTGGAGCGCGGGCAGCTGCGGGTGGAGCCGCTGGGCCGCGGTTTCGCCTGGCTGGACGCCGGCACGCACGAATCGCTCTTGCAAGCCGCCAATTTCGTGCAGGCGATGGAGGAACGGCAGGGGATGATGATCTCGTGCCCGGAAGAGATCGCCTATCGGATGGGCTACATCGGCCGGGAAGATCTGCGCCGGCTGGGCGAGGCGATGCGCAGCAATTCCTACGGCCAGTATCTGCTCCGGCTGGCAGAGGAAGACATGCCGCGGCCCGACAACGGATAAGAGATCCACGCGCCGGGCACTTCGGAAATGCCCGGCGCGTTCGGGGCTATTTCACGGCAGGAGCACGATTTTCCCGGTCGTCTGGCGGCCGGCCAGCGCCGTGTGGGCCGCAGCGGCCGCGGCCAGCGGGTAGGTGGCGCCGATGCGCACCCGCAGCTCGCCGGCCGCGATCATGGCGAGCACGGCGGTCGCATGGCGCAGATAGTCGGCCCGGGTCTGCGTATAGGCGAACAGCGTGGGCCGCGTGACGAACAGAGAACGAAGCCCCGCCAATCGCTGGATGTCCAGCGGCGGCGGGAAGCCGGACGATTGCCCGAACGAGACCATGTAGCCGAGCGAAGCCAGGCAGTCCAGGCTTTTGTCAAAGGTATCTTTCCCCACCGAATCGTAGACCACCTGCACCCCACGCCCTTCGGTGATCCGTTTGACCTCGGCCAGGAAATCCTGTCGCGTGTAGAGGATCACCTCCTCGGCACCGGCCTCCCGCGCCAGCCTGGCCTTCTCCTCCGTCGAGGTAGTGCCGATGACCCTCGCCCCCTGGCGCCTGGCGATCTGAGTGAGCAGAAGCCCGACGCCGCCTGCGGCTGCATGCACCAGACACCAGTCCCCCGGTTTGAGCGGGTAGGTGCGGGTAGCGAGCACATGGGCCGTCATGCCCTGGATCATGGCGGCCACGCCCTGCTCGAACGTGACCTGATCGGGCAGGACGACCAGCCGCTCGCCGGGGACCAGGCAATGCGTGGCATAGGTGCCCAGGCCGCCGATGAAAGCCACCCGGTCGCCGGGCCGCGCCTCGGTCACCCCCGACCCCACCGCCTCCACCACGCCGGCGCCTTCGCTGCCGGGAATCGCCGGCAGCGGCACCTTATACCACCCCAGCCGCTGATAGATCTCGATGAAATTCACGCCGATGGCGGCCATCTTGACCAGCGCCTGGCCAGGGCCGGGCGTGGGCACGGACCGCTCCTCCAGCCGCATCACCTCAGGACCGCCGAACTCCGTGTAGACAATCGCTTGCATAGCTCTCACCTCTCTGAAAAACGCTTCACAGCCGGGGATCATGGGCCACGGCGAGTTGATTGCGCGTGGCCGAGGCCACCATATCCGATTCGGGGCCGGCTGTCTGTAGCAGCCACAACAACTCGCACAGGATCATGGCGGTCGCGCCCCAGACTTTGTGCGGCCCCACCGCATAGAACGGCACCCGCACGGTGGCGCCGCGGATTTCCCACCATTCCTCCCGACGCGTCGTCGGGGCCAGCAGGAGCGCCAGGGGCGCCTCGATGACCTCGGCGACCTCCTGCGGATTGGCTACAAAAGCGGGCCGCGTCCTGGCCAGCGCCACGGTCGGATAGACACAGAAGCCGCTCGGCGGGATGTAGAGGGGCGATAGCGCGCCGATCACCTCCACTTGTTCCGGCGGGATGGCCAGTTCCTCCCAGCCTTCGCGGAGCGCCGCGGCCAGCGCATCTTCGCCCGCATCCAGGCTGCCGCCCGGAAACGAGATCTGCCCGCGATGGTTCTCCACCGCCTCGGTGCGCCGGGTGAGCACCAGGCACGGCTCGTCGCCGCACGGATAGAGCAACACGAGCACGCCGGCGCGTCGGCAATCGAGGGTCGGGTCGAGGATGCGCTCGGTGCCGGGCCGCGGCTGCGGCGACATGCCCAGCTGGACGGGCAATCCCGGCAGCGGCCGGCCGAGCGCAGCGCGCAGCCGGATGCAGGCCGTAGCATAGTCGAGAGATGTCATGCGACACACCCCAATGGCAAGCGTGAGCTGTTCATGGCCCTAACGAGACGCTCGCCCACGCACCCCGCGCATCAGGCGCCGCCAAACCGCCTGCACGCCCTGGGCCTCGGCAGGCGGAATCGGCCGCCGGTCGTAGCGCGCGATCTCAAAGGCCGCGGTGAGCACCTCGACGTCTGCTTCCGCGTCGGGCCAGGCAGTCTCCAGCGCCTGGGCAAACTCGGCCGGGGTCTGCTGAGGCGCGCGCGCCAGCCCATGAGCGGCCGCGTACCCCACCATGCGCAGGTAGAAGTAGCGTACGCGTTCGCGCGGGGTCAGCGCGCTGACGCGCACCCGGGGCAGGCCGGGGTTCACCCGCAGCCCCGGCCGTGCGAGTCGAAGGCGCCGGCCAATGGCGGCAGTGGTCGCCGCGAACGCCGCGCCGATCCTGGCCCAACGGCTACGCCACCAGTAACGCAATCGCAGCAGCCAGGCGAGTGGCCGACCGGTCAGCAGGCCGTGCGCGCTCAGATAGCTCAGCCCCAGATAGACGGCCACCAGGCCCACGATGAGCCAAAGCACCGCGCCGCCCAACCAATCGGGCAGGCGGCTGACCAGCTCGGCCTGGGTGGGCAGCTGCAGCGGCCCGGTCACAGGCGGCGGCGCAACGGCCTCCGTCCGCACCAAATGGCGCAATGGCCAGAGAAGCAGCGCCAGCAACAATGTCAACAGGAACATCAGCAGATAGCCCAGGCGCATGATCAGCGTCAGCAGGAACTCGACGCCGGCCGCCAGCCAGCTGGTCGTGCCCATCGGCAGGAAGGCTGCGACGACGCCGATCGCCAGCACAACCAACAGGCTGTTGACATGCCAGCGCCGCAGCACCAGCGGCTGCACCTCGAGATCCTGGTTGTACCAACGGCCGCGCAGGACGGCCAGCCGCGCCTGGCTGATCAACAGCAATCCGGCCAGGAAATAGCACAGCAGGCTGGCCAGCAACTCCGGCGGCAGGCTCAGGCTGCGGACGCCGACATGCAGCACGTTGGTCGTGAGGATCGCCATGTCCATCCGAGACAACGAAGCAAAAAAGACGAGCAGAAGCCCGCCGGCCGTCCAACGTGCGACGAAGCGCGCCAGGATATCGCTCCGCGCCATGGGCCGGCCGACCCGCAGCTGGCTGCGGCTCTCGCCCCACGCGTGGCGCTCGCGCGCGGCAATCTCATCGGGCTGCAAGGCCAGGTCGAGGAAATCGCTGGTGATGCCGATGGCCAACGCCCACACGACCAGGATCCAAAAACCGAGAAACGAGAACTGCGCGTCCAGGAAAGCAGATGGCTGGCGCAACCAGAGCTGCACCGTCGTCCAGTCGGGCCAGCCCGTGCCGAAAGTCCACACGGCCAGCCGGAAGAGCGCCAGCAGCACCACGATCTCGCCCAACCGGAAAGCCATGCCCCGGCGCACGCGCCAGGAGGGCCGGCCGAGCTGCAGGGTGCTGTAGACCCCCTCCAGCGCGACCACGAAGGCAAAGGGCAGGACGTACCCCAGCCGCCACGGCGCGCCGAACAGATGCAGGAGCGCCAGCGGGCCGCCGACCACGCTGGCCGCCACCAGGGCGATCAACAGCGGCCGAAAAAAGCTGCCCACCCACGCGGCGTCGAAAAAGTCCTGGTAGGTCGGTCGGGACGACAGCGAAGACGGGGTGCGGCCCGGATCCGCTCCGAAAACGTGGCGCTCCGTCGTCATGTCAGACTGCCTCCTCATGCACTCCGGCCGGCCACTGCCGGCGCGCCGATTGCGCCGGACAGTCCGGCCGCCCATCGCTTCAGGTCATCCTCGTTCGCCGCCAGATGCGCCGCCACCCCCAGCTGCCTGGCTCGCTCTCGGATCACGCCGAACTGGCCATGCGGCTCGACAACCACCAGCACCGGATTCAGTCCGGACCGCAGCAGCCGATGCAAGGCCCGACAGATCGCCTCGTCGCCGGTCGGACAGACGGCGATCACCGTGGTGCCCCAGCTCAGCCCCAGGGCGGCCGTCGGCAACCATTCGGCCAGCGCCGGCAGCTCGGCCAATTGGGCCCGCGCCAGCCATTCCAGCAGCTTCATCAGATGCACGCGGCCCGGCCGGGGAGGAATCACCCAGCGACAGGCGTCGGTCAGCGGATCGGCGCCGTTGCAGCCCACGCCCACAGCCTGGCGCTGCGCCACCAGGTAGTTCGCCAGCGACGCCGCCACCACGATGGCCCACTCGCTGGCGCTGTAGCGCATCTGGTGGGTGTACGCCCTGGCGTTGAGATCGAGGAAGATGCTACTGCTCAACGAGACGGCCGGCTCATACTTTTTCACCTGGAGCTGGCCGGAATGCGCGCTGCTCTTCCAGTCAATGGCCCGCAACGGATCACCGCGCTGATATTCCCGCTTGCCTATCACGCGCGTCGGGTCGGCGAAGATGGGCTGCTGGCTCCGGATGGCGCCATGCGGCGAACGCGAGCTGAGCGCCACATGGGCCAGCGGAATCACGCGCGGATAGACGGTCAGATGATCGAGCGCATCCAGCCGGCCCTGGGTTTCGGCGAAGCCGAAGAGGTCGCCTGCGGCCAGGGCGGTGGGGCCGATCGCGTAGTAGCCACGCTGGCGCCCCAGCAACTCATAATGCACCGTGATCCGCTCTTTGGGCCGCAGCGAGCACACCTGATGCACCCCGGCATCGGCCGCGAGGCTCAGCGGCGGCGTTTCTTCGATGCGCAGCCACGGCACGGGCAGCCAGCTCTTGTTCACGACCTCGATCGCCACCCGGCACGTCTCGCCCAAGAAGATGTGATCGGTAAACCGCCGCTGCACCTGCAGTCGGGTCAGGCTGCGACCGGTCCACCAGCGCGCCAGCAGATAGGAGCCTGCCAGGACATAGACGATGTAGAAGACGAAGTCCACCTGGAGCAGCACAGCCATGAGGAGAAGGATCAGCAAGAGCAGCGGGATCTCGGACATGCGACCATGCTTCCGGGCTTCAGTCGGCCGGCTGGCCGGCGCCGGCAATGACGACGACATATTCCCCGCGCGGCGGCTGAGCGCGCACGCCGGCCAGCAGTTCCGACAGCTTGCCGCGCACGACCGATTCGTGAAGCTTGGTCAGCTCGTGCGCCAGGGCCGCCTCGCGATCGCCGTAAACCTGAAGCGCGTCGGCCAGCAACGCCTCCAGCCGGTGCGGGCTCTCGTAGAAGATCAGGGTATGCGGCGAAGCCCGATCAATCTCCAAAAAACGCCGCCGCGGGCCCGGCTTGTGCGGCGGGAAGCCCCGATAGGTGAAGCTATGCACTGGCAGGCCGGACAGGACGACGGCCATCACCAGCGCGGTGGGGCCCGGCACCATCGTCACCGGCACGCCGGCGCCGAGCGCGCGGCGCACGAGCGAGAAGCCCGGGTCCGAAATGCCCGGCGTGCCGGCTTCGGTGACCAGCGCCACCGATTTGCCCTCCTCCAGCAGGGCCATGATCCGTGCGCCGGCGCGCGCTTCGTTGTGTTCATGAAACGCGAGCTGCGGCTTGCGGATGTCGAAATGCTTCAAGAGCAGACCGGTCTTGCGCGTGTCTTCGCTAGCAATTATGTCTACGGCGCGCAGCGTGTCCAACGCCCGCAGGGTGATGTCGCCCAGGTTGCCGATCGGAGTCGCCACCAGGTAAAGCATCGTTCGACTCTACTCGATCTTGCCGATGTCCAACGGCACGCTGTCCAACAGCTCAACAATGATCCTGGCCGCGGTGCGGCCGCGCAGCGAGCTCTCCGGATGCACCAGGCAGCGATGCGCCAGACACAGCGGCGCCAGCTTTTTGACATCGTCCGGCAGCACGTAGTCCCGGCCGTGGATCAGCGCCCAGGCCTGGCTGGTTTTGTAGAGCGCCAGGCTGCCGCGCGGACTGGCACCCAGCAGCAGATCGGGATGCCCGCGCGTGGCGTTCACCAGGCGCACGATGTAGTCACGCACTGTATCGTCCACGTGCACATCCCACACCTGGCGCGCCAGCTCGGGTAGGGATGTGCCGTCCACAACCGACGTCAACGTCTCGATGGGGTGCTGCTGGCGGAGATTGACCAGCATCTGGCTCTCGGTCGCCGGATCGAGGTAGCCCAACTTGAGCTTGAGCAGGAAACGGTCGAGCTGCGCTTCGGGGAGCGGGAAAGTGCCCTCGTACTCGACCGGATTCTGCGTCGCCAGCACGATGAAGGGCCGACTGAGCAGCCGCGTCACGCCGTCCACGGTGATCTGTCGCTCGCCCATGCATTCGAGGAGCGCGGCCTGGGTGCGGGGCGTGGCGCGATTGATCTCGTCGGCCAGCAGGACATTGGCGAAGGCCGGGCCCGGGATGAACTCGAAGCGGCCGACCTGTTGATTGTAAATCGAGACACCGGTCACATCGTTGGGCAGCAGGTCAGGCGTGCACTGAAGGCGTTTGAAGGTGACGCCCAACGAAATGGCCAGGGCACGTGCCAGCATCGTTTTGCCCACCCCCGGCACATCCTCGATCAGCACGTGGCCCTCGCACAGCAATGCGGTCAGCAGCAGCTCGATCGCCTCGCGCTGGCCGACGATGACCTTTTCGACATTGGCGCGCACCTTCTCGCTGAAAGCCTGGATCGTATCCAAAACAAGCCCTCGCAGTGAGACTGTCAAGATGCGTGCATTGTACCATACCCGTCGCGGGGCAACAAGCCGCTGCGGGAACTGGCGATCTCGCGATGGTTGAGGTATACTTTGGTCATGATCGCATCGCTACGGAGAGAACATGCCGCGCATCGTCTATTCCACCGATCCTGAACCGGTCGCGCTCTGTCCGCGTTGCGGCCGGCATCCATGCGTCTGTCAGAAAATAGATCTGCCGCCGCGACAGCAGGTAGCCTATGTGAAGCGCGACCGCAAAGGCCGTGCGGGCAAGACGGTGACCGTGGTGTACGGCCTGCAGCACACGCCCGCCGCCTTCCGACAGTTGCTGACCGTGCTCAAAGAGACCTGTGGGGCCGGGGGCACGATCAAAGAGAACGAACTGGAGATCCAGGGGGACCAGCGAGAAAAAGTTGCGGCGAAACTGCAGGAGCTCGGCTACAAAGTGAAGCTGGCGGGCGGCTGAGGCCCGCCTGCCAGCTTCTTCTCCGGACCGGACACGACAACGCTACAGGCGGCTGGACGGGATCAGGCGCTCGTAATCGGCAAGCTGGCCACCATCCAGACAGCAGCGAATGATTTCTTTGCCCAGCGGGTCGAGGTCCGGCTCGTTCAGCAGCGGCGGCAGCTCGGCAGCAAAAAACGCCTGGATCTGCCGCGCACCCTCATCATAGGCTTCGTTCCCCACATCGCTCTGCAGGTTGACTTCGAGCATCCAGCGCGGCACCTGCACCCCTTCGATCTGCATGGCGAACAGCGTGTAGCCTAACAGCGGAAAACGGGCCGGCACCAGCTGGCCGGGCTTGAAGCGCGCCGCGCCACGCCGCGCCAGGTATTCGCGGGCGAGCCATTGCGGCATGAAGCCCACCCGCCATGCGCCGATATGCTGGTTGGGGATGAGGGTGAAGCGAACGTTGGGCGCGTTCCGGATCTGCTGCAGGAGCAGGTTGGCGTGATCGACGCGACGGCCGGTAGCGAACGGCCAGTACGACCCCACGCCCTCGCTGACCAGGCCGCCGCCGACGGTGATGCTGGGGTTATCATGCCCGCGCGGAGCCGCCAGCCGCCACAGCCATCCCAGCGCGGGCGGCAAAAAGTGCAGGATGCCGACAATGCCGAAGGTGGGATGATCGCGCGTACACGGCGGCGTGCGCAAGCCCAGGCTGCGGACGTCTACCTCGACCGGCTCGTTCACGACGTTCGGCACCATCTGGCGCGGCAGGATCACGCGCGGGTTGGGGCAACGCCGGCCAGGCTCATCCTCGATGTGCTCCCAAATCAGACAGGTAGAACCCGGCACGCCGACCAGGTTCAGGAAGATCAGCGGCTCTGCGGGATGCGTGCAGAGCTTCTCCAGATGGGGATCGGTGCCGTAGTGCGTGATGTGATTGATGCGCACGAACCAGGCTTTTTCAGCATCGGATAACACCAGCTTGCCGTTGCCGTTTTGCAACGAAGGGTGGCAAAGCGCCATGTCGTCGGTCACCGGATGGATCTGACATGCCTGCCCCAGGTTCAGATAGCGACGCTCGCCGGTCAGCACGTTTTGGCCGAGCAGCAGGCGACCGTCGGCCTGGCGCTGCACGTGTTCGAGCATTTCGCTTTTGCCGCCGCCGCTCGCCCCCTCATGCATGATGACGATCTCGTTGTCGTAGGGCGTCACCATGCGCACCGTGGACGCGTGCGCGGTGATCCAGCCCTCATGCTCGCCGATGGAAAGCAGCACGCCGTAGATGCCTTTCTTCGCGCTCGGCCCCGGGTAGAGATTCAGGGAGAAAATCTCGTGCAGGCTGGCGGTACGATTGTGGATGACGACCTGGCGGCCGGCGAAATGGGTATGGCGGAAGGGCGGTGCCAGATAGATGACGGCGCGCGGCGCGAAATCGTCGGGGAGCTCGCCGGCCGGGATCATGCCCTGCAAATCGGCCAGCGCGGCGGCAAAGAAGGCCGCGTTGGCCGGGCAGACAAGCAGAGCAGGAAAAGCGATCTCGGCGCTGCCGGCCATGAAAGGCAACACAACCAGCGGCTGCTGCTTCAGCCAGGCGAAGATCTGTTCCCGCAGCGGTTCAAAGGGCTCGCCGTAGCGGTCCTCGAAACGCTCCTTGTCGGTCGGCTGTTTGTCGGCGATCACCATGCAGTCCGGATCGCGCCGGCGCATGAGGACGTCGGGAAAATTGACCGCCACGCCATTCCGGCAACGTGAGATCGTCGCCTCCAAGATCTGACCGCGCTCCGGCACATCGTAGATCACCTCGAAGTAGTCGCGGCCTGGCCCCCCCAAAGCCATGTCCAATAGCTCTTGTCGGTTGCGCGGCATCACCACGGATACGGCGTCGGACAGGATGGCAGCCAACGAATGCTGTGGTTCCAGTAAATCAAGCAACGATTTCCCCATAGGCTCCTCCTCCAGGTTATGGGACGCAGACACCATTCCCCCGCAATATGCCACTACAGGGTACACCTTCCGAGGATAAAATGTGCTCCTGGCTGCGCGGATCACGGGGCTACTGAAAAAAAACCGTATCGCTCCGCAACCACTCGCCTGCATCGTTGCGTCGGGAAATCAGAGGGGTCTAGAGGAAATAAAGTCGGGTATCACAAGCGCCCATCTGGCCAAGAAGGATACACCCAGATGCAAACGGTGTCAAATTCCCCGGTTGGATTTCGAGGATAGATCGGCCCAGGCAGATCGGCTGGCAGCGGATCTGTGGTAGAATACCGGTGTGTGAGCATAAAACACCCGTCGAGGAAGCATCATGCTATCGTACAACTCTGTCACGCCGACGATCGTCGAGCAAATCGCCGCCATCGTCGGCCCACACAACCTGATCTACGGCGCACCGGAGCGCATGCTAGACTACGCGCGCGATGAGTCGTTCGCCACCCGCAGCCTGTACATGCCGGAGGTGGTCGTGAAACCGGCCCGCGCCGAGGAGATCTCGGCCATCATGCAGCTGGCCAACCGGGAACGCATCCCGGTGACTCCGCGCGGGGCCGGGTCGGGACTTTCGG
>OGCI01001197.1_pt1 | contig 23090 bp, 15 predicted proteins | sample 1570021 | NCBI WGS metagenome assembly OGCI01 (sample SAMN06264664, study PRJEB24512) | hot springs metagenome | isolation source: Hot spring water | place: South Africa: Tshipise | collected 2015-06-21 | reverse complement strand
TTGCGTGACTGGAGGACAGCGATGAACATCCACATGACATCGTCTGGAAAGAAGCTGATCACCGTCATCCCCGGCGACGGCATCGGGCCCGAGTGTATCGACTCGGCGCTGAGGCTGATCGAGGCTACCGGCGCGCCGGTGGAGTGGGAGGTGCGAGAGGCAGGCGCCAGCGTGTTCAAGAAGGGTCTGGAAACGGGTGTGCCGCCAGAGACCATTGAATCCATTAGCAAGACGCGGGTGGTGCTAAAGGGTCCGCTGGAGACGCCGGTCGGTTACGGCGAGAAGAGCGCCAACGTGACCCTGCGAAAACTGTTCGAGACCTACGGGAACATCCGCCCGGTGCGTGAGATGCCCGGTGTACCCACGCCCTACAGCGGGCGAGGCATCGACCTGGTGGTGGTTCGCGAGAATGTGGAGGACCTGTATGCGGGCATCGAGCACATGCAGACGCCCGGTGTGGCACAGTGCCTCAAGCTCATCTCCCGCAAGGGATGCGAGAAGGTTGTAAGGCTGGCGTTCGAATTCGCTCGTGCCGAGGGGCGCACAAAGGTGCACTGCGCCACCAAGTCCAATATCATGAAGTTCACAGAAGGCATGTTGAAGCGCACCTTCGAGGCAATTGCGCCCGAGTATCCCGACATCGAAGCCGCGCATATTATTGTCGACAACTGCGCTCACCAGCTGGTCAAACGCCCCGAGCAGTTCGACGTTATCGTCACCACCAATATGAACGGCGACATTCTGAGCGACCTGACGTCGGCGCTGATCGGGGGGCTCGGGTTCGCTCCCTCCGCCAACATCGGCAACGAGGTGGCGATATTCGAGGCGGTGCACGGGTCCGCGCCCAAATACGCGGGCAAGAACGTCATCAACCCCACGGCGGTTATCCTGTCGGCGGTGATGATGCTTCGACACATCGGCGAGTTCGAAGCGGCTGCGCTCATCGAGAACGCCATTATCGTCACCCTGGAAGAGGGTAAGGTGCGTACCGGCGACGTGGTGGGTTACGACAGAGGCAACACCACCTCAGAGTACACCGACGAAATCATCCGCAACCTGGGCAGGAAACCCACACAGACCTTCGTACGTGACTACAAACCCATTCGCCTGCCAGAGGTTTCGCCCGACCCGGTGACGGTGCGCCCGAACATCCGAAGGGTGGTCGGGGTGGATATCTTTGTGGAGAGCGAGCTCCTGCCTGAACCGCTGGGGCATCTGCTGGAGTCGCTGGCAGAGGATTCGGCGCTAAAGCTGAAGATGATATCCAACCGCGGTACAAAGGTCTATCCCCCTACCGGCGCAATCACCGACGTGGTAGACCACTATCGCTGCCGCTTTGTGGCACGCGACGCCGGAACCGAACTCACCGACGCCCAGATAATGGAGCTGCTTCAGCGCGTGGCATCCCGGGTCCGCTGGATGCACCTGGAGAAACTGCAGGAGTTCGACGGCGAGATGGGCTTCACCAAAGCACAGGGCGAAGACTAGCTGTTCCTTCTGAGAGTATCCTATGGGGAGGCAGCACGACCTGCCTCCCCTTTCCCTTCGCTTGCGCAACGCCGTGAACGTCTGGTAACATAAACCGACGGCGATTCTCAACGGCATGTTCAGGAAGAGTGTATGGAGAGTATCGAGCATCAACTGCGAGTTCTGCAACGCGGTGTCGCAGCAATTATTCCGGAAGAGGAACTGCGCGAGAAACTGGAGAAATCCGCCAGAACCGGCAAGCCGCTGCGGGTAAAACTGGGGCTGGACCCAACGGCACCCGACATTCACCTCGGCTTTGCGGTGGTACTGCGTAAGCTCCGACAGTTTCAGGAGTTTGGGCACATTGCCTGCCTCATCATCGGCGACTTTACCGCCATGATCGGCGACCCCACGGGGCGCAGTAAAACCCGCCCGCAGCTGTCGCGCGAAGAGGTGGAGGCAAACGCTCGCACCTATCAGCAACAGCTGTATCGTATCCTGATGCCCGAACGCACGGAGATATACTTCAACAGCGACTGGCTGGGCAAGATGAGCTTCGCGGACGTCATCCAGCTGGCATCGCGCGCCACCGTTGCCCGCATCCTCGAACGCGACGACTTCCAGAAACGCCTCGCCGAGGGCAAGCCGCTGGGGATGCACGAGATTCTCTACCCGTTGTGTCAGGGCTATGACTCCGTCGCCATCCAGTCGGATATCGAGATGGGCGGCACCGACCAGATATTCAACAATCTGGTGGGACGTGACCTTCAGCGCGAATACGGGCAGGACCCGCAGATTGTGCTTGCGATGCCCCTGCTCATCGGGCTGGACGGCGAAGAGAAGATGAGCAAGTCGCTGGGCAACTACATCGGTATCACAGAACCGCCCGACCAGATGTTTGGCAAGGTGATGTCCCTGCCTGACAACCTCATGGTGTCCTATTTCGAGCTGTGCACCGATGTGGCGATGGACGAGGTGCGCGACATCGCCGTGGGATTGAACGAGGGCAGACTGCACCCCATGGAGGTGAAGCGTCGGCTCGCCCGCGAGATTGTCACCATCTACCACAGCGCGGAGGCAGCGCACGAGGCTGACCGCGAGTTCCTGCGTGTCTTCTCTCAGAGAGAACTGCCGGAGGAGATGCCGGAGGTGGAGGTACCCGCCGACATCGTGAAGGATGGCAGGGTGTGGTTACCCCGATTGCTCAGCTCCACCGGACTGGTCAGCAGCAACAACGAAGGGCGCCGCATGATCCAGCAAGGCGCCGTGGAAATAAACGGCGAGCGCATCGGCGACCCGAACGCCGAGCTCGAGGTGCAGTCGCTGAAGGGCGCAGTGATCCGCGTGGGCAAGCTGAAGTTCGCACGCATTCGCAGCTAAGCAGCCAGCGCAAGGAACTGACCCGCCGGCGGATACTGCCTGTCCCACAACAGCTGCGCGTGCGCCAGGGCAATCTGTCCCGACAGCACCTTCTGGCGCAATGTGTCGCGCAGCGCCGACCGGAGACGTTCGCTGACGGCTTGCCGGATGTCCGTGTCTTCGGCTCGACGAAGCAGAAGGTCTCGCAGTTCGCCATCCACGTCAAGCGCCTCGATGACGCTCACCGTGCCCGAGAAACCCGTGTGTCGGCACCGGTCACATCCGCGTGCCTCGTGAATCAGCGCCTCGCGCGGCTCCTCTGTCAGCCACTCGGCTAGGGACACCGTCTGGGCGACGCGACATGCCTCGCACAGCTGGGGAATCGTATGCACCTGTATCACACCGAGCAGGGTGGTCGCGATGCCAGTGGGCGCCACACCGAGATGCCTCATGTACTCAATCGCACCAATGACATCCGCCGACGGCACAGCCAGCGCCACCCACACCCCCGCGCCAGCCGCGGAAACCAGCACCTGCATCTGTTGGGCGCTTTGCACCATGCCCGCAATCACCACGTCCGGATCCTGCGCTAGCACGGCGTGAATTGGTTTGATGGAGCCTGGAGCGTAAGCCTCCGCGTCGACGAAGCACACATCCGAAAGTCCCTGAGCCGCCGCCCAATCCAGCGAAAAGGCGCTGACTCCTTCCCCCGTTTTTCGCTGAAGCGCCGCCCGCAACACCACCTGACACGCGCCGAGGTCATCCCCTGACACGACAAACAGCCCGCTGCGACTCGCCAGCATCCGCTGAAAGGCATCGGCGGCGTCGGCACTCAGCCCGTCCATGATAGCATCCGCAGGCGCCGTACGCAGGAACCGAATGACGGCGCGCTCTCCCCGCGATGTGTGCACGCAGGAGAGCTGCGCAGAGGTTGCTTCGTTCCCCCTCTCGACCTGCAGAATGCCGGAGAAGTGCGCCTGAGGCATCTGCGGCAACATGCCGGTCAGCTTCTTCAAGCGATGGGTTGCCACCCGTGCGTATGCATTCGGCACCGTACGCACCGTCTGCAGACGCCCACCCACCCGGTAGCACACGACAACGGCATGGCGGTCGTACGACTCGAGGTGCACTGCCTCCGCTCCCTGACTGATGGCATCGTTCAGCAAGCTATCCACGAACTCGCGGACACACGGATACTCGGCAGCGAGTTCCACATCTCCCGCGTCCTCAGGATAGAACAGGCGAAGTGCCGCCTCAATCATCGCAGGATTCGCACACACAAGGCGGAGCGGCTTCGGCACCACGCGGTACAGCTCCTGAATACTTGCACTGTTGTTGATGTCCAGCGGAGCGACCAGCATTTTACCGTTTTCCATGCGCAGGGGAAGTACCTGAAGGCGCCGGGCAATGGCAGGCGCGATTTCACCTACGGCTTCGGGTTGCACGTCAGCAATTGTGAACCGGATATATTCCATGCCCGACTGCAGAGCCAGCGCCTCGGTCAGCTGCTCGTTGGTGACGTAGCCCCATCTCGTCAGGATACTACCCAGTCGCTCGCCGGTGTCTTTCTGCTCCATGACCGCATGAACGAGCTGCTCCTGCGTGATGTAGCCCAGTTCAACAAGGATTTGACCAAGCTGCCGGTTCTTGCGCATGACGGGACCTCGAGCCGCGTAAGGGTTATCCTACGCTAAGTATTATCGGCGGGCAGTTGAGTATCTGCAGTTCAATGAGTTGGCTAACGAAACCGGACCTGAAGCCACCGCACCCATGTCTTCATTCGCAGGGGATAATGGCGCAGGCTCTCGCGCAGGGCTTCTCGCGCTTTCGCACTCTCCCCCTTATGCAGGTAGAGAACCCCCAGTGCCGCCAGCGCTATCCCAACCGCCCGTCGCACGCGCCAGCCATCGAGCCTGAGCAGTTCAGGGATACGTTTGCGGATACGTTCCTCGTGGATCCACAGGTCATCTTCCAGCATCCGCTGACGCTGATGCATGGTGTTCTGCCCGTGAATCCGATAAAGTGTTAGCGGTTCGGGAACGTATCCCACCCGGTAGTGCTGGGCGATGCGCAGCCACATGTCCCAATCACCCATCCCGAACAGGCTCTCCTCAAACTTGCCACACCGTTCGATGCAATCTCTGCGGAACATCACCGAGGAGGTAATGAATAGATTGCGGGTCAGCAGTTCGGGCAGGAGGTCGCCCTGCGGGTTGGGATGGAAGCGCACACCCAGAGGATTGCCCGAGAGCGGTTGCCCCTCCGCGTCGATGAAACGAAAGCCGGTATGCACCAGCCCGATTCGGTGGTCCTGCTCCATCAGCGCGACCTGCTTCTCCAGCTTGGAGGGTAGCCACACATCATCCGAGTTCAGGATCGCGATTTGCGGCGCCCGCGACAGCGCAATCCCTTCGTTCAGACAGGCATAGGTACCCCGGTTCTGGGTGTGCTGAACAAGGTGAACTCGGTCAGTGAAGGCGCGCAGAGTCTGCGGTGAGTCGTCCGTGCTGGCGTCGTCCACCACCACAATCTCCACGTCCTGCAGAGTCTGCGCCAGCACGCTCTCGATAGCCTGTCTCAGGTAACGTGCGTGGTTGTAACTGGTCAGCACCACGCTGACAAGCGGCATTTACCAGTCTCCCACCAGCGCAGCCAGCACCGCTTTCTGCGCGTGCATTCGGTTTTCCGCCTGGTCGAATACCACCGACTGCGGTCCGTCTATCACCTCGTCCGTAATCTCCTCGCCCCGGTGCGCGGGCAGGCAGTGCATCACCATCGCTGACGGCTGTGCCTTCTTCATCAGCTCCGCGTTGACCTGATACGGCAGGAATACCTGCCTGCGCTGTTGCGCCTCATGCTCCTGCCCCATGCTCGCCCAAACGTCGGTGTAAATGGCGTCCGCAGTGCGCACCGCTTCCACAGGGTCGTGCGTGATGGTAATCTCGGAGCCGGTATCACTCGCGATCTCTCGCGCTCGTGCGGTGATGCGGGCATCGGGTTCGTAGCCCGGTGGGCAGGCGATGGTGAAGTGTGTGCCCAGTTTGGCGGATAGCAGCATGAGGCTGTTCGCTACGTTGTTGCCGTCACCTACAAACACCAGATGTTTGCCCTCCGGGTCGCCCCTGTGCTCGATGAGCGTCTGAAAGTCCGCCAGCGCCTGACAGGGATGCTCGAGGTCGCTCAGAGCGTTAATCACCGGCACCTGCGCGTTCTGTGCCAGCTCCACCAGCGTCTGGTGCGAGAAGACCCGAGCCATCACCACCTGACACCATCGCTCCAGGTTGCGCGCCACATCGGGCACACTTTCGCGCTTACCCAGCCCGATTTCGCTGGGGGAAAGGTAAATCGCGTGTCCACCCAGATGCACCATTGCCGCCTCGAAGGTGAAACGTGTGCGCAGAGACGGCTTCTCGAAAACCATTGCGAGCAGATGCGGTCGCCTCCAGCGTACCAGCTCCTCGCCGGCTCGTGTCGCCTTTTTCACGTCTGCCGCCAGCTGCAAAAGAGCCGAACACTCTTCGGACGACAGATCCTCGATGCTCAGCAGGTCGCGCCCGCGCAAACCGGCGATGGCGGGATTGTGGCGCAGCGGAACTGGGATTGGAGCAGAAGTAGCCTCCCGGCGCGACGGACGAACCGCGGCGCGGGCGCGTTCCAGATTTACCTGCAGGCTCTCCAGCACCCTGCACGCCATAGAGTTTCCCTCTCTCAGCAGTCCCAGCAGCACATGCTCGGTGTCGATATCCTCTCGCCCGAGCAGCCGCGCTTCGTCGTATGCCAGTTCCAGTGCCCTTCTGGCGCGAGGCGTGACCTGCCCCTCGTCGACACGGCGTTTCGTTGCCTGCTCCAGCTGATACCGCACCTCCGCATGAACCCTGCTCGGGCTGACGCCCAGTTCGTGAAGCAGGCGCGAGGCGCTATTGGTAACATCACTCACCAGACCGAGCAGCAGATGCTCGGTGTCGACGGCGCTCGCCCCCAATCTGACAGCCTCGTCCTGCGCGTAGCCGATTGCCTTCTGCGCCTGCTCGGTGAACTTCTCGTACAGCGACACCTGCCATCTCCCTCCTCTCATGGGATAGCTTATTGTAGCCTATGGTGCGGTTAGCACGCAAATAGGTGCGAGGGATGCTGTTGTGCTATAATCGGGTGCAGGAGGGGCAAAAATGACACACTCAGCTCATCGCATCGCATCCATCGACATCGGTACCAACTCCATCCTGCTGACGGTGGTACAGCTGGACGGGGGAGCCATCACAACACTCTCCGAACGCAGCCGCATTACGCGACTGGGCGAGGGGCTTAACGCCACCGGCAAACTCTCAGACGAACCGGTGCGTCGTTCACTGGAAGCCCTGCGTGAATACCTGGCGGAGTGCCAGCATTATGACGTACAGGAGATACTGGCGGTCGGCACGGAGGTACTGCGCAAGGCAGGCAACGCAGAGACCTTCCTGCAGGCGTGTGCACAGATGGGTCTGTCGGTGGAGGTCATTTCCGGCGAGCGTGAGGCGCAACTCAGCTACCTGAGCGTGGTGAAAGACCCCGTTTTCGCCGAACGTTCTGCCTGCCTGACCATGCTGGACGTGGGCGGCGGTAGCGTGGAGATCAGCCGAGGTTGCGAGGGAACTCTTCAGACCAGCCGCAGTTACCCTATCGGTGCCGTGAGGCTGACAGAGGCACACCTGAAAGCCGATCCTCCTGCCCCCGACGAGGTCGACCGCCTGCGCGAAGCGGTGCAACAGCACCTTCAGACAGAAACTTCCCTCGGTGATGGCGAATACCTGGTGGGGGTTGGGGGTACGTTTGTCAACCTCGGTTGTCTGCACCTGCGTCTGCCGCACCACGACCCGGAACGTGTGCACGGCGACACACTGAGGCTAGGCGAGATGCGCTCGCTGGCAGATATGCTCTGCGCCCTACCGCTGTCGGAGCGACGCAACCTGCCCGGCATAGAACCCGATCGCGCACCCGTCCTTCACGCCGGCGCACTGATTGCCAGTACCGCGATGGAATGCCTGAAGGCAAACGAGATAGCGGTGAGTATGAGAGGTTTGCGCTGGGGGCTGATTTACGAGTATGCCGATGCGCATCGCGATTGACGCCCGATGTCTCACCGGGGCATACACCGGCGACCGCACCTACTGGCTGGGTCTGGTGCGCGGACTGTGCGCGCTGGAGCACCAGCACGAGATTGTTTTGTATTCGCACGTCCCCATCACCGACCCGCGCGTGCCCGAGGAAAACAGGTTGAAACGTCGGGTCATCCCGGCGCGCAACATGCGATGGTGGAGCTGGAAGCTCTTCCCCGACGTCGCCAACACCGATAGAGCCGATGTGGCACACGTCCAGTACACGGTTCCATCCCGCCTGCGTATGCCGGTGGTGACAACCGTGCACGACATCTCCTTTCGACTGATGCCGCGCTGTTTTCCGCTGAAGCACCGCATTCTGCTGAATCTGAGTGTGCCGGCGTCGATGCACCGCGCTGCACAGGTCATCACCGTTTCGGAGAGCAGTCGCCGCGACATTCTGCGCGTGTACCGCCTTCCCGAACAGAAAGTGGTCGCAATACCCAATGGAGTGGACGACAGCCTTCAGCGCGTGGAGCCTCCATACGCCGAACAGAAACTCCGTGAACACTACACGCTGGAACTTCCGTTCGTGTTGATGGTGGGGGTGCTGCAACCGCGCAAGAATCTGCCGCTGGCGGTTCAGGCGTTCGCACAGGCGGTTCTGCCCGTCGGGCTTCCCCATCGTCTGGTCATCGTCGGGAAACCCGGGTGGGGTATGCAGGAGTTACAGCGTGCTCTCGCCCGATGGGGGGTTCAGGAGAGAGCCGTACTCACCGGCTACGTGCCCGACGAACACCTTCCGCTCTTCTACTCCACCGCCGATGTACTCATGTACCCCAGCCTGTATGAGGGTTTCGGTTTACCGCCTCTGGAAGCTATGCGCTGCGGATGTCCCGTGCTGGCAAGCGACATTCCAGTGATGCGCGAGGTGGTGAACGACGCCGGGATGCTCCTTTCACCGCGTGACGCGGTGCAGTGGACGCAGGCACTGCACTCCGTGCTAACGAACGTGTGGACGCGCCAGCAGATGCGAGAGCGAGGTTTCCAGCAATCCGCCCGTTTCTCCTGGCAGGAGTCGGCACGGCGAACACTGGAGGTCTACGCGAGCGCAGGGGGCATCAGGTAGACAAGTTGCGCGAACTACTCCTGCGCAGTGCGCTGAGCCGCCCTGGCGCACTCCGCCCCAAACAGAAACGCCTGCGCCGAAAGATACGCCCACAGCAACAGCACCACTGCCGCGCTGGCTGCGCCATACGCCGTCTGCACGCCGGTCAGCCCCAGATACACGCCAACCGCCAGCTTGCAGAGCGCAAAGAGCAGCGCGCCGATACTCGCCCCGCCCCATAACTCACGCCAGCCAACGCGCGTGTCCGGCAGGATGCGGTAGGTGAAGGTGAAAAGCAGGGTCACCAGCGCCCATCCCGCCGCGAAACTCACCCACCGCCAAACAGGAGCGGACGGCAACACGCGCGAGGAGACGGCGCTCAGAGCGACATCCACACCCAGCCACACAATCAGCACGACAGCTGCCAGCAGAACCACCACCACCGACAGCAGGTGCCCCCGTACCGTCGCACGCAGTCCTCGCGCTTTCGCCTGCACATCCCACACGATGTTCAGAGCCACCTTTACCTGTCGAAACAACCGCGCCGCACCAAACAGCATCAGCAACAGGCTGAGACCGGCAGCAGAAACTGTGCTGGCAGGTTTCTGGGTGTTTCTCAGCACCTCCTGTGCGAAGCGCGCCGTGTCTTCATTTGCCGCCTGCGCCAGCAGGTTCACCACGTACTGCGAAGCCGCCTCCGGAGGCACCACCAGCGCCGTGACTGCGACCGCCAGCACCAGCAGAGGCGCCAGCGACAGCATGGCGTAGAACGCGATCGCCGCGGCGAGGAACGGCGCATCGTGCTCCTGCCACTGCCGGATGGCGCGGATGAGCAGTTGTGGTAGACTCATTCTCGAGAGCGCGGTTTTATCGAAGTCATCCACAGGGCAAAACCCATTTTTGCCTGAGCAGTTCCCAGTATATCACACGGCGCGACGCAGGGTGTATCATCATGCACGATGTAGAGTGGTTGCGTTGGCGGAAAGAGGGTCAGTTTCTGGAGCGCAAGAGTTGTTACCGTCGCACGCAAACAGGATACCAACCGAATATACGTCAAGCTGTCGACGCTGTCGCAGAAACCCTCATAGCAATGGCGAATGCAGAAGGAGGCACTGAAGTTCTGGGTATTGAGGATGACGGGACAGTAACTGGGGTACCGGAGCGTTAGAACCTGGAAGAAATCGCTCAGCAAATACAAGAACACGTACGCCCTCCCTTGAGATTCCGTTTCCGAGAGGCTCAGCTGGAAGGTACACGTATATGGGTTTTTGAGGTCGACTGGAGTCGTGAGGTTCATCAATTGAGTGATGGACGCTATTTGTACCGCCACAACGACCGCAACCTGCCCTTCTCCGCTTCAGACATTGAAGCGATAAAGCGCTCGCGGCGGGAACTGTTGACGGAGGCGCAGTTTGTACAGGATGCGACCCTATACGACCTCGACGTCGACCTGATCGCGCGAGTAGCAGAGCGTGCCGGGATTGCGGGAAACGTGGATACTGTTCTCGAACACTACCGCCTTGCGGAGCGGGTAGAGAGTCGTTGGGCAGTGAGTCTTGCCGCCGTGCTCCTGTTTGCGCGCGAACCGTCACGATGGCATCCTCGGTGCGGCATCGATTTTGCCATCTGGCGAGGTACAGAGCGGCGCTCTGGCAGCGAGTTCAACATCCAGAAACGTCTGCGAATCGAGAACAAACCACTACCGCTACTGATTGAACAAGCTCATGCCCAAATCAAACAATACCTGCCTCAACGGTCAGTATTGGTAGACCTCTTTTTTGAAGAACACCTTGCCTATCCTGAATTCGCGTGGCAGGAAGCCATAGTGAACGCGGTTGCACACCGCGACTACGGACTAAAAGGCATCGGCATTGAAGTAGACCTGTTTGACGACCGGTTGGAAGTACGCAGTCCGGGGCAACTTGTCGAGCCGGTAACAATTGAGCGGCTACGGCAGAGAGAACGCATTCATGCTTCCCGAAACCCGTGCATTGCGCGCGTGCTCACAGACTTTGGTTTGATGCGCGAGCGTGGTGAGGGAGTTCCACGAATGTTTGACACTATGGAGGCAGAGGGGTTGCAGCCACCGGAACTCAGCCTTGAGGGCGGATGTTTCGTCGTCGTCTTGCGCAGTACGCCTGTCTATTCTCGCCAAACGATGCAGTGGTTGGCACAATGGAGGAATACCGGTCTCTCGTCAACCCAGATCAGAGTGATCGGCTTTGCGCAAGAACATCGTGGGGTCTTTACCAGCAAAGATTACCAGAAGCTGACCGGTGTGGACGCGTATACAGCTAGCAGAGAGATCCGTGAACTGCTCAGGAAAGGGGTTGTCGAGCGTGTGCGCCACAAGGGACGTGAATACCGTGTAATTGACGAGCCAGCACGCAGGCGTGAGTTGTCCACCATCCTGACAGATGAGTTTCCCTGCATCGGCAAGCTGTTATCCCAGCAGGGTTTCATCACGAACCGCGAAGTTTGCGCCTTGACAGGTCTATCACGTATTCAGGCATATCGCCTCCTGCTGAGATTGGTGGAACAGGGCGTGCTCGAGCAAGTTGGTCGGGGACGCAGCGCCCATTATCGCCTAAAATCACAAGTGCATCCATCTATTGATGAAATGCATCACGATTAGTAAAAACTGTGCGTTTTTTAACCGATGCATTTCGCCTGTCCCTCTCGGTCCTTTCCACTCCATCGGCAACCTTTCGCGTCACGGGAACCTCCGTGCTATGTGGCTCGTCACACAAGGTGCCCGAAAGAACAACAGCCAGCCAAGCAGGAATACCGGCATAATGTGGCACAATATCTCAGGGATTAACATAGAACAAGCGGTTCTCACCGGTCTGGGGGCGGGCGCACGGCGCGTCCGTTTTTACGTATAGCATATTACAATGAGCCTCATGCCCAAGCGCATGAGTAGCCCATAAAGGAGCGTCAAGCAGCGATGAAAGCAGTCACACTGAACGGACAGGAGATCGTCCTAACCGCTGAGGGCTACGCACGCATCGAGAAGGAGCTGGAGCACCTCAGCAAGGTGGAACGCAAAGCGGTGGCTGACCGGATACGCGAGGCGAAGGATTTCGGCGAGCTGACAGAGAATGCAGAATACGAGGATGCCAAGAGCGAGCAGGCAATCATCGAGGGACGCATCCTCGAACTGCGCCAGATCCTGAGCCAGGCGGTCATCCTGAAGGAAGAAGATATCTCCACCGAGCACGTGAGCATCGGCTCCTACGTTCGCGTGCGCGATGTGGACACGGGGGAAGAATGGGAGTTCCGCATGGTGAGTCCTTTCGAGGCGGACCCCGACGAAGACCGCATCTCCCACGAATCGCCTATCGGGGAAGCGCTGCTGGGTCACAGGGTAGGCGAAGTGGTCGAGGCGAATATACCGGCTGGCAAAGTCCGATACGAGATACTGGACATCCGAAAGTAGCCCATAGCCGATGGAACTGACACACGAAGAGAACGACCAGGTATTGCGGCGGCGAGAGAAACTGCAGGCTCTTCGCCAAGTGGGGATAGACCCCTTCCGCGAGGAGCGATTCGACAGAACCCATCTCGCCGCCGACATACTGAACAAGTACGACGCACTGGAAGGCAAGACAGTGCGTATCGCCGGGCGCATCGTTGCCATGCGCCTGATGGGCAAGGCGTCCTTCATGCACCTGCAGGACGGCTCCGACAAAATCCAGATTTACCTCCGCGCCGACGACCTCGGTGAGCAGCGCTACGCTGTGCTGAAGCTGCTGGACCTCGGCGACCATCTGGGAGTGCAAGGCGAGGTCTTCCGAACCCGAACGGGCGAAATCAGCGTGCACGTGCGCGACTTCACCATCCTCACCAAAGCGCTTCGCCCCATCCCCTATGGCAAAGAGAAGGGCGAGCAACACTGGTATGGCTTGCAGGATGTGGAGGCGCGATACCGGCGGCGGTATCTCGACCTGCTGATAAACCGCGAGTCGCGGCAAATCCTGCTGGGGCGGTGTCAGGTAGTGCAGGCAACGCGCCGGTTCCTCGATAACGAAGGCTTTCTGGAGGTGGAGACACCGGTACTTCAGCCCTTAGCGGGTGGTGCAGCGGCGCGTCCCTTCCTCACCCACCACAACGCGCTGGATATAGACTTCCATCTGCGCATCTCGCTCGAGCTCTACCTGAAGCGGCTCATTGTTGGTAACGTCGAGAAGGTGTACGAGATCGGGCGGGTGTTCCGCAACGAAGGCATGGACCGCCGCCACAATCCCGAGTACACTCTACTGGAGCTGTATCAGGCGTACGCCAACCTCGAAGACATGATGGACCTCGTAGAACGTTTGTTCTACCACGTGTGCCTGCAGGTACGCGGAGAGCCCTTTATCGAGTTCAACGCGCAAAAGGTGAACATGACGCCTCCATGGCGTCGCGGGCGCCTTCTCGACCTCATTGAGCATTATGCGGGCGTGAAACCCGAAGAGTTCGTCACGCTGGAGAGCGCGAAGGCAGCGATGGAGCGCAAGGGCTTGCCCACCGAAAACGAGCATACCGTCGGCGGTATCATCGAGAAGATGCTGGAACGCTTCGTCCAGCCCAATCTCGTCGAACCCACCTTCGTCACCGACTATCCGGTCGAAACCTCGCCTCTGGCGAAGAAGCACCCGCTTGACCCTCGCTTCACTCGCCGGTTCGAAGGCTACGTAGCGTGCCAGGAGGTTGCCAATGCCTTCTCGGAGCTCAACGATCCCGATGACCAGCGCGAGCGCTTCGAGGCGCAGGTGCGGATGCGCGCGGAAGGCGACGAGGAGGCGCATCCTTACGACGAGGATTTTGTCATCGCGCTGGAGTACGGAATGCCCCCCACCGGCGGACTGGGCATCGGCATGGACCGGATGGCGATGGTGATACTCGGCGCGGAGTCCATACAGGACGTCATCTTCTTCCCGCAGATGCGCCCAAAGACGCAGTGACCGCTTTCCGACAGGAATCTGCCCACACCGTATCGAAAACCCCTGAAGAACGAACTGGGTGAGGTGGAGATATGGCGGAGACGGCAGTGGCGGCACCCCCGGTGCTTCAGATGCGCGGTATCAGCAAGCAATACCCGGGCGTGCAGGCGCTGGACAACGTGGATTTCGAAGTACGCGCAGGCGAGGTGATGGCGTTCGTCGGCGAGAACGGCGCGGGCAAGTCCACCCTTATGAAAATCCTCGCCGGGGCAGAGGTGCGCGATCGGGGCGAAATCCTGCTGGACGGCAAGCCGGTGCACATCACCAACCCGCACGAGGCGATGGACCTCGGTATCCGCATCATCTATCAGGAGTTCAATCTCGTTCCTTACCTCAGTGCCGCAGAGAACATCTTTCTTGGGCGTGAACCACGCGCCAGCATTCCCGGCTTCGTGGACTTCCGCACCATGTACTCGCGCGCTCAACAGTTGATTGACGAGCTGGGCGTGCAGATCGATGTGCGCACCCCCGTGCAATACCTGTCCGTCGCACAGCAGCAGATGGTGGAGATTGCCAAAGCCATCTCCCAGAACGCGCGCGTGCTGGCGATGGACGAACCCTCCGCCACCCTAACTGAACACGAGCTGGAGAACCTGTTCCGGCTCATCCGTCGCCTGAAGGAGCAGGGCGTCGGCATCATATATATCTCGCATCGTCTGGAAGAGATATTCGAAATCGCGGACCGCGTGACCGTCCTGCGCGACGGCAAACTGGTTGGCGTGCGACGGGTGGAAGAGATCAACCGCGAAGAGATTATCCGCATGATGGTGGGTCGCGAACTCACCGAGCAGTTCCCGACCCGCCGAACACACCGCGGCGACGTGGCGCTGGAGGTGCGCGGGCTGAACCGCAAAGGCGTCCTGCACAACATCAACCTCAAAGTGCATCACGGTGAAATTGTGGGGCTGGCAGGACTGGTTGGCGCGGGGCGCACCGAGCTGGCACGCGCCATCTTCGGAGCCGACCCCATCGACAGCGGGGAGATACTGCTGGACGGCAAACCCGTGCGCATCCGCTCGCCGCAGGACGCCATCCGACTCGGCATCGGTCTCATGACCGAGGACCGCAAGGTGCTGGGGCTTATCCTCAGCATGACCGTGCGCGAGAACAACACGCTTGCCAACCTCAAAGCGCTGACCCGGCTGGGTTTCGTGCAGTTGCGCCGCGAGCGTCAGGTTGCCGAGCAGTACGTGCGCGACCTGATGATCCGAACGCCCTCCATCGAACAGGCGGTGAAGAACCTCTCCGGAGGCAACCAGCAGAAGGTGGTACTGGCGAAGTGGCTGTTCACCCGCTCGAAGGTGCTGATTTTCGATGAACCCACCCGCGGTATCGACGTAGGTGCAAAGGCGGAAATCTATCAGCTGATGAACCGCCTATCTGAAGAGGGTGTGGCTATCCTGATGATTTCCAGCGAACTGCCCGAAGTACTCGGTATGAGCGACCGCATCGTGGTGATGCATCAGGGACGTATCGCTGGCGAGCTGGCGCGCGAGGATGCCACACAGGAACGCATCATGCATCTCGCTACCGGTGGCAACTGAAGCAGCGGTTTGTCGCCCGGCTACCCTTCTTTTTTTGCAGCTAATTACTCATCAGTGCTGTCACTAGCGAAGACGCCTCCCCTTGCCAATAATCCGGTTATGGTGGAAACACCCGGTGTACACCCATGAAGACTCTCTCCTACTGGCTGGCGAAACCACCGGTTGTGACGCTGGCCGTCGTGAGCACTATCGTTTTTGTGGCGTTGGCAAGCGGGGGGCTGCTATACCGAACAGCAAGAGATGCCTTGCATCAGGAGGTACGGCAGAATTTGATGCACCTCGCTTGCGTCGCTGCACTTCACGTTGATGGCGACCGGCACCTCCACTGGAAGCCCGGTGACGAGTCTACCCCTGCCTACCAGCAAGCCATCGCTCCTCTGAGGCGAATGATACAGGCGGTGCCCGACATCAGGTACATCTACACCTGCATCCTGCAGGACGGCAGAGTGTACTTCGTGCTGGATGCAGCCGAACCCGGCGATGCTGATGGCGACGGTGTGGAAGATCGAGCAGCCATCGGGCAGGTTTACGAGGAAGCCACGCCAGAGATGCTGCAGGCGCTTCGGCAGGGCGTCAACATTGCGGAGAATCGCCTCTATACCGATATGTGGGGAAGCTATATCAGCGGTTACGCTCCCATACGCGATTTCGCCGGCAAGCTGGTCGGCATCGTCGGGGTAGACTTGCGTGCGGATAGATATGGAGACCGACTTGCACGCTTACAACACTATGTTCGAACCGTACTGTTGTTTGTTCTGCTCACGGGGGTGCTAATTGGTAGCGTGTCATGGCTATTGTCCTCGCGGAGCCATCGGGCTAATCAGCAACTGCGCCTGCATGCTCGAGCGATGGAAATGGCAGCGAACGCCATCGTGATTACAGACCGCGATGGAACCATCCGGTGGGTGAACCCAGCCTTCACCGCGATAACCGGCTATGCACCGGAGGAAGCCATCGGAAAGAATCCCCGCGTGCTGAAGTCGGGCAAGCATGACACCGCATTCTACCAGCATCTCTGGCAAACCATTCTGGCAGGTAAGGTGTGGAAAGGCGAGACTATCAACCGCCGCAAAGACGGTAACCTCTACACCGAGGAGATGGCAATCGCTCCAGTGAGCGACGAACGGGGCAATATCACCCACTTCATCGCCATCAAGCAAGACGTTACCGAGCGTAAAGAGGTGGAGAAGCAGCTGGAAATCGCCCTTCAGGAGGCGCAGTCCGCCAGCCGCGCCAAGTCCGAGTTCCTCGCCAATATGAGCCACGAAATCCGCACGCCGATGAACGGCATTTTGGGCATGGCACAGCTGCTCAGCCAGACACCCCTGAACGACGAACAGCGCGACTATGTAGACACCCTCAAAGGCAGTGCGGAGAGCTTGCTGGCTCTTCTCGGCGATATTCTGGACATCACCCAAATCGAGTCGGGCAAGATGCATCTGCACTACGCACCGTTCGACCTTCGCGCTACAGTACACCAGGTGGCACAGCTCTTCTCGGCACGTGCGAAGGAGAAGGGTTTGAGTTTGGAGACCGCTATTGCCGATACCCTGCCCCGGTATCTGCTGGGCGACGAATTGCGCATCAGGCAGATACTGTCCAACTTCGTGGGGAACGCGGTGAAGTTCACCGACGAGGGCGGTATTCGCATCGAGGTCACACCAGAGCCGCCCGCCGATATCCAATCCGAGGCTGCAGTGCGCACGGAACATGCCATCTCTGAAGCGTGCCCTGCGATGTGGGTCAAGCTGGCGGTGAGCGATACGGGCATCGGCATACCGTCCGACAAGCAGCAGGTGATTTTCGAGAGCTTCCATCAGGCAGACAACACTTCTACGCGCCGTTTCGAAGGGAGCGGACTGGGGCTGGCAATCAACCGGAGTCTTACCCAGCTGATGGGTGGAACCATCGGCGTACGGAGCGAGCTCGGAGCCGGAAGCACTTTCTGGGTCACATTGCCCCTTTTCATACCGGATATGGAACAATTGCAGGGGGTGTTGCCGAGCACGGCGCCGCATCTGGTCGTCAAATCCAGAGCCAGTGACGAGCGGCTGGCAGAGCAAGCCACACCTCTGGTGCTGCTCGTGGAAGACAACGCCGTGAACCGCAAAGTGGCGCTGAGGCTTCTACAGCGGCTGGGCTGTCGGGTGGATGTGGCAGTGGATGGCTCGGAAGCGGTGGAGAAGACCGCCCGTCAGCGTTACGATGCAGTATTGATGGACGTGCATATGCCGGTGCTGGATGGACTGGAAGCCACACGGTGCATTCGGGAACGGGAAAAAGAGACTCGCGTGCATCAGGTGATTATTGCGATGACTGCGAGCGCGACGAAGGAAGACGTGAACCGCTGCCTCGCGTCGGGCATGGACGACTACTTGAGCAAGCCAGTCAGATTGGAGGTTTTGCAACAGATGCTAGAGAAGTGGTATCAACCCTCGCAAGATGGCGAAGAACGAACCCTTCAACCCATCGATACAGACTTTCTAGCCGAGATGACCGGCGGTGATGAGACCTTTACTCAGGAGCTTTTGCAGGAGTTTGTGGAATCGGTTCCCAGCCTCATCCAGCAGGTGGAGGAATCCGTTCAGAGTGCGGATGCTGACTCTTTGGCACGTTCCGCGCACACCCTTAAGGGCAGTGCTCGCGCGGTCGGGGCGCAGGTGCTCGCTGAGATTGCCTTCAGGCTGGAACGAGCGGGCAAAGAGCAAAACCTCGCTGGCGCCCCGGACGACCTCCGCAACCTGCACGAGGAATGGCAGAGGGTAAAGCAGTTTATCCAGCAGCATTTTCTCCAGCGAGCGGCGTAGCTCGAAACCTCCTTCCGATCAGGGGACAGGCGTATAGCCTGTCCCCCGCCACGTACTTATCTCCACACCCGCACCTTGCCCTGCGCCATTGGAGAAGGATATAATGCTAACGGTAGAAACATCACGCAAGGAAAGGCGTATGAATCGGAAACTACCGGAATGGTTGACCATACGTGCCCCACGACCGGGGCAGATTCAGGAAGTGGACAACCTCATCAAAGGCTTGCACTTGCACACGGTGTGCGAAAGCGCGCGATGCCCGAACCTCACCGAGTGCTGGAGCAAGCACACCGCCACCTTCATGATACTGGGCGACATCTGCACCCGTGCCTGCGGCTTCTGCGCCATCAGAACAGGGCGTGGTGAGACTGTCGATCCGCTGGAACCGCGACGTGTGGCGCTGGCAGCGAAGCATCTTGGTCTGAAGCACGTGGTCATCACCTCCGTGGCTCGGGATGATCTGAACGACGGCGGCGCCGAGCAGTTCGCCGCGACCATCCGCGCTGTGCGTCAGGCTATCCCGGGCGCGATTGTGGAGGTGCTCACGCCCGACTTCAAAGGCATACGCTGGTGCATCAAGACGGTGGCGGACGCTGAACCGGACATCTACAATCACAACGTCGAGACTGTGGAGCGTCTGCAGGAGGTGGTGCGTCCGCAGGCAAAGTACTGGCGCTCCATCGACCTGCTGTACTACGTGAAGCGAACGAATTCCAGGATTTACACCAAGTCCGGACTGATGGTGGGATTGGGTGAGACCAGAGAGCAAGTCATCCAGACGATGCGCGACCTGCGCGACGCCGGCGTGGACTGCCTCACCATCGGACAATACTTGCGTCCCACCATGAACCACCTGCCGGTGGTGGAGTACGTGCATCCCAGCGTGTTTGCCGAGTATCGGCGCATCGGCGAGGAGATGGGGTTCCTGTTTGTGGCGTCGGCGCCGTTCGTGCGCAGTTCATACAATGCCGAAGCCTTCTCGCGCAAGGTAATGGCTCAGCGTCTGGCTCACCTCGAAGCCTTACAGGGGAGTGCTGAGGTGCGTTGACCTTTCAGCGTGGAGACCTGCCTCGCTCAGGACGGGCGCTGCGTTTCACAGCTGGACTGGTGCTCGTGGCACCGCTCATCTGGGTGTGCGTCCTTTGCGCCCTCTATCTGTGGCAAATTGCGCCGCGCTTCCGACAGCAGGCTGTGGATGCTGCCATCGGATGGGCGCAAAGCGAATGGCGCACACCAGTCCGCCTGGGTGAAGTGCTTTTGGACCTGCGGCGAGGACAGTTTCTGGCTCGTAACGTCTTCCTCGGCGATCCCCTTGCTCCCGGTAGACCGCTGGTCGCTGCCCGCGAGGTGACAGTCAGTAATCTCTATTCGCAACAGATTAATATCCAGGTGGATCAAGCCGTGGCGCATGTGGTGCGACTGCCAGATGGTCGCTGGAACTTCTCGCCTCTCCTTCCCAAACGTCGCCGCCCGCCGCCAGAGACATTCTGGAGCGTCCGTATCACCGACGGCACCCTGCACTTCATGGACCACAGGGCACAGCCTGCGCTCAGCACCACTCTCCAGCAGGTACGCGGCGAGATAAGCTCATCGGCAGGGGTCTCCACGTTCCATTTCACGCACGGACACAGCGACGTGGGCATGCACGCGACAGTGGACGGCTGGCTGCACGACGGCAAACTGCGTCTTCGTGTGGATGCCTTGGAGGTGCCGGTGGCGAAACTGCTGGCGTACACCGGAACGAAGGGTCTCGAAGCAGCTGAGGCGCGCACAACGGGCACGGTATGGGTGTACACGGATGAGCAACGGCGCATCCGTTATGCAGGCAAGGCACAGCTGTCAGCATCGCAGATACGCTGGCGGTCGGCACAGGGAACGGTCGTGCTGAACCACATTCAGGGGGAGGGTGCATTCCAGACGGGTGTCGCCACATGGCAGGGTAGCGCCAGCGCGGGCTCGGGAAGGGTTTCTGCGTCCGGCACGGTGCACTGGCAACCGAAGAATGTGCTGGACGTACGGGTGGACGGACGCAGCATCCCCCCTGCCCAACTGCGCCCGTGGGTGCGACGGCTTGCCCCGCAGGTCACGCTTTCTGCTCCGATGGATGCCCGACTGGCTGTGCAGGGGACTGTAGCCCAGCCCGTCATATCCGGCGAGGTTAGCACTGCGCGCGCTGCGATACAGAAACTGGATTTACAGAGAATTCGTGCTAAAGTTATACTGAATGCGCAGACTGTGCGAGTACCGGAAAGCGAGATACAGATTGCTGGAGGCGTCGTTCGTGGGCAGGCGGCAGCGTGGAAGGGGCAAAAAGACTGGCAGTTCGCTGCACGGTGGTCGGCGAAGGATGTCAACCTTGCCCGTTTGCGTCCCTACGTACCTGCGGACGTGCGCGGGATCGTGCGTGGAGACGGATTGGCTTATGGGTCTTTGGCGAAACCGCAGGTTGTCGCCAATGTGCATGGCAGGCGACTGGCGGGACAGCTGTGGCGGTGCGAACAGGCTCAGGCTCGCCTGCAATGGACGCCCGGCAAACTCACCATCGGCGGCGCGTTGCTGGAAGACTGGGCAGGTTCGGGATACCTGTCCGGCGAGGTGGACCTGCAACATCAGCGCATGAACCTGCGTGTTCGCGTGGATGAGGCACTTCTTGCGCCCTGGATGGAACGCCTCGCACCCAAGCTGAAGTTCGAGGGCGACCCGCCGTGGGCGTGGGTGTATGCGCGGGGTGAACTGCAGGGCACCTTCTCCAAGCCGGTCTTTCGGGGCGTGGTGGAAGCGATAGACCTGCAGTGGCAGCGATGGGCGCTGGACTACCTGGTTGCCCGAGTAGAGGCGTCACCGGAGAACCTGCTGGTGACAGGGGGGATTGTCCGTCGCCCCCCGATGGAGGTGCAATGGCAGGCGCAGCTGCGGCACCCTTTGGACGCCGAGAAGGCAGAGCTCGTGCTGGACGGCGTAGCCAGCAATGTGGACGCGCAGGAGGTGCTGACCGCTCTGCGCTCACCAGACGCCGACTCGGAACCCCTTCCCCTGGAGGCGATTGGGCGCGTGTTTTTCCACCTCTCCGGCAACCCGCGCGCCCCTGCTGCGGACGTGACGCTAAGCGCTCCTACCGCGCAGATTCGCGACTGGAGCCTTACCGGAATCACTGGCGCCTTACGCTACGAAAACGGCATGCTGACGGTCTCTGACCTCTCCGCCAAGCTTGGTGAAGGGGTTCTGCGCGCACAGGGTGACCGTGACCGCGAAGGAAGACTGGCTTTTCGCGTGGAAGGGCAGAACCTGCCGCTGTCGCAGATACAACCCTTGCTTCCGGCGGACGCCCCGCGGGAGATTACCGGTGCCGTATTCCTGCGCGCCGACGTGAAGGGTACCGAGAGTGAACCGGAGGTGCAGGCGGAGGTGGTTGCCCGGGATGCTGCTGTAGACGTGCTGGAGGTCGCCAGCGGTTATGCGCAGGTGGAGTGGCGTAACGGGCAGCTTGCCGCACGCGATGTGCACCTGGCAAGCCCGGAACTGGAGCTGGTTCTGCACGACTTTCGCCTGAACACCGACTCACGGACGCTTACAGCAGACGGTACCCTGTCGGTTAGCTCCGTTCAGGCACTTACCCAGCGCGCGACAGAGAGTCCCTGGCTGACCAGCAAGTACCCGAGGATTGGCGAGGCATTGCGCGAGGTCGGTCCGTTATCTGGCACGGCGACCGTTCCCTTCCAGCTATCAGGCGACAGCCAGAAGCCGTCGGTGGAAGCCTCGGTGTATCTGCAGGAGATGGCTGTTGACGGGCGTGCGCTGGGCACTCTTCGGGCACAGGTTCAGCGAGATACCGAAGGCACCTGGCACATTGTGGACTCCGTGATCGCAAACGGTGAACATCGCCTCACGGCTTCTGGCAGCTACAGCGCGGATGGTACCGTCAAACTCAGTGCAGAGGCTTACAACTTCGACCTTTCGTGGTTTCAGCGATGGCTGCCTCAGGCGAAGGAACTGCGCGGCAGGCTGGAGATGGCAACGCTGGAGGTGTTGGGAGCCAGTGATGCCCCCGACCTCACCCTCACCATGGCGCTGAGAGAACCGCAATATGGGGCAGTTCGCGCTGAGCGGGTAATGACGGGCAAGATTCAGGTTTCTGGTCAGAGATTAGACATATCGGAGATTGTGGTCGCACAGAGCGACGGCTCTGTACGCATCTGGGGATCATTGCCCTTCCGCTGGCAACCCGCTGGCGTTCCTGACGACGAGCCGATGGACGTTTACGCCGAGGCGCCTGCACAACCCCTGCAGTCTCTGCTGGCGTATCTTCCGGGCGCCAAGGTGAGCGAGGCAACAGGACAGTGGCAGATGAAAGCGCACCTCGCTGGCACACGAACTGCGCCGCAGCTCTCCGGCGAAATGTCGGTTCGGGCAGACTCCCTCCGCTCCGAGACCCTTCGAACGGGACTGCGCGACCTGCGGGCATCGGTGCTTCTGGAAAACCAGACCGTGCGTCTGGCGGAACTCAGCGCCGTCGGCGATACGCCGCGAGGGGGGCGTATTGTGGCTTCGGGAGCCGTCACCTTCGGAGGAACAGAGCAGGAGCAGATGGACGCTACCGTGCGCCTCGAGCGGTTCTGGCTGGACGAGCGTAATCTGTCCGGGCAGTATGGAGAGCAGATACGCACTTTCGTTGACGGCGAGCTGCGCATTACAGGCAGCGCAGAGAGTCCTCAAGTAACGGGAATGATCATCGCCAGTGGGGGAGCTCT
>OGCI01001196.1_pt1 | contig 23104 bp, 14 predicted proteins | sample 1570021 | NCBI WGS metagenome assembly OGCI01 (sample SAMN06264664, study PRJEB24512) | hot springs metagenome | isolation source: Hot spring water | place: South Africa: Tshipise | collected 2015-06-21 | reverse complement strand
GGGGGAGGGCCAGGGAGGGGGCGGCCCTCCCAGAGACGCCCCATGGTCATCGCGGCGTTGTGCGGCGCAGCCGCATGACCGTCTGAGGTGAACATAGCCCGCCCGCGGGAGGGTTTGGGAGGGCTGCGCCCTCCCAAGAACAATCCCCTCGCCGCCTTCGTGTTATCTGCGTCAGCTCCCGGCGACGCCTCGCTCCAGCAGCGCCAGCGGAAAGGTCGCGAGCACCTCCCGCAGCCAGAGGCCTGTCGCGCCTTTGTGCTCAACAACCCGGTGCCGGGCGCCGGTTAACCGGTCGTGGTACACGCTTCCCGGGCCCGCATCGGGCAACGACAACCAGGTGTCACCCCACACCGCGTCCGTCGGTGGACGCTGCTCGCCCTTCGTCAGGCGCAGGCACAGCCGCGGCGTGATGGTGAGCGCCTCGGCAGCGGAGCTTCGGCGCGCAAAGGCCACCACGTGCTCGGCGTGCTGCCCCTCGGCACTCAGTGGAACATACGCGCCCTCGGCGAAGAGCGCCGGTTGCTCGCGACGCAACTCCAGCGCCACAAGGATTACAAAGAGTTTGACCCGCCCATCAACCGCTTGCTCCAGCAATTCGCGCGCCAGCGCCTGTCGCTCGCCCGCCGACATACGCTCGCGCACCTCCACCAGCAGCCGCATACGCAGGTTGTAGTCCACCGGCCGGCGGTTATCCGGGTCTACCAGGCTCAGATCCCACAGCTCGCAGCCCTGATAAATATCAGGGACGCCGGGCGCAGTCAGTTTGATCAGGGTCTGGGCCAGGCTGTTGAAGCGCCCCACATACGCCACCCGCTGGCTGAAAGCCGTCAGGCTCTCCAGGAAGCGGCGACTGCGGCGAGGGTTGAGAATGCCTTCTACGAAGCGGCGTACGGCACTGTCATAGGCTTCGTTGGGGTTGATCCAGCTCGTGTTGACTTTGGCCTCACGGGTGGCTTTCTCCATGTACTGGACGATACGCGCGACGAAGTCGGCAGGCAGCGAGCCCTCCACCACCTCCGGCGCAGGGTCGGGCCAGACACCCACCAGGGTCTGGTAGAGCAGGTACTCGTCGTTGCGCGATGGCAGTGGACGCCCCTCAACGATCGTCTTCTTGCGGGCATTGAACCGGCTCCAGCGACCGACCACCGTGCGCCACTCCTGCGGCATTTCGCTCAGCACATTGATCCGGGCGCGCACATCTTCGCTCCGCTTGGTATCGTGGGTAGAGGTCGTAAGCAGCGATCCGGGCCAGCGGCGCGCCCAATGGGCCGCGCGGCGGTGAAACTCGGTCACTGCCAGGCCAAAGTGTTCGGGATGGCCACCGACCTCGTTGAGCGAAACGAGCCGGTTGTAGACGTAAAACGCCGTATCCTCTACCCCCTTCGCCATGACCGGGCCGCTGAGTTGCTGGAACTTCATCACCAGGCGCAGCACATCAGGACGGGCAGCGGCAGCGAAGCTTTCCAGGTTGCGCAGCAAGAGCGTGTCACGCAGGAAATCGAAGATCTCTCCGGCGGTGCGTGGATTGCGACGCCGGGCCTCCTGCACCGCTGCCTCGATAGCGCGCTCGTCCAGCGGCGTTACCCGTTCCGGGCCGCTGATGTAAGTGCGGTAGACCGGCAATGCGGCGATGACCTCGCGAATGGCGAAGGTTAAGCTGTTGAGCGTAAAATCGCGGTAGTGGCGGTTGGCCTCGGTCAATCGATCGAGCAGATGGCTCAGGGTATTGACCTCACTGGCCAGTGCCACGAGCATGATCTCCTTTTTCTTGGAGTTAACCAGGTTGGCAAAGGAAAGCTGGGGACCGGCCACATCGATGTAGAGGCGATCAAAGAACCGACGCGCCGAGCTATCTACAAAGATGCCATTGACCTCATTGAGGAAGTCGTAGCCCGTCGTGCCCGCTACGGCCCAGTCTTCGGGGAGCACTTCGTCATCGGCGAGGATCTTCTCAACAACAACGTAGAGGGGCCAGCGCGGGGGCGAGAGGGCAGCACTGTCGGCCAGGATGCGGTCGATCCAGGCGCGTTCACGTTCTGTCCCCTCTTCAGGCGCGAGACCGCTCTCATGCTGCAATGCAGCCAGATAGTGCTCCTGGAGTTGCCGGAAGTAGGCCGGCGGGTCCCATAGCCCATCAGGATGATCGATACGCAGCCCCCGGGCGCGCCCGGCGACCAGTAGGCGAAAGACGAGCCGATGGGTGGCCTGGAGCACTTCAGGCAACTCGACGCGAATGGCGGCAAGATCGTTAATGTCGAAGAAGCGCCGGTAGTTAATCTCCTCGGTGGCGACTCGCCAGAAGGCCAGACGATACGGTTGTCGAGTGATCAACTCGTCGAGCAGGTCGAAACTGGCCGGATCACCGACCACGCCGTTGTACCGCTCAACTGTTGCCGCAATTGCGGCAGCCACAGAGGGGCTGCGTTCCGTCAGCTCCTTGAGTCGCCGCTTGATGATTTCCTTCTCACGGTTGCGCTCCAGCACCCGCTCGCGCGCGGTTTCACTCAAAGGCGGCAGATAGGAGATCGCCGTGAGGATACTCTGTAACTCCAGCACATCGGGGTGATCCTGACCATGCTCGGCGATCAGGTCGTCGAGGCGATGGGCCAGCAGATGGTAGTAGCTTCGCGGAGCGATAGGGAAGATATGCTCCCAGTAGCGCAGCGTAAAGGCGCCCTCCTCGAAGTGCAGGCGCAGCTCGCCTCGTTCCAGTACATTGCCGTACTGATCGCTGAGCACCGGCAGCAACACTTTATTGTGCAGTTGCGCCGGTACGGGATCCCAGTCAATATCGAAGTATGGCGCGTAGATCGAACTGGGACCATTCTCGAGCACATCCGTCCACCAGACGTTACGCAGGTCGCCGATACCCATATGGTTAGGCACGACATCGAGCAGCAGGCCCATACCACGGGCGCTGAGCGCATGATGCAGACGATCCAGGGCCGCTTCACCGCCTATCTCCGGGTTGATACTGCTATGGTCGGTGATATCGTAACCGTGGCGGCTGCCAGCGCGCGCGGTGAAGAGGGGCGAGGCATAGATATCGCTCACGCCGAGCATATCGAGGTACGCGACAAGCCCGACGGCATCCTCGAGGGTAAACGCGCCATTGAACTGCAACCGATACGTGGCGCGGGGCGTGTGCCGCCGGATGGGGCGCGTGGGCGCTGAAAGCGGTTGCTGACCGGGGATTGCCATACGGTACCTCATGGCATCCGAAAGCGGTTGCTGACCGGGGATTGCCATACGGTACCTCATGGCAGCTGAAAGCGGTTGCTGACCGGGGATTGCCATACGGTACCTCATGGCATCCGAAAGCGAAGCCGACGCCCCAGATTGGTAAATGCGGCGACCCATTGCCGCGCATCCAGGTAGCCCTGGGCCGCTTCACGCTGGAACTCGACATACACGCTGCGCAGCAGGCGGTAGTACACGTTCTGGGTTTTCCAGACATCAACCTCGAAGGGCAGCGAGCGGGTCAGCGCTACTGCCTCGTCGAGTTGCTGGAGGAGTTCAATCGACTCGGGGAAGGCATTGAATTGCTCTGTAATGCGATCAATCGTTCGACCCAGGGTATAGGCCAGCCCGGCGGTGTCAAGGGTGACCCCCGAACGCACCGCTTCGCGATGCAGGGCCTGGATGGCGTCGAGATCGAGATTGTCGGCCCCGAGCAGGCGGCGCAACTGGGTGTTGATCGCGAACTCCGCGGCGATCTGAAATTCACGAGGCACAGGCATGCTGATACTGGCCAGAAAACGCATGAGTGGAGCATGATACTCATAGATCTGCCGGTAGGCTGCCTCGGCCTCGGCCAGGCTGGAGGTCAGGATCTTGTTGAGGATCTTGCGCTGCTCGTCACCGAAGAGCAGTTTGAGCGAGTAGGCTTCCTGGGCGAAGTTGCGGTCCACCAGGCGAATGGTGCCAGGAATATCGGCCCGCTGGAACAGTTCGGTGCTCTCATGCACCAGGGCCTGGTACGCGGCTTCGTCCTGGTACTCGCGCACGCCGCCGGAGATGTTGTGGTCGCCCAGGTGCAGCATGCCGAAGATCAGGCGGGCCGACTCGCGGGTAATGGTTGAGGTGATCCGCATGCGCCCGAGGGCCAGGCGGTTCTTGCCCGCGGGGAGCAGGTGGTAATCTTCGCGATCCACCTCGTAGCAGTAGATCTGCTCGCGCTCCTCGAAGCTCTCAAACAGCGACGACATAGCGTAGTGCGCGCCGACCTTCCGCAGATCGACCACCGCGGGGCGCACACAGCGCTCGTAGATCGCCCGCCCGTCACCGATGGCCGGGTTGTTGCTGCGCGCGCGGGCCAGGCGCTCCAGAAACGGCCCCTCCAGATCCTCGCCAAACAACTCGCGGGCCAGTTGCACCGCGCGCCCGGCATAGCGGATCACCTGGATCGTTTCGATGCCGCCCAGATCGTCGAAAAACCAGCCGCAGGAGGTGTACATCAGCAGCAGTTGCCGCTGCAACTCCATGAGCTTGAGGGCCGCAATGCACTGGCCGCTATCAAGCGGGCCGCGCCCGTGGCGCGTGAGGAAGCGGTTCACCACCTCATCGGAGCGGTCGAGGATCACCTCGATGTAGTCGTTACGCGCCTCCCAGGGGTCTTTGAATAAGCGGCGGCCCTGCAACTCAAAGCGGGGCGCCAGGGTGTCGCGCAACCAGTCGAGAGCGGCGCGCAGCGGTTCGCGCCAGTGCTGCCGCCAGCCGGGATTGCTGCCGGTGTTGCAGCCGCAGTCGGTGCTCCAGCGGCCCACCCCGTGCACGCAACTCCAGGCAGTGCGCTCGACGATCTGCACCTCGTGCGTCGGCGGGTGTCTCATGAGGTAACTGGCGTAGTTCGTCAGCTTCGCCAGGCCCCGTTCCTCGATGTGCTGGAGGGCGTAGGCCAGAGCCATGTCGCCGTGACGGTGGTGATGGCCGTAGGTTTCCCCATCGGTGGCGATGTTGGCGATCTGCGGCCAGGGCCGGTACTCGTTGAAGATCCCGGCGATGCGCGCGGCAAAGGTCGCTCCGTTGACCAGCAAGCGCTCGAAGGCCACCGCCCGTGACACCGGGCCATCGTAGATGAAGACCGCAATGGAGCGCTGATTGGGCAATTGCACCAGGTAGGGCCGGGTCGGGTCAATGCGCCCGCCGCGCACATCGGTCCAGACCGTATCGCCCAGGCGGCGCATATAGTTCACCTGATGCGGCTCGAGGATGGTGAAGCGAATGCCGTGCTCGGCCATGATCTCCAGGGTCTCGAGATCCACGGCGGTCTCGGGGAGCCACATGCCGTCGGGGAGGCGCCCGAAGCGATGTTCAAAGTCACGAATGCCCCACAGCACCTGGGTGATTTTGTCGCGGCGCGAGGCCAGGGGCATAATGATGTGGTTGTAGCACTGGGCCATGGCCGAGCCGCGTCCGAACAGGCGCGCGCTCTCTTCATCGGCGGCGAGGATACCCTCGTACACCGCAGGGGCCTTCTCGGCGAGCCAGCTCAGCAGCGTGGGGCCAAAGTTGAAGCTGATCCGGCTGTAGTTGTTGACAATCTTGACGATCTGGCCCTGGTCATCGAGGATGCGCGAGGCGGCGTTCTGCTCGTAACATTCGGCATTGATGCGTTCGTTCCAGTCGTGGTACGGATAGGCCGAGTCTTGCTGCTCAATTGCTTCGAGCCACGGGTTCTCACGCGGCGGCTGGTAAAAGTGCCCGTGGATGCAGATGTAGCGCTCCGCCATACTTCTTTCAGAAGGGTTGCCCCCTCTGGCTCCTCCTCGCAGAATACGTGTGGTTAATTGTACCAGGCTTTGAAAACTCGCTCAAAACCTGAGGCGTGATGTGTGCTCACCCTGCTCCTGGGAACGCGGGCGCCCCGCCCGCGAACGCTGACACGGGCGGGACACCAGTGTCACGGTACTGCTGACAAACCCTGTTTTGTCTACCCCGCGGCGTATCCGGCGGGTTGTTAAACAGGAGGGTCCGGGAGCGCGCAGCCTTCCCGAACCCTTCCAGACGTACCCGAGACCCCGGGCGCGAGCATGTGTCGTGAGCGCCGCGCCCTCAGCCCTCGCTCTTGAAGTACAGCGCTCCCAGCGGCGGCAGGTCGAGCACGAGCGAGTAGGGCCGCCCGTGCGACATATGCTCCTCGGCCATCACCCCGCCGGCATTGCCGATCCCGCTGCCCCAGTACTCGGTGGCATCACTGTTGAAGATCTCCTTCCACCAGCCGCCACGAGGCACACCGATGCGAAAGTTGTGGCGGGGCACCGGCGTGCAGTTCATCACCACCAGGATCAGATCGCCAGTGGAACGCGCCCGGCGCATGAACGAGTAGGTGCTGTTCTCGGCATCGTTGGCGTCGATCCACTCGAAGCCCGCCGGCTCACAGTCGAGTTCGTGCAGCGCCGGCTCGTTCACATACAGCCGGTTCAGGTCGGCCAGGAGTTGCAAAACGCCCTGGTGCGAGGGGAACATCAACAGGTGCCAGTCGAGACTCTCGTCGTGTTTCCATTCGCGCCACTGGCCGAACTCGCCGCCCATGAAGATCAGCTTCTTACCCGGCTGGCCGTACTGGTAGCTGTAGAGCAGGCGCAGGTTGGCGAACTTCTGCCAGACATCGCCGGACATTTTGTCTAGCAGCGAGCCTTTCCCGTGCACCACTTCATCGTGGGAGAGCGAGAGCACGTAGTTCTCGGTGAACATGTACAGGCCGCGGAAGGTCAACTCGTTATGGTGGTAACGGCGGTGGATGGGGTCGCGGCGGAAGTACTTGAGCGTGTCGTTCATCCAGCCCATGTCCCACTTGAAGCCGAAGCCCAGCCCGCCCACATACACCGGCCGCGAGACCATGGGCCAGGCCGTGCTCTCTTCGGCAAAGGTTTGCGCCGTGGGGTAGTTCTTATAGACCTCGGTGTTGAACTGGCGGAGGAACATGATCGCTTCGATGTTCTCATTGCCGCCGTACTGGTTGGGGATCCACTCACCCGGCCGGCGCGAGTAATCCAGGTACAGCATACTGGCCACGGCATCAACCCGCAGGCCATCAATGTGGTACTTGTCGAGCCAGAAGAGCGCCGAGCTGATCAGAAAGCTCCGCACTTCGTTGCGACCGTAATTGAAGATGTAGCTGCCCCAGTCAGGATGGTAGCCCTTGCGCGGATCGGCGTGCTCGAACAGGTGGGTGCCGTCGAAGTAGCTCAGGGCGAAACCATCGGTAGGGAAGTGCGAGGGCACCCAGTCGAGAATGATGCCGATCCCCTGCTGGTGCAGGTAATCCACGAAGTACTTAAAGTCCTCCGGCGGCCCGTAGCGGCTGGTGGGCGCAAAGTAACCGGTAGACTGGTAGCCCCACGACCCGTAAAAGGGATGTTCAGTGACCGGGAGCAGTTCGATATGGGTGAAGCCGGCGCGCTTGACGTGCTCAGCCAGTCGGGGGGCGATCTCCCGATAGCTCAAGGAACGGCCGCCCTCTTCCGGCACGCGCATCCAGGAACCGAGGTGCACCTCGTAGATCGACATCGGCGCGCTAACGCCCTGGAGCTTGCCGCGCGTCTGCATCCAGGCCCCGTCGCCCCACTCGTACTCCTGGTCCCAGACAATCGCCGCCGTGCGCGGCGAGACCTCGAAGAAGAAGCCGAAGGGGTCGGTCTTGTCCTCGCGGTAGCCATAGTAGCGCGAGGCGATGTGGAACTTGTAGTGCGCGCCTTTACCCACGCCGGGCACAAAGGTCTCCCAGATGCCCGAGTTCCCCCGGCAGCGCATCGCATTCTTCCCGGGGTCCCAACCGTTCCAGTCGCCGATCACTGCCACGTACTCGGCATTCGGCGCCCAGACCGCGAAGTAGGTACCCTGTTCGCCGTTCAGGGTGGCGATGTGCGCGCCCAGTTTTTCGTAGACGCGGAAGTGGGTGCCTTCACCGAAGAGGTAGAGGTCATCGTCGGTGAGGAAGGGAAGCGAGTACGGCGGCGCCGGGGGGATCACCGCCACGACCGTATCGGTCGGCGCCTCGACGGAGGCGGTGGCCTGGTCGGTCCCGGCAGGGACGGCAGATTGCTCGGTGGTTGGCTCGCTTTCAGGCGCTGTCGCCGCGCCATTCCTGGCGGTGGCTTTACGGGTACGACGCGCGGGGCGGGTAGTCTCTTCCGACATTATGGTTCCTTATCACTAAAGACGCGGGTCATCGGCACCGGTCGGGCACTGGCGCAACAGACCGCTGAGGGGAATGCTGAGCCAGGTCGGGCGGTTGTTCATCTCGTAGCCAATCTCGTAGATCAGTTTCTCGAGCATAAACACTTCAAGCAGGGCCTCCAGATCGACAGGGGCAGCGGGGATGAACGGCGCCCCCGCAGCTCGGCGCAAGTAGCCGCCGAAGTAGGCGGCACTCACCCAGAAAGACCAGCCATCGGCCCAGCGGCGCATCATCGCGCCCGCTTCGCTCTCCTGCGGAGCGTGGTTGGTGCGGTTGAACAGCGTTACATAGGCAGCATACTCAAACGAGCGCAGCATACCCGCAACATCGCGGAGCGGAGAACGTTTGATGCGCCGCTCACCAATCGGGCGCACCGGTTCACCCTCGAAGTCGATCAGCACAAAATCGTTACCGGTGAACAGCACCTGACCGAGGTGGAAGTCGCCATGGATGCGCGTCAACACCGCTTCGATTTTTGCAACAGTAATGCGCCGGAAGCGGGCCAGCAGGGCCTCTTCCAACGCCAGGGCCGCCTCAGCCTGGGCGCGCAGCGGAGCCGGCAGGTTCGGAACGATCTTCCGCAGACCCTGAAAGGTCCGGGAGGTCAGGCTACGCATACTCTGGTAGAGCGAGCGCTGGTAGAGCAGGGAGAACGGCTCGGGAGCGAAGGCCGGCCCGGTGCCGGCAGCCAGGGCCAGGTGCAGGTCGGCTGTGCGTTCGCCGAGCAGCCGCGCCTGCTCCAGGTAGGCGCCGGCTACCTCTTCAGCCAGCGGCCCCGGCTCGGTCGCGGCGGCAGCCAGCAAGGCCGCCGCCGTCGCTGTTGTCTCGGGCAGGTGGAGATCGGCGCGGGTACGCATATCGTCATACGCGCGACCAGCGACATCGAGGGTGTACTCCCAGGCATCGCCCTCATTGGTCACATAGCCCTGGAGAATGGCCAGGCTCGTCGGCTCCTCGCCGCTACGAACGTACTCCAGCGCGCCGGCAGTGGGGGGTGTGTGGGGAAATGCCCGTTCCTCAGTGAGGTAGCGCCCGATCTCCAGGTCGGGGTTGATCCCCGGTTCCACCTTGCGGAAGATCTTCAAGATCAACGTCCCGCCGAAGATAAGCGAACTGTTACTCTGCTCGGCGGTGACGATACGCGGCTCCAGGCTCTCGGCGCGGGCCAGCAGGGCGCGCAGAGCGCGGGCCGGACTACCCTCCACTTCGCCGCCGTTGATGCTGCGCAAGCGCCGCCGCGATACCACCACATCGAGCAGGGCGCGGGCAAATCCTCGATCAATCAGGGGGTCGAAGACAATTCCCGGCTCGGTATCAGCATTGATCGCCAGTCGGGCGATCACCGTGTGTCGCGCATCGCTAAGCAGGCTCTGTGCCCGTTCACCGGTAGCGTAAGCCATCGGCACAAAGTAGGTTTCGGGAGCGCCCTCGGTGTACTGAACGCTGACCAGCGCCAGGTAGGCCAGCCCGTCGGCATAGAGGAGCGGCGCGGCATCCATCATAGTCACCGACTTGATGGAACGCGACTTGGCCCCGAACCAGCGCCGCGGGCGCAGATAGGCCGGTAGCGCCTGCTCCAGAGCGGTCTGGCGCCCATCGTAGAAAATTGCGTCCCACGAACCGGCCTGGATGGTGATGAGCGGTAGCTCTTCGCTCTCGGCGAACGCGCCAGCGGGGCGCAACCCCTCGACCCGCTGCGGCATCATACGGAACCAGTAGAAACTGTGCGGCCCGAGAGTGATGAAGTAAGGCGCATCGCCCACCACCGGAAACTCCACCTGTCCGAACATTTCCACCGGGTTCATCCCGCGAAACTCGCTCAGATCGAGTTCTACCCCCTGCACAAAGCGCGAGAGATTAGCGATTACCAGAATGATTTCCTCCTCATAACGGCGCACAAAGCAGAGCACCTTACGGTTCTCGGGCTGTAGAAATTCCAGCGAGCCACGACCAAAGGCCCTGTAGCGTTTCCGCAGCGCGATCAGGCGGCGCATCCACCACAGGAGGGAGTGCTGGTTCGCCAACTGATTCTCGACATTGACCATCTCATAATGATACTCCGGGTCAGTGATCACCGGGAGGTAGATGCGCTGCGGGTTAGCGCGGGAAAAACCCGCGTTGCGGTCGCCGGTCCACTGCATCGGGGTGCGCACGCCATTGCGGTCGCCAAGGTAGATATTATCGCCCATGCCAATCTCGTCGCCATAGTAGAGCACTGGAGTGCCGGGCAAAGAGAAGAGCAGGCCGTTCATCAACTCGATTTTGCGGCGATGGTTGCCAAGCAGCGGCGCCAGGCGTCGCCGGATGCCCAGGTTGATGCGGGCCTGGGGATCGCGGGCATAGGTGCGATACATGTAGTCGCGCTCTTCGTCGGTGACCATTTCCAGGGTCAACTCATCATGATTGCGCAGGAACACTGCCCACTGGCAACCATCGGGAATGGCAGGCGTCTGGCGCATGATATCAACAATCGGGAAGCGATCCTCCTGGTAGACAGCCATGTACAGACGCGGCATCACCGCGAAGTGAAAGGCCATATGGCACTCATCGCCATCACCGAAGTACGCGACCAGATCCTCAGGCCACTGGTTGGCCTCGGCAAGGAACATACGCCCGGGATACTTCGCGTCCATATGGGCGCGCAGGTGTTTCAGAAAGGCATGGGTTTGCGGCAGATTTTCGCAATTGGTGCCTTCCTCTTCATAGAGGTAGGGAATAGCGTCGAGGCGCATGCCATCAACGCCCATATCCAGCCAGAACTCCAGCACTTTCATGATCGCTCGGTGAACGGCAGGATTTTCGAAGTTCAGATCGGGTTGGTGCGAGTAAAAGCGGTGCCAGTAGTAGGCCCCGGCAACGGGATCCCAGGTCCAGTTGCTGGTCTCGAAATCTTTGAAAATGATACGCGCGTCTTTGTACTTCCCGGGATCATCGCTCCAGACATAGAAATTGCGGTAGGAAGAACCCGGCCTGGCCCGGCGAGCGCGCTGGAACCAGGGATGCTGGTCAGAGGTATGGTTGCAGACCAGTTCGGTGATCACCTTGAGGTTACGCCGGTGGGCCTCACGGACGAACGCGCGCACGTCAGCGAGATCGCCGTAAGCGGGGTTGACGGCGGTGTAATCGGCGATATCGTAACCATCGTCTTTGAGTGGTGAAGGGTAGAATGGCAAGAGCCAGATCGCGGTGACGCCGAGATCCTGGAGATAGCCGAGCTTGCTGGTCAGGCCTTTAAAGTCGCCGATCCCGTCGCCATCACTATCGGCGAAGGCGCGCACGTGCACTTCGTAGATAATCGCGTCTTTGTACCAGAGGGGGTCACTTGCGACGATCTGCGGCTGGCGCCGCGTCCGCCGAGGCTGCTGCATTGTGGTCATGGTCTCCTGCGAAGAAGTATGTCAAGGGTTTTCTCGGGAGGGCGTAGCCCTCCCGAACCCTCCCCTCCGGCAGGCCGGGGCGCCGGTTCCCCCTGCGGATAGGGGGGTGGGGAAGCCCGGTTTCCCGATGATCGTAGCACACATCACGCAAAATACTCAAAGCCGGTAAGATCGCGTTCCCGGCGGCGAATGCGAAAGATATGCACCGGCATCACCTGCGGGTTCAGTTCGACGTAGTTAAAATCGCCGTGCCAGAGGTAGCGCGCATCGCTGAGCAGATCGTGGGCCTGATAGTCGCCCTCAAGCCCCCACTCCGCAGTGGGCACCTGCACATACCCGCTCTGGGTGTTAACCGGGTCAAGGTTCACCACGACCAGCACAATGTTCTGCAAGTCGGGCGTCACCTTGCTGTAGGCCAGAAGCTGCTCATTCTCAACGAAGTTGCTATCCACGCGATGGAAGCGCAGCCACTCATTCCGCTGCAGCGCCGGGTTCTCGCGGCGGATGCGGTTGAGCCGGGCGATAAAATGGCGCAGGCTGTGCGGTTGATCCAGCCGCCAGAAGTGGATCTCGTACTTCTCGGAGTCGATATACTCCTCCCGCCCCTGCACCGGCACATGGTACATCAACTCGTACAGTGGGCCATACATCCCCCAGCTCGCGGTGAGCGTTGCAGCCATCGCCGCGCGGGTTAGAAACACCGAGCGGTAACCGGGGTAAAACTGGGGCGTCAGAATATCGGGCGTGTTGGGCCAGAAGTTCGGGCAGAAAAACTCGCGCGCCTCGGTGCGGGTCAATTCCTGGAGGTACTCGGTAATCTCCCACTTGGCGGTACGCCAGGTGTAATAGGTATAACTCTGAGTAAACCCGAGCTTGGCCAGGTTGTACATCACCTTGGGGCGGGTAAAGGCTTCGGAGAGCAGAATCAACTCGGGATGATCGCGCTTCAACTCGCCGATGCACCACTCCCAGAAGCGAAAGCTCTTGGTGTGAGGATTGTCCACCCGGAAGACCGTGACACCCTGGGCGATCCAGAACTCAAAGATACTCTTCAACTCGCGCCAGAGGGCCTGCCAGTCCTCGGTTTCAAAATCGAACGGATAGATATCCTGGTACTTCTTCGGCGGGTTCTCGGCATACTGAATGGTGCCATCGGGGCGGGCGCGGAACCACTGCGGATGCTCCCTGACATAGGGATGGTCGGGCGAGCACTGAAAGGCAATATCGAGGGCCACTTCGATCCCATAGGCGCGCGCCGCCGCAACCAGGGCGCGGAAGTCCTCCAGCGTGCCCAGTTCAGGATGGACGCTCTTGTGCCCGCCCTCCTCGCTGCCAATGGCCCAGGGGCTGCCAGGCTCGCCAGGCTGGGCGGTGATACTGTTGTTCTTGCCCTTGCGGAACTGCCGGCCAATCGGGTGGATAGGCGGCAGGTAAAGCACATCAAAGCCCAGTTCGGCCACATAGGGCAGGCGGGCGATCACATCGCGGAAGGTGCCGTGACGGCCCGGTTCGGGCGAAGCCGAGCGCGGAAACAGTTCGTACCAGGCCGAAAAGCGGGCCAGTTGCCGGTTGACCTCGACCTGCAACTCCCGTTCATACACGCTCACAAAGCGCGGCGGCAGATGGGCAGCCATGCGCGCGGCCAGGTCGGGCATAAACGCTGCCTCAGCGTCACCGTGGCGCATCGCCTGCTCATACCCGCGCAGCACCGCCGCATCAGCCTCGGGGGCCGCCTCGGCCGCCTCACGCACCAGATCGGCGCCGATCAGCAGATCCACACGCACATCCTGGCGCGCCTCGACCCGCTTGTGCAACTGGTGCTCCCAGGTGGCGAAACGATCCACCCAGCCGACCACCGTGTAGGTGTAGCGCCCCATCTCGGTAACCGTGAATTGCCCGCGCCAGCGATCGTTAACCAGAAACTGCATCGGCGTCTCGCGCCACTGCGTATCCGAAGGACCACGGTAGCGTATGGCGCAGGCGATCTCCTCGTGCCCGTCGGCAAACGCGTCACACTCCACCACCACCGTATCGCCAACCACTCGCTTGATCGGATAGCGCCCCGCATCGATCTCCGGCGTCACCCGCTCGATCACCACCCGGCGGCGCCCATCGCCAACCGCCGCCAGGCCGTTCAGCGCGATCTCCTCGGCTTGCGTCACCTTCGCCGTGGGCTGCTTCGCCTTCGCTGGCATCACCGGCTCCCCTCTGTGCCCGCTACTACAGGTGGTCAGTGAAAAACAACACACTAATACCGGCGCCCGGCTCACAGCCGACACCAGGCCAGCAATGTTCTTCGCTTTGTGAATCCCAGGACAACCTTCCCTGCCTCCGCCATTCTACCCAAGGGCAGGCGCATGTGTCAAACGAGCGATTGAGGTGAACATACGGGGAAACCGGGTTTCCCCATGCCCCTCCCTGTGGGGAGGGTTTGGGAGGGCGCAGCCCTCGCAGGAAACACCCCGCCAGCGGGGAGGGTTTGGGAGGGCGCAGCCCTCCCAGGAGCAGACTTGGTATTACGCTCCCTCGATATCCAGACCAATATCGAGGGCCGGGGCGCTGTGGGTCAGGGCGCCCACACTGATAAAATCCACCCCGCTCTCGGCCACGGCACGGATGGTTGCCAGCGTAATACCGCCGCTGGCCTCGGTGCGCGCCCGCCCGGCCACGGCGGCCACGGCGGCGCGGAGTTGCTCGGGGGACATATTGTCAAGCAGGATCAGGTCCGCGCCGGCTTCGGCGGCAACGGCAGCCTGCTCGACACTCTCCACCTCCACCTCAACGCGCACCATGGGCCCCACCGCCGCCCGCGCCCGGCGCACCGCCTCGGCCAGATCCACCCCTTGCGCCGCCAGGATGGCCAGGTGGTTATCCTTGAGCATCACCCCGTCGTACAGCCCGAAGCGGTGGTTGAGGCCGCCCCCAACGCGCACTGCGTATTTCTCCAGCGCCCGCAGACCCGGCGTGGTCTTGCGTGTGTCGAGGATGCGCGCCCGGGTGCCGCGCACCGCCTCGACGTAGCGGGCAGTAAGTGTGGCGATACCGCTCAGGCGCTGGAACAGATTGAGGGCCACGCGCTCACCGCTGAGCAGCCCGCGCGCCGGACCGGCGATGGTGGCAACGCACTGCCCGGCGGCCACCCGCGCGCCCTCGGGCGCCTGCGGCCTCAGCGTCAGCGCCGGGTCTACCAGCGCAAAGACGGTTGAGAGGAGCGGCAGGCCGCAGACAACCCCGGCCTCGCGGAAGACGAAGCGCGCCTCGGAGCGAGCATCGGGGGGGATGACCGACAGGGTCGTTAGATCGCCCGTGCCCACGTCCTCGTGGAGGGCCCGCGCAACCACATCGCGGATGCGTTCATCAGGAAGGTCGAGGTAGTTCATTGGTTCTCCGGATCACTCAGTTGCCCGCTGGAAAGCTCTGGGGTAACCACGCCAGCCGGGGGAGCGCAGCGCCCCTCCGCGCCGGGAGGGTTTGGGAGGGCTGCGCCCTCCCGGGAGAATCTCGCACAGGCGTCCAGATGCGCCCCGCCCGATCTCCAACCCCAAATCTGCCATCTGCAATCGCGCTAGTCAGCCGCGTGCGCCCGCGCCAGCGGCGAGGCGATTGTTTCGACCAGAAACGGCGCCTGGCCCCGGGCCTGCACCAGATGCGCCTGCCAGCGCTCGCGGGGGTGGGGAAAATCGGCGCGGAAGTGGCCGCCCCGGCTCTCTTCGCGCAGCAGCGCCCCGGCCACGATCAGCCGCGCGGTTAACGCGGCATTGACGGCAGTAAGCCCCTCCGGGTCATCGGGATCGGCCTGGTGGGGCCAGGAGGCCAGGCTGGCGGCTCCGGCTCGCAGCCCTTCACCGTCGCGCAACGGCCCGGCGGCAGCACGCAGGGTGGTTGCCAGCGCCTCGCGCCAGGCCGGGCCTGGAAACGCCGCGGCATCCCGGGCAGCAACGCGAGTGGGAGCAGCAGAGGCAGGGGCGAGCCTGGCGGGGCGACGCTCCAGGGCCGCGGCGATACCGGCGCGCCGCCCGAAGACCAGGCACTCCAGCAGCGAGTTGGACGCCAGACGGTTGGCGCCGTGCACGCCGGTGCAGGCCACCTCGCCAGCGGCGTAGAGTCCGGGCAGACTGGTGGCCCCGTCCAGGTCGGTACGCACACCGCCCATCAGGTAGTGCGCCGCCGGGGCTACAGGGATGGGCGTGGTGGCCGGATCGAGCCCATCGGCGCGCAGGCGGGCGCAGATCGTCGGGAAGTGGCCCTCAATTGTGGCGCGGGGCAGGTGGGTCAGATCGAGCAGCACATGGTCGCTGCCCACGCGGCGCATCGCGGCGTAGATCCCGCGGGTCACCACGTCGCGAGGCGCCAGTTCGCCGCGGGGATCGTAGTCGGGCATAAAGCGTTCACCGTCGGGGGTGCGCAGGATGCCGCCTTCGCCGCGAGCGGCCTCCGTAATCAGGAAACCCTGCCCGGCGCGGGTGCGGTAGACGGTGGGGTGGAACTGCACAAACTCCAGATCGGCTACCTCGGCCCCGGCGCGGTAAGCCATGGCGATGCCCTCGCCAAGGGCTGTGGGCTGATTACTGGTCAAACCGTAGAGTGCCCCTGCGCCACCGCTGGCGAGGATCGTCGTTGCGGCGAGCAGGCGGCGCCAGGCGCCCGCCGGGTCGCGCGCCAGCGCGCCAACGATCCGGCCCCCCTGGTCGAGCAGATCGGCGGCCTGCCAGCCCTCCAGCAGGGTGATCCGCGGATGGGCGCGCGCGCGCGCGATCAGGGCGGTAACTACCGCCAGGCCAGTTGCGTCGCCCACATGCACAATCCGCCGGGCCGAATGGCCGCCCTCCAACCCCAGGGCAAAGCGCTCCGGGGCCACCCGCTCGAACGGCACGCCCCCGGCGGCCAGTTCGCGCATCAACGCCGGCGCGGCGTGGGCCAGAGCCGCCACAGCTTCCATATCGGACAGACCGGCGCCGGCCACCAGCGTATCGGCGATGTGGGCACGGGGCGAATCGGCGGCATCGAGGGCCGCGGCGATGCCGCCCTGAGCCCGGGCCGAATTGCTCTCCGGCAGAGCGCCGCGGGCCAGCACCAGCACCTCAGTGTACTCGGCGGCCGCCAGCGCCGCTACCAGCCCGGCGGCGCCAGCGCCGATCACCAGCACGCCGGTGGTGGTGGTCGTTACGGCCGCGGGCCAGGCCGCGAGCGCGTAACGGGGAGCGGTTATCGGTTCCATGGTCGGTTCTCATTTCCAGTTGATACGACAGGCGTCATTCGCGGGGCGCACAACGCCAGAATGTGTTCCTGGGAGGGCTTTGCCCTCCCAAACCCTCCCGGTGGCGAGGGCGTGCCACCCCGCAGGCAGGGGCGCGGGGAACCCCGGTTTCCCCGATGGGCACATCGGACGGCCCTGTGGCGGCCCGCCGGGACGCCAAGCGCCCGCATAGCCGCGCTGGTCACCTCACAGGGCGACCATTCGCTCGATGGCCGTGCGCGCGCGGGCGGCCAGCTCGGGCGCCACCGTCACCACATGGGTCAGATCGCGGAGGCTGTCGCGCACCTTCTCCAGGGTGATCATCTTCATATACTTGCAACTGATCGACTCATCGATCGGCAAAAACTGCTTTTCAGGATTAGCTTTACGCATGCGGTGGAGCACGCCAATCTCGGTGGCGACGACGAAGCGCGAGGAGTTGCTGCTGGCAGCGTGGCGAATCATCCCCTCGGTGGAGAGAATATGGGTGCCCTGGGGATCGATCCTGCCATTCGCCAGATAATGCATGGTGCTGCTCACACAACCGCACTCGGGATGGATCAGGAACTCAGCGTCGGGCATGGCGGCGCGCTGCCGCTTGACCATCGCCGGGCGAATGGCGGCATGCACGTGACACTCGCCGGCCCAGATCTGCATGCGCCGGCCGGTTACCTGGCGCAGATAGCTGCCTAAAAACATATCGGGAAGAAAGAGGATCTCTTTATCTTCAGGGATAGCCCGAATGACCCGCTCGGCGTTGCCCGAGGTGCAACAGTAGTCGCTCTCGGCCTTCACGTCAGCCGACGTATTGACGTAGCTCACCACCACCGCGCCGGGATGCTCAGCCTTCCAGGCGCGCAGTTGCTCGGCGGTGATCGAGGCTGCCAGTGAGCAGCCCGCCTCGGGGTCGGGGATCAGCACCGTCTTCTCGGGCGAGAGGATGGCGGCCGTTTCGGCCATAAAATGCACCCCACAGACAACCAGCACCGGCGCGTCGCTCTGGGCGGCAAACCGGGCCATCCCCAGCGAATCGCCCACATAATCGGCCAGATCCTGAATCTCACCGTATTCGTAGTTATGGGCCACGATCACCGCATTGCGCCGGGCGCGCAAAACGTTGATCTCTTCGACCAGGGCCGCGGCCGCCTCCGGGGCGGTGTGGGTGAGCGCCATGCTCATAGACAGCCTCCTTGATAATCCCGCGTTAATCCGGGGTTATTAGTGTAAAATTAACACTAAATGTTTCCGCCAAAGAGGCCGAGCGACCAGCATTTGTGTCTATTTGACACTAACTCTGCCTGGAAAAAAAGTGGCCGCCCGGCCTGTTGTGAAAGTGACACTTAGTATACGATGCAGGTCAGCAGTTGTCAATAGGGATACCCGGCAACCCGGTAATCGGCAGGGCTGATGCAACGTCGGTGGGGTGACGCAGCGCCATACACCCCTCTGCCAGAGACTGGCGTTGCGCGATACCTGCGGGCACGCCCCGTTTTGTTCACGCCGGGTGCGCCAGCAGGATCGTTGCATCAGCCCTGCGCCCTGCGTCGAGACTTGATAGGATCCCTCCTCTTTGCTATAATAAAGGCCGCTGGCCCCCATAGTCTAGCGGCCTAGGACGTCACCCTTTCAAGGTGAAGATCGCGGGTTCGAATCCCGCTGGGGGTACCACGAAACGCTGAGCGCCAGGGTAAAGCCCTGGCGTTTGTGTTACTGCGTGCCCCTGCCCACGCGGGTGGCAAGCGACCCCAACCGCCGGTGGAGGCGGCTGGCGCCCCCACCGGCAGGGGGTTGGGGCAACCCGGTTTCTCCGTATTTTCACCTCAGACGGTCATGCGCATGGCGCACAACGCCAGAATGAAAATACGTGTTCTTGGGAGGGCGCAGCCCTCCCACACCCTCCCCGCTGGCGGGCTGGTTCCTGGGAGGGGGTAGGGGCGCGGCGGCGCCGCGCCCCTACGCCCAAACCCTTCCGCGGGCGGGCTATGTTCACCTCAGAGGCAGGCACACCTTGCGCATTCGTTTATTCGTTTCTCATTCGTTGGCCCATTTCCCCTCGGCGTCGCAGGAAGCCCATTCCAGAGCAGGTGAAACCCGTTGCAGGGCTGCGCCCTCCCACACCCTCCCCGCTGGCGGGTTGGTTCCTGGGAGGGGGTAGGGGCGCGGCGGCGTCGCGCCCCTACGCCCAAACCCTTCCGCGGGCGGGCTATGTTCACCTCAGAGGCAGGCACACCTTGCGCATTCGTTTATTCGTTTCTCATTCGTTGGCCCATTTCCCCTCGGCGTCGCAGGAAGCCCATTCCAGAGCAGGTGAAACCCGTTGCAGGGCTGCGCCCTCCCACACCCTCCCCGCGGGCGGGCTGGTTCCTGGGAGGGCTGCGCCCTCCCACACCCTCCCCGCGGGCGGGCTGGTTCCTGGGAGGGGGTAGGGGCGCGGCGGCGCCGCGCCCCTACCCCCCAACCCTCCCGCGGGCGGGCTATGTTCACCTCAGGCATCCATGCGGCTGCGCCGCACAACGCCGCGATGACCATGGGGCGTCTCTGGGAGGGCCGCCCCCTCCCTGGCCCTCCCCCGCTGGGGGAGGGAACCGGGCGCCTCCCCGCAGGGAGGGGTTCGGTTCGACAGGCTCACCGCAGGTGGGGAAACCTGGTTTCCCCGTATGTTCACCTCAGCCCCTGGCGAGCACCTGAAGTACTTCCTCCAGCGCATCCACCCCGCCCTGGTTGTAGGCGACCCACTGAATGGCGGGACGCTCGCGGGCCTGTTGTGCCCGCAGCGCTTCCTCCCACCTCGCAAGATCTTGCCCGACCAGCTCGCGCGCGTCTACGTCCGCGGCCTCCCGGAGCCGCCGCCGGAGGGTGCTCAGCGCCACCAGCCGCCCCTCATCGTATTTCATGCCCCCCGTTACGCGCCCGTCCTGTTGCAACCGGCAGACATTCGTACCGCCGGTCTGGTCCGTCAACGAGCGCTCCGCCGCAGCAATACGCTGCTCGAGCAGGTGTGCCAGTTCTTCATTCATATGGCCTCCGCTTCAAACACGTCTGATACAACCAGGGGAAACCTGGTTTCCCCGTGCCCTGCCCGACGGGGCGGCGGGCCCGCCCCGTCGGGCAGGGTTTGGGAGGGCTGCGCCCTCCCGGAAGAATCGCTTTTCATTCCTGTCGGGTGTGGCGCAGCCGCGCAGGCATCTGATCGGAACATTGGGGAAACCAGGTCTCCCCGTGTCCCCGCCCGGCGGGGCGGCGGGCGCCCCCGGCTTCCGGCGGAGGGTCGCAACCCGCCTGTCTCCGCGGCGCGGGTCTGGCCAGGCAGCCCTCCACGAGCGTATCTCCCACGCGCCGGCAACGGTTCACAGTATGCGGCACGCGCCGCCAGTTGTCGAGCGTGAAGGAGAGGAACCAATCGTGCGCTATCGCCACTCGCTCATCCTGGCCCTCGTTGCTTCGCTCCTGGTGACGCTGGCTCCCGCGCCGATCGCTCGCGGCCAGACGCTGCAGACACCGGCGCTGCCCGTGCTGCAGGTCGGCGATCACGTGGTTGAGGAGCCGTTCCGGAGTTTCATTCTGGCCCGCGGCGGCCTGGAATGGTCGGGCCTGCCCCTCAGCGCCGCATTCTACGACGCTGAAACCCACGCCTATGTGCAGTATTTCACCTATGTGCGCCTGGAACGTCGGGGCGACGCGGTAGAACTGGCTCGCCTCGGCAGCCTCTACGCTGCCGGGCGCCAGGACGAGGCGCCCTTTCGCCCACTGGCGCCCGACGCGCCCCCTGGTGCTGGGCGCGTCCTCATCGTCGCAACGGGGCATACCCTGGGTGGCGCTTTTGCCTGGTACCACCGCCAGCACGGCGGTGTGCCCCTGCTTGGCTATCCCATCTCGGAGGAGTTCTACGAAGCGCAGCCCGATGGTTCAGTACTGCTCGTGCAGTACTTCGAGCGAGCGCGCCTGAGCTACCATCCCGAACACGCTGGCAGCAACGATGAGGTGCAGCGCGCGCCCCTCGGCGCCTGGCTGGCCGCCCACGCAGCGCCTGCCACAGCCATCACCCCGCAGCCATTGAAAGTGCTCGCCAGCGCCAGCATGCGCTACCGCGCGGGTAGCAGCAGCGGCGCAAACATCGAACTGGCAGCCGCGCGCCTCAACGGCGCCATGCTCGCCCCCGGAGCCGAACTCTCCTTTCTCCATACCCTCGGCGGCATCTCTGCCGCCACCGGCTTCCGGCCCGGTCCGGGCATCGTGGGTGGCCAGGTGGTGGAGACCATGGTCGGCGGTGGGGTCTGCGTGGTGGCGACCCTGCTCTACCGCGCGGCCTGGGAAGCCGGGTTGCCAATTACCGAGCGGCGCGGGCATAGCCGCTGGCTTGCCGCCTTTGCCGACCGGCCCGGCCTCGATGCGGCGGTGGCCGATCCCGGTCTGGATCTGCGCGTCCGCAACGATACCGGCGCGCCGATCTACCTGGTTGTCACGGCCCGCGGCGGCCACGCAACGCTGAGCCTCTGGGGGCGCGGCGATGGGCGCAGTGTGATCCTCAGCGCGCCGCAGGTTCGCGGCGGCGCCCCACTGACGGTTATCAACACGCGGGCCGTCCGCGCGCCCAACGGCGAGATGCTGCGGAGCGAGCGCGTGGTAAGCACCTACCATCCGGGCCGCTAGAAGGTGAACATACGGGGAACCCGGGTTTCCCCATCCCCCTCCATGAGGGGAGGGTATGGGAGGGCTGCGCCCTCCCAGGAAAAACACCTGTCTTCATCGTGTCAGAGGAATGGGGAACCCGGGTTTCCCCATCCCCCTCCATGAGGGGTTTAAGGGCGGACAGAACATCCGGGCTAACGTGGCTTATACCGCATTGGAACGCCCCCGCGCATGGCTCTGGTCTCCCCGCTTCGACAGGCTCAGCGCAGGCTCTCCAGCGAAGCTGGAGAGGGGGAGGGGGTGAGGACCACCCAGCGCATCCCAACGCCATCACGCCCGTCGGCGCTCATACGTTCTGTCCGCCCCTGAACCATGAGGGAAGGATGTGGGAGGGCATAGCCCTCGCCGCCGAAGGCGGACGTTGCTCAAGCCCCGACATCCCGGCGCGCAGGGCTTGACAGCTCCAATAGGCTATGCTAGACTATATTCCGTAATGTGAAATTATTATCCACTATATGGAAATCAAATGCTTCAGGCGTTCACGACCCTGCTTGGAATGCAACTGCTCGGCGAGATCCTGGCCCGGGCGCTGCATCTGCCGGTCCCCGGGCCGGTGATTGGCATGGTTCTGCTGACCGTGCTCTTGCTCCGACGCAGGACGCCGCCAGCGTGGCTCGAGCCGACGACCCAGGGGTTGTTACGCCACCTGGGGTTGCTGTTTGTGCCCGCGGGTGTGGGCATCATCGTCCACGCCGAACTTCTGGCGCGAGCGTGGCTACCGCTGCTCCTCACGCTCCTGCTGGGCACCACGTTGACCCTGGTGGTGACGGCGCTAAGCCTCCGCCTGCTGCTGGCCCTTACCGCGCGCCGCGCGCGCCTGGTTGCGGAGGCGCACCATGATTGAACTCTGGGCGTATCTGGCGCACACGCCGCTGCTCTGGCTGGCGCTGACGCTGGCGATCTACCTGCTCGCTTCTGAGGCGGCCCGGCGCAGTGGCAACCATCCTCTCTGCAATCCGGTGCTGCTCTCGGTGGTAACGTTGATCGGCCTGCTGCGGATCAGCAACACCTCCTACGCTACCTATTTCGACGGGGCACAGTTTATTCACTTTTTGCTGGGGCCAGCCACGGTAGCCCTGGCGGTGCCGCTGGTGCAGGTAGTAGACCGGGCGCGGCAGGTGGCAGTGCCACTGGCGCTGGCCCTCGGCGCAGGCGCCCTGGTGGCCGTCGCTGGCACCGCGCTGTCTGGCTGGAGCCTGGGGTTGGATGCGGTGACCCTGCGCTCGTTGCTGCCGCGCTCGGTGACGACCCCGATTGCCATGGGGGTGGCTGAGCAGATCGGGGGCGAGCCGTCGCTCACAGCGGCGCTGGTGATCCTGACGGGGATGATCGGCGCGCTGATCGCCAATGACCTGCTGCGCCTGCTGCGGGTCGAAGAGCCGGCCATTCGCGGCTTCGCAATGGGCCTGGCCTCGCATGGCATTGGCACCGCGCGGGCGCTGCAACTGCACGCCGAGGCGGGCGCCTTCGCCACGCTGGCAATGATCCTCAACGGTTTGCTGACGGCGCTGCTCTTGCCCCTGCTGGTAAACTGAGGTGACCATCCGGGGCAACCGGGTTTCCCCACCTGCGGTGAGCCTGTCGAACCGCACCCCTGCCGGTGGGGGCGCCAGCCGCTCC
>OGCI01001194.1_pt1 | contig 23147 bp, 16 predicted proteins | sample 1570021 | NCBI WGS metagenome assembly OGCI01 (sample SAMN06264664, study PRJEB24512) | hot springs metagenome | isolation source: Hot spring water | place: South Africa: Tshipise | collected 2015-06-21 | reverse complement strand
ATTGTTGATTAAAAGAATAAAAGAAAATTTTCAAAACTATGAGATACATAATCTACGCCAGAAAAAGTTCGGAGTCTGAAGAAAGACAGGTTTTGAGTATCGAAGCGCAACTCGCAGAGTTGCGAGAATTTGCCGCCAAAGAAAAACTTGAAATCGTCGCCTCGCTTTGCGAGGCGCAAACTGCCAAAGAACTGGAAAAAATGTCGGCTCGAACTTTATTTTGAAAGACAAAAAATTAAATTTTGCGCCTAAAATCGGCTGGCGAGCCCGCGTAGCAGGCGAGCCAGAAAAAACTTTTACCGATTGGCGGTACCTTTTGGACAAAATCCGAACCTATTTTCGGGAAACCCCCGATGCTGACTTTTAGCCCGCCGCCGCAGGCGGCGGGCTGGAACAGACTGAAAAACGAATCGGCTTGCGGGCAAAAAATTTCCTTTTGCCTCACACCCCAAAGGAAATTTTTTGCCCACTCGCTTTTAGAACTCAAAATCAAGAAAAACCTCTAGAACTGCAAAGGAGGTAATTCTAAAAAACTAACAAAAAAAGAAAAGGAAAGGCTCAAGAAAATGTTAGAGAAAGAACCCAAGGAATATGGCTTCAATCAAAGTTTTTGGTCAATAGATTTGTTAAAGACCTTTATCAAAAAACAATTCAGGATAGTCTATAAATCAAATCAATCCTATTATAATTTGTTTAGATATTCTGGATTTAGCTTCCAGAAGCCCAAAACCAGGATTTGAGACAAGACCCAGTAAAGGTAGAACAATTCAAAGACACTTTAAAAAAACTTACAAAACCACAAAGATTCGGTTATCCTAGTAGCTAATGAAATGAAACTCACCAAGAAAACGACTACCAAATCAATCTGGTATCCTAAAGGCAAAAGACCAATTGTTTTTACCAAGCAAGAGAAGGATTCAAAGAGTTTTTATGAAGCTATGAATGTTAAAACAGGAAAAGAGCACATTCAAACCTCTAATTAGCAGGAAAACAAAGAAACTATCAAATTTTTAGAAAAATTAAGAAACATTTATCCAAATCAACCTCTTTTCTTAATCTAGGACAAGGCTGGTTGGCACAAAAGTAAGGAGGTAAAAGAATACTTAAAAACAACCCCTAATCTCACACTTATAAACTTCCCTCCCCATTCACCAGAACTAAATTCCCAAGAGCTGGTCTGGAAACAAGCCAGAAATAAGGTTCCCCATAATAAATTTGAAAAGAACTTTAATGTTTTGATAAATGACTCTTTAAACTATCTTGAAACTACAGTTTTCCACACCAATTTTTTAAAGGAATATAGTCGCCATTAAATTGGGATCAGTATATATCATACAAGGGAAAATGGCTACCTCTAAAAAAGAGGTAACCTTCCTTTTCTTTTTTAAATTTTCTGATATTGTAATAAAGGAGCAGATACTCTTTCCAGAATTTAAATTGGTGGGTTGCGCCGAATGGTAAGGCACTAGTCTTAAAAACTGGGGTCCTGCAAGGGACTAAGGGGTTCGAGTCCTCCACTCACCGCAATTCAATTAAAATCAATTTATGCCAAGAGAAGAAACATTTAAAAGTTTAGGTAAGGGAGAACATGGTGAAATTTGGGCAGCCTGGTCCTTTTCTGAAACACCTCAATATAAAAGAACTTCTGGCTGGTGGATAATAATGGGTCTAATTGGTCTAGGACTGATAATTTGGTCGTTGTCTCAAGGTAATTTTCTTTTTGCCATGATTGTTATCATTACTGTCTTGATTATTATTCTCCGGGCGAAAAGAGAAATACCAAAAGTTGACTTTAAAATTACCCAGGATGGAATTGAATTAGGTTCAAGTTTTTATGAATGGTCAAGAATAAAAAATTTCTGGATTATTTATAAACCGCCAGAGGTTAAAAAACTTTATTTTCGATTAAAAGCCACTTTCCCATTTTCTTTATCAATTCCTTTAGAAAAACAAAATCCAGTAAAAGTCAGGAGAATTCTTTTAAAATATGCTTTGGAAGATCTGTCAAAAGAAGAAGAAAGTTTTGCTGATTTTCTTGGTCGAAGTTTGAAAATATAAGTCGCAAATTAATAAGAATGTCGCCTCCATAGTTCAATGGAAAGAACGCAAGCTTGCGGAGCTTGTAATCCCCGTTCGAATCGGGGTGGGGGCACTTATCCTTTAGCAATTGCTAATCCCCAAATTTCTTTTGCACCGGCTTTTTTAAAAACTTTTGCTGCTTCATTTAAAGTCGCGCCAGTGGTGATAACATCATCAACCAAAAAGATTATTTTCCCTCTGATAATTTTTTTATTCTTAACTTGAAAAACATCTTTAACATTTAAGAGGCGCTTTTCTCCTTTAAGATCTACTTGGGAGGCGGTATCTTTAATTTTTATCAAAAGATCATTTTTTGACCTAAGATCAAATTCTTTAGCCAGTTCTTTAGTTATAAGTTCAGCCTGATTAAATCCGCGCCAAAGAAATTTTTTATGATAAAGAGGAATAGGGATAATTAAATAGTTAGAAATTGGCTCATTGAAATTAGATAGAAAATAAGAATTTCTGATTAATTTTATTAAAAGACTGGTTAAAGGTTTTGCTAGCTCTTGGAGATAATTATATTTTAAGGCCTGAATTGCTTCTTTGACGATAGAAGTTTTATAAGAACAGGCATAAATTAAGCCAGTTAAATAAGTTTTTCTTTGACAAGAGGAACAGGTTTTTCCTAACCAAGAAAGTTTTTCACAGACCGGACAGCAAAATTTTTCTATCAAAGGCACTTTTTCTAAACAGACCTGACAAAAATAAGAATTTTCCTTACCACAGCCAGAACAGGTTTTTGGGAAAATTAAATCAAGAATGAAATCTATTATCTGAGATATTTTCTGAGTGATAATCATAATTCTTTTCAAACTTCTCTTTTTTGATAAAATTAGATAGACAAAATTAGAAAATCTGTTACCTTTATTATATGGGGATATTCCTAAAAAAAGCAAGTTTTCTTGGTATCGATCTTGGCTCAACAAGTATAAAAATAGTTGAACTTAAAAAAGAAAAAGGGGTGCCAACCTTAGTCACCTATGGCTATTCAGAAAGGGCAGGTGGAGATATTGTCAGGGGTGAGCCAGAAAAAGTTCAAGAAGAAACAGTTAAAATCTTAAAAACACTCTGTCAAAAAGCTGGAGTAACAACTGACCAAGTGATTACTGCCTTACCAAATTTTTCAGTCTTTTCTTCAATTATTAACCTGCCAGTCGTACCACAAAAAGATCTTAAAGAAGCAATTTCCTGGAAAGCAAAAAAAATTATTCCTATTCCTTTTGAAGAAGTAATTTTAGACTGGAAAATTTTAGAAAAAATTATAGTTGAAAAAGAAAAAAAAATCGAAAATTATCGGATTCTTATTACTGCTGCTTCAAAAAATCTGGTTAAGCGTTATATAGAAATTTTTCGCCGGATAAATTTTCAACTCCGGAGTCTTGAGACCGAGGCTTTTGCTTTAGCCAGGGCTTTGGTTGGTCAAGATCCAAGTTTAATTATGATTATTGATACGAGTGCTGTTTCAACTGATATTATTATTATTGAGAAAATGGTCCCGATTCTTAATCGAAGTATTGATATTGGTGGCGTTGCTTTAACTAGAGCAATTGCCCAACGTTTAAATATAGACTTTAAGAGAGCTGAACAATTTAAAAGAGATTTAGGATTGATTAAGGGGAATAAGATTCCAACCATTATAGAAAATACTTTAAGACCGGTTATTGATGAAATCCGTTACTCAATAAATCTTTTTCATAGTCAGACTGGTAGAAATATAGAAAAGATTCTTCTTTCTGGTGGCTCATCTTATCTGATTGGTTTACCAGAGTATCTTTCTCAAGAATTGGAGATGAAAGTTTTAGTCAGCAATCCTTGGAAAAGAGTTGCCTATCCAGAAGAAATTGAACCAGTCCTAAATGAGATTGCTCCACGATTTGCGGTAGCAATTGGTTTGGCTTTAAGGGAAATAGTCTAAAAACCATAAACTATAAACTTATGAATGACGATTCAATTGAACTTCTTCCAGAAGAGATGAGAAAAAGGGGGGAATTAAAAAAAGAAGAGAAAAGAAAGGAGGCAATTTTTGTCATACCAAAAAAAGAAGAAAAAGAATTGCCAGTTTCTGAGGAGAAAGTAAAAGAAGAATTGATTAAAAAAAAGAGAAGTCTTTTTGATCTCTTTAAGAAATTTTTTAGAAAAAAACCTTTTAAAAAAGAAGAAGTTAGAATTCCGGAAATAAAAAAAGAAGAAAAAATGAAAATCCCAACTGAAGTACCTCAAGTCAAGACACCGGAAGTTAGTTTAATGCCTGAGAAGATTATTGTTACTCCTAAACTTATTAAAAAGAAGGTTTTAACCTTAATAGGAGTGATTATTTTTTGTTGCCTCATTGTTTTTACTCTTTCTTTAGTTCTTAATTATCTTTACCAGACGAAACTTAAAAAAGTAGAATCACTTCGTCAAGAAATTAAAAAAACAGAATCAGCTATTAGCGGCTATTCAGAATTAGTTTTCACTCTTAGAATTTTAGAGAATAAGGTTTTTAAAATTGATAGACTTCTTGATAATCATATCTATTTTTCAAAATTTTTCTCTGCTTTGGAACGTTATACTTTAGCTGAAGTCTACTATAAAGACCTTTCAATTGATACAAGTGGAAAACTTATTCTACCAGCCGTGGCTAAAGATCTCTCTTCACTTTTAAAACAACTAACAATTTTTCAAAACGCTCCTGATTTTATCAAAGAAGTAAAATTTTCTAGTTTTACCCCTTTAAGAGGAGAGAAAGAGGAAAGGGTTGAATTTAAAATAGAGTTAATTTTGGTTGATGATTTTTTAATTAAATAAAGCAATGAGAACTAAAAAAGAAAAATTAATTTATTACTTTGTCTATCAATTTAAATTTTTCCTTATTCTTTTTATCTTGATTATTTTTCTTCTCGGTTATTTTCTTTTTCTTTTACCTCAAATTAAAAAAATATTTAGTCCAGAGCTTGATCTTAAAAGATTAGAGAAAGATCTAAGTCTGAGACAGGAATTTCTTGAAAGATTAAATAATCTTCAACGAGATTGGCAAAATTTATCTCCGGAAGGAGTAAAAAAAATTGATTTAGCCCTTCCCTCAGAAGAGAAAAGACTTGAATATTTAGCCTTTCTTGACCTTCTGATTCGAGAAAATAATTTTTCCTATCTTTCTTTTACTTTTTTGGCTGAAAAAAAAGATAAAAAAGAAGACTTAAGAACTTTAGATCTTTCTTTAGGTTTAAATGGTGGTAATTATTTGTCACTTAAAAAATTTTTAAAATCTTTAGAAAGAAATCTCCGTATTTCTGATGTTGATTCTATTAGTTTTTCTCTGGCTACTAATAATTTTAATTTTAGAATTAAAACTTATTTTTTAGAGCCATTTTTAGAGAAAGAAAAAATCACCTGGCAGACCAAACTTCCTAAATTTGATTCGATTATAGACTTAATTAATTCACCGAGATTTTTAAATTTAAAAGAAACGAAAATTCTTCTTGAAATTCCTCCTCAAGAGGAAATCGGTCGTTCAAATCCATTTATCCCATTTTAAAATAATCAATATGGAAATTCAAAATTCGTTCATCAAAATTTTAATCAAAAAAGGGGAAATTACTGAAGAAAAACTTAATGAAGTTATTAAGGAAGCAAAAAAATATAATTTATCTTCTGAAGAATTTATTGAAGAAAGAAAAATTGTGCCTGAGAAGACAATTGCTCAAGCAAAAGCAGAATTTTTTAATCTGCCATTTATTGACTTACATGGGTTATCAATTGATAAAGATCTAATTAAAATTCTTCCCAGAGAATTAGCTGAGAATTATAAAATGGTCATTTTTGATAAAGAAGAGAACAAAATAAAAATTGCTCTTCTTCAACCAAGTGACTTTAAAGCTCAAGAAGCAATTAAATTTTTAGCTCGAGAGAAGAAATTAGAACCAGTTTTTTATGTCACCACTCCATCTTCGTTAATTAGTGCTTTAGAGCAATATAGTGGTTTAAGTGTAGAAATTGAAGAGACAATTAGTGTTGCCAAAGCTAAACTTGAGCCAGAAATCAGAGCCGGAAAAACTTGGGCTGAAATTGGTCTGGAGGAGGTGACAAAAGTGGCGCCAGTCGCTAAATTAGTTTTCGTTATTTTAAAACATGCGGTTGAATCTCGAGCCTCTGACATTCATATTGAACCTTTAAAGGAGAGAACAATTGTTCGTTATCGAATTGATGGAATCTTAAGAGAAAAAGCAAGTCTCCCTATTTATCTTCATTCAGCTATTGTTTCAAGGGTTAAAGTTATGGCTAATTTAAAATTAGATGAAACACGTATTCCTCAAGACGGAAGAATCAGATTAGAAATTGCTAATCGAGAAATAGATTTAAGAATTTCTACCCTTCCTCTTCTTGATCAAGAAAAGGTCGTAATGAGAATCCTTGATCCGACCCAGGAAGTATTTACTCTCGAGGAACTTGGTTTTTGGGGTCGGGGATTAGAGGTGATAAAAAATAATATCCGTAAACCACATGGCATGTTTTTAGCTACTGGTCCAACTGGCTGTGGTAAAACTACCACTCTCTATTCTTTAATTAATATCTTAAATAAACCAGAAATTAATATTGTCACCCTTGAAGATCCAATTGAATATTTTATTACCGGAGTTAACCAATCTCAAATTAGACCGGCAATTGGCTACTCTTTTGCTTCTGGTCTAAGATCTATTTTACGTCAGGATCCAAATGTGATTATGGTTGGCGAAATTAGAGATAATGAAACAGCCGAGCTAGCTACTCACGCTGCCCTAACCGGACATATTGTTCTTTCAACCCTTCATACCAATGATGCTTTTGGAGCAATTCCGAGATTAATTGATATGAAAATCGAACCATTTTTAATTTCTTCTTCTGTTAATATAGTCATTGCTCAGAGACTAGTCAGAAAAATTTGTCAGGATTGTAAAACAAAAATTGAAATTACTCCAAACCTTAAAAAAGAAATTTTTGAGATTCTTTCTCCAGTCAGTAAAAAAATTCCTGAGGTTGAAGAACTTCTTAGAAAAGAAATAACTATCTATCGCGGTCGAGGTTGTCCTAAATGTAATCAAGAAGGTTGTAGAGGAAGAGTGGCAATTTTCGAAGTCTTAGATATTACTGATAAGATAAGAGAAATTATCACCACTGGCTGTGAGATTGAGAGGGTGAAGAAAGAATTTGAAAACCAAGGAATGCTTTCAATGCGTCAGGAAAGTTGGGTCAAAGTGCTGCGTGGAATTACTACTCCTGAAGAAGTAATTAAAGCAATAAAGGAATAACCTGAAAATTTCTAATTTCTGGAAGTTGGAATTTGTAATTTGGGATTTTAGAACTTTTGGAATTTGATTAGACATCAGAAATTAGATTAATTAGTCATTTTTTGATATGTTTTTTAAGTATAAAATTAAAACAGATAAAGAAGAAATTATTGAAGGTGAGATTGAGATTGGAGATGAGAAATTAGCCACCGAAATTTTATCAAAGAAAGGGACGATTATTTTTTTAAAAGAAAAAAAAAGAAGATTTTTTGGGCTTCCCTTTTTTCAAAAAATAAAAAGTAAAGATTTAGTTATTTTTTCTCGGCAACTAGCAGTAATGGTTTCTACTGCTATGCCGCTGGTCAAGGCTTTTGAGTCCTTAGCTGAACAGACATCTCAGCCAAGCCTTAAAAAAATCATTATAGAGATCAAGGAAGATATTAAAGGTGGGATGCGACTTTCCGCTTCTTTAAGAAAATTTCCTCAAGTTTTTAATTCTCTTTTTGTTAATATGGTAAAAACTGGCGAGACAGTCGGTAAACTTGACGAGGTCTTAAATTATTTGGCTGATGAACAAGAGAAAGATTATGAACTGAGAAATAAGATTAAAGGTGCTCTTATTTATCCCCTCATCATTTTCTGTTTAGTAGTTGTTGTTCTGGTGATTATGATGACCTTTATTATCCCAAGACTTTCTAGTCTGATTATTGAAACAGGGATGCAACTTCCTATCACGACAAGAATTCTTATTAGTTTGAGCAATTTCTTTGTTAAATACTGGTGGCTTGTTTTTGGCATTCTAATCAGTGCTATTTTTCTCTTTAAAAAAATAACTCAAAGAGGAAAAGGAAGAGAAATTTTAGATAGGATGAAAATTAAGCTGCCAATTTTTGGAGAAATTTTTCAAAAAATCTATCTAATTCAATTTTCTCGAAGTCTTTCCACCCTTTTAACCGGTGGGACACCTTTAATTCTTGCTTTAAAGGTAGTAGAAGATGTCGTGCCTAATACTCTTTATAAAGAATTAATTTCTCAAACAAGTAAAGAAGTAGAAGAAGGAAGGTCAATTGCCACTGCCTTTTCGAAAAGTAAAGAGATACCAGCCATGATTTCTCAGATGTTAGTGGTTGGCGAACAAACTGGACAGATTGATTTAGTTTTAAATAAAATGGCTAATTTTTATGCCCGGGAAGTAGAAGGCTTAATTGGCCGACTGGCCAGTTTAATGGAACCCTTAATTATTATTTTTTTAGGTTTTGGCGTGGCGATTATGGTTTCAGCCATTATTCTACCTATTTATAATTTAGCCTCGGCCGGACTCTAAAACCGTAAATTATAAACTTTAAACAATAAACAGATGAATGGTGAAAAGAAAAAAATAAAAATTTTGATTAAAGAATTTGTTTTAGAATTTCTCAAGATTTTAATTATTTCTTTAGCCATTGATCTACCAATCAGATACTTTCTTATTCAACCATTTTATGTTAAAGGTGCCTCAATGGAACCAAGTTTTTACGACTATGAATATTTAATCATTGATGAAATCTCTTTTCGTTTTCGCGAGCCGCAAAGAGGAGAAATCATTGTTTTTCACTCACCCTATAATCCAAGAGATTATTATATCAAAAGAATTATTGGTTTGCCGGAAGAAAGAATTGTTATCAAAAATGGAGAAATCTATTTATATAATCAACAATTTCCTCAGGGAATGAATTTAAATGAAAGTCAATATCTTGAGCCAGGAACAAGAACGCCTGGCAGTCTTGATCTTTTTTTAGGACCCGAAGAATATTTTGTTTTAGGTGATAACCGTAATTCAAGTTTAGACTCCCGAAATTTTGGATCAATCTTAAGAAAAAACATTATTGGTCGGGTTTGGCTAAGAGGCTGGCCTATAGATCGAATTAAGAAATTTGAGATTCCTATTTATTAAGTTTTTAAGTTTGGAAGTCTCGTTCCACTTTGCGGAACTCCAAGTTTATAAGTTAAATTTAAAGCAGATCAATCTATAAATTTTTATGACAAAAAAAATTAGGAAAAAGAAATTTAAGAAGAAAAAAGAAAAGATCATCAAGAAACTCAAGAAAGAAAAATTTACTCCTCGTTTACTTAAAGGAATGAAAGATATTTTACCAGAAGAACAGAAATACTGGAGTTATGTTCTAGAAAAATTAGAAAAACTGGCTAAGGTCTATGGTTTTGAAAAAATTGAGACACCAATTTTAGAAGAAGCAGTGCTTTTTAGAAGAAGCGTTGGTCTAACGACTGATATTGTCGAGAAACAAATGTTTACTTTTATTGATAAAGGAGGTCGAGAAATTAGTCTTCGACCAGAAGGAACAGCCTCGATTGCTCGTGCTTATATTGAACATGGGATGAGCAATTTAGTTCAGCCGGTTAAGCTCTATTATTTTGGTTCGATGTTCCGCTATGAAAAACCACAAGTCGGTCGGCAAAGAGAATTTCATCAATTTGGTTTAGAAGTTTTAGGCGGAATTAATCCGATTGTTGAGACTCAAATTATTCTTTTGAGTTGGAATTTTTTTCAAGAAATAAAGTTAGAAACAGAACTTCAAATCAACAGTCTTGGTTGTTTAGAATGTCGAAGGGAACATCAGAAAAGACTTTTTGAATTCTTTCGTTATAAAAGAAAACTCCTCTGTCCTACTTGTCGGATAAGATTAGAAAGAAATCCCTTAAGAATTTTTGATTGTAAAGAGAAGAAGTGTCAGGAGATTTCTCATCATTTACCTCATCTTATTGACTCACTTTGTGAAACTTGTAAGAATCACTTTATTAAGGTTTTAGAAAATTTGGAAGAGCTAGAAATTCCTTATAACTTAAATTCTTATTTAGTTAGAGGCCTTGATTATTACAATAGAACTGTTTTTGAATTTTTACCACAAAGAGTCGGTCTCTCTAATCAAGAGAAGGCCCAACTTACTTTAGCGGCTGGTGGAAGATACGATGATTTAATTAAACTTTTAGGCGGTAAAGAAACGCCGGCCTGTGGCATTGCTTTTGGTTTAGAAAGAATTATTGAGGAAATCAAAATTCAGAATATTCGTTTACCAAAAGAAAAAAAGCCTTTAGTTTTCCTTGCTCATATTGGCGAGGCAACCAAGAAAAAGGCTTTAAAAATTTTTGAGAATTTGAGAAAAGCAAAAATAGATCTCAAAGAGGCTTTAGCCAAGGATAGTCTAAAGTCACAATTAGAAATTGCTAATAAAATTGGGGCTAAATTAGTTCTTATTCTTGGTCAAGAAGAAATGGTTCGTAAAACGATTATTATTAGAAATATGCAAACCGGCATTCAAGAACTGATTGATTTGGATAAAATTATTGAAGAGATTAAGAAGAGAATATGAAGATTGCTATTTTTACTTTAGGTTGCCGATTGAATTTTGCTGAGAGCGAAGAAATGATTGATAAATTTTTAAAAGCCGGTCATAAAATTTCTTTCCGAGAGCCAAATGTTTGTCTTATTAGGGGTTGTAGTCTCACTCAAAAAGCAGAAAAAGAAACGAGGCAAAAGGTTAGAGAAATAAGAAAGAAATTTAAAAATAGTTTTATTATTGCTACTGGTTGTTTGCTAAAAAATTTTTCTCTTCAAGAGGCAGATCTTGTTTTATCTAAAAAAGATGAAGATTTAATTTTTAGAAAGATTAACCGTCAATCATCCAAAATTTATCCAACTAGATTAAGAACCCGCTCTTTTATCAAAATTCAAGATGGCTGTCAGAAATTTTGTGCCTATTGTTTAGTCCCTTATTTAAGAGGTAAAGAGATCACTAAATCTTCAAAAGAAATTATTGATAAAATTAAAGAAAAAGAAAGAAATGGGTATCAAGAAATTGTTTTAACTGGCGTCAATATCAGTCAATGGAAAGAAGGGTCAAGAAGTAAAAATTTTGTTTGGTTAATAAAAGAAATTTTGGAAAAAACCAGAATCAAAAGAATTCGCCTTTCCTCCCTTTGGCCAGACAAAATTGATGAAAGATTAATTTCTCTTTTTAAAGACTCCCGACTTTGCCAACATCTTCATCTTTCTTTGCAATCACTTTCTGACTCAGTACTTAAAAGAATGGGTCGAGATTATCAAGTAAAAGATATTAAAAAAAAGATAAAAAAGATAAAAAAAATATTTCCTGAGCTTAGTTTAACCGCTGATATCATGGTTGGTTTTCCCGGCGAAACAGAAAAAGAATTTCAAGAAACATTTAAAAATTTAAAGGAAATAAAATTGTCAAAAATTCATGTTTTCCGTTATTCAGCTCGGCCAAAGACAAAGGCAGCTTTAATAAAGAATCAAGTTGAGGAAAAGATAAAAAAGAAAAGAGCAAAAGTTTTACTAAGACTTTCAAAAAATTTAGAAAAAAATTGGCAAAAAAGATTTTTAGGTAAAATAAAAAATGTCCTATTTGAACAAAAAAGAAAAAATTTTTGGCAAGGACTGACTGATAATTATTTGAAAATTTTTGTCAAAAGCAGACAAAACCTGGCCAATCAAATTTTATCCGTAAAACTAAAAAAAATATATAAAAACGGCATACTCGGTTGCTTAAGATAGAAAAACGAAATATAAAAAGCCAAAAATAAAAAACATAAATTAAAAATTCAAAAACATTTTTGACATTTGATATTTAACTTTTGATTTTAGCGAAGCGCTTATGGCCTGCATTTTTTGCCAAATTATTAAAAAAGAAATTCCGGCCCAAATAGTTTATGAAGATGAAGAGATTCTTGCTTTTAAAGACATCCAGCCAAAAGCGAAAATTCATCTTTTGATTATTCCCAAAAAACACTTTGTTTCATTAAATAAAGTTAGAAAAAAAGATAAAGAAATTTTAGGCAAACTTCTTTGGCAGGCTAAACTTTTGGCTAAAGAATTTAAAATTTCTGATTCTGGTTATAAAATAGTGATAAATTCTGGAAAAGATGCTGGACAAGTAGTTGAGCATCTTCATCTTCATTTATTAGGTGGTGAGGAACTGAAAAACTTTCCAATTTAATTAACTTGAGATTAGAAAGAAATTATGGTATCCTTAACTTATGATTGAAGTAAAACGCAAACCAAATGAGTCTGTCAGTAGTATGCTCAGACGCTTTTCTCAACTTCTTCAATGGGATGGAAAATTAGAAAGAGTAAAAAAGATGAGATTTAGAGAAAAAGCAAAAAGTAAGGCCTGCCGAAAAAAACAGGCTCTTTTGAGAAAAGCATTTAGAGAGAAAAAAGAATATTTTAAAAAGATAGGACTCTTAAAATGAATCTTTTAGAAAAAATAGAAAAAGATTTAAGAACTGCTCTTCTTAAAAGAGAAGAAAGAAAAGTTTCTACTCTTAGACTTTTGAAAGCAAGTCTTAAAAATCTGGAAATAGAACTAAGACCGAAGAGAAAAAAACTTGATGAAAGAGAAGTGATAAAAGTTATAAAAAAGGAAATTAAGAAGAGAAAAGAAGCAGTTGAGGCTTATGAGAAAGGAGAGCGTTCTGATTTACTCTCAAAAGAAAAAGAAGAACTCGAAATCTTAAAGAACTATCTTCCTGAGGAAATTTCCGAAGAAGAGATAAAAAAATTCATTAAGGAAAAAATTAAAGAATTGTCCCCTGAAATAAATTTTGGTAAAATAATGGGAGCGGTGATGAAGGAATTGGCTGGTCAGGCTGATGGGGAGAGAGTGGCGGAATTAGTGAAAAAAGAATTAGAAAAATTGAAAATTGTAAAATGAAAAATGATTATAAAAAAATTATCCTTCTTTCTGGTTTACTGTTTGGTTTTCCTTTGATTACTCAGGCTCAGGAAAATGTGATGGAAAATTTTATTGCCAACATGCCTTTTGTGGTTAACCAACCTCTGGTTGAGCTTGTTTTTAATGTTATTCGTTATCTTTTAGGCTTCTTAGGAGTGGTGGCGGTGGTGATTTTAATTTATGGTGGCTTTTTATGGATGACGGCTCGGGGCAATGAGGAGCAAGTCAAAAAAGCAAAAAAAACCATCATCAATGGTTTAATTGGTCTGATTATTATCATGCTTTCCTTTATTATTGTCCAGTTTGTGATTGGACCACTTATAGGAGCAGGTAGAGATGGCAGAATAACTCAGCCACCAACTCCACCTGGTGGTTGGCCAGCTGGTCGAAGTTATTTAGTGGTAACTAGCAAGTATCCGCAACCAACGGCAATAGTTGCTAAAAACAATAAAATCATCGTTACTTTTAATCAGAATTTAGATGAAACTTCAGTCAGATTAGCTCGACCAGATTTAACTGAACCAACTCAAACTACTTGTACTGATTTTACTGTTTCAATCAAAAATAGGGATATTTTTATTGATGGCTCCTTAAAAGTCAGGGGCAATGCCTTAATCTTTGTGCCTAAAGCTGAATGCCCTTCACCTTTAGATGCGGTGAGATGTAAGATAGGAGAATCTAAAGATTGTTCCTTAGAACTAACCCCTGATGGCTGTTGCGGCTGTTTTCCAGCTGGCGAGATTACTGTTACCCTTAGAGGGCCCTCAATAGGTTTTGAAGGTTTAAAAGGCATGAGAGCCTTTGGCAATAAATTAGCTCGTGATGTTAATTGGAGTTTTAATGTTGGAGATTATTTAGAAACTGACCCACCAAAGGTAGAAAATAACTTACCAAAAGGTGATAATCTACCCAGAAACGTTGGCATAACTGTTGTTTTCAGCAAAGAAATAGATTTATCAACTTTAAAAATTTATAATCCTAATTGTGTAATTGGTTCACCTAATTGTAATGTGGCAAATTGCGGAACAAATAATTGTTTAGGTTATGCGGTTAATAAGATTGATGAAGCGACAGTAAAAATTGCCAGCAACGGCGCAGCCATTCTTGGCTTTTTTGAGAGATTATCAACCAGGGCTTTTCTTTTTCGACCAAGCGCCTACTGCCCTCGACCGGCTGAACGTTGTCGTTGTTTACCGGCTAATTCTGAGATTAGAGTTGAGTTAACTGATGGGATTAAAGATGTTAATTGTAATTCTTTGGTTGACGCACCATTTACTTGGACCTTCCGGACCTCTGATACTTTTGATTTAGATCCACCGACCGTTTCTTCAAATTGGCCAGAAAAAGATGCCCAAGATGTTGATCGATTATTAATTGATCCAAACACTGGCCAAGAAAGGGGAGTAGAGAGTGTTTTTAATGAAACAATAGATCCAACCTCTGTTAATGAAGATACTTTTGTGGTCAGACCAGATATCTTAGCCCAAGAAATTTCTACTCACAATACGATTTCCATTTATAAACCCTATCGTGTTTTAGAGCCAAATACTCGCTACTCGCCAATTATTTTCGGTGGTGGTTTACCAGGTGGCAGTTGTCAGTTAGAGCCTGATAGTCTCTGGGGCGTCAAAGATTTAGCTGGTAATGCCATGGTTAACAATTATCTCTGGAATTTTACCACTTCCTGGCAGGTAGGAGCTGGTGAGCCGAGAATTACCCGAGTTTCTCCTTCCCAAGGACCGCCTGGACAATGTGTGACCATTTATGGTTTTAATTTAGGTTGCTGTTTAAAAAATCCCTGTCCGGCTGGCGATAAGCCAGCTCAAATAAATAAATTAATCAATAGACGAGAAGGTTCTCTTTGTCAAAAGGCTCAAACTTCAGGAGGCAGAGTAGAATTTTGTTCAGAGGTTAATGAAAAAAAAGAATGTACTAAATATATTTCAGCAGAAGTTTTATCTTGGAAAGAGATTAATCAACCACTGTCTTGTACTCCACCGGGTTGCCCAGCTATTTGTAATTACGGCACTTGTACTGGAGAATCTCCTGAGTGTTTCTTTTCACCTATTCCTTGTGAAGATACCCCTCATTGTTGTCCTTTGCCAGCCAATTATTCACCAGAAAATGAAATTATTGTCAGAGTACCAGAAGGAGCAATTAATCGAGCGGCTGATAAACCGGGTCAAATTAAAGTCATACCAGCCCACTAAATAAAATTAAAAATGAAAAAAGAGAAATCACAAATTAAAATCAGTTTTTACTTTTTAGTTGTCGTTTTTATTTTTCCCTTTTTATTTTTTCCTTTTCTTACTCAGGCTCAGGAAAATGTGATGGAAAATTTTATTGCCAACATGCCTTTTGTGGTTAACCAACCTCTGGTTGAGCTTGTTTTTAATGTTATTCGTTATCTTTTAGGCTTCTTAGGAGTGGTGGCGGTGGTGATTTTAATTTATGGTGGCTTTTTATGGATGACGGCTCGGGGCAATGAGGAGCAAGTCAAAAAAGCAAAAAAAACCATCATCAATGGCTTAATTGGTTTGATTATTATTATACTTTCTTTTGTTATTGTTTCTTTTGTCTTTAGAGTAATTCAAGAAGCGGCTCAACCGCCAGAACCTTGTAGGCCAGGTGAGATTCGAGGTTGTTATACCTGTGACTTTAATGGCCAGTGGTTTTGGGATTATTCTCGTTGTCCTGCACCACCCGGCGAAAAGTTTTTAATCACTAAAATTGTTCCAAAAGATGGACCAAATATTAGAAATAGTGTGATCAGAATTTATTTCAATAAAATTGTTAAGCCGGATACTTTAGATCAAGAAGATGTTTTAGTTGAGAAAACTCATTATAGTGAGGACCGGGGTCTGACCTGGATTGAGATTAATCCTCCTTTGCCAATTGCTGGCACTTTAATCTTAGAGTCGGACCGGGTAGTCAAATTTACACCTGAGACCAATTGTCCGCCACCCAACGATAATCGAAAATGTTTTAATGAATGGTCAAAGTTTAAGGTTGAGGTTAAAGAAGGTAAAATTGAATCTGACGAAAGTCCACCAAAATCTCTTTCTTGTGCTAATAATAAATGTTTCCAAGATTTCTGGACTAATGATATTGTTGATACTTTGCTACCAAATGTAATGATTTATGAAATTGAACCTTCCCAAGGAAACATGCGTTATATTCCAAATAATACTATTGTTTTAATCCGAGCTAAAGCAACCGATGATTCTGGAATTTCTCAGGTTGAATTTTATTTTAATAATGTGCTAAAAGCAATTGTTGAAAATCCAGATCAACCACCGCCCGAAAATATCTATTCCTTTACTTTAAATACAGCTGGTCTTATTCCTGGTTCTTCTCATACTATTAAAGCCAAAGCCTATGATTTAGATGAGAATACAGCCGAAGTTAATCATCAGGTAATAATTCGTGCTTTTCATTGTTTTAATGGTATTCAAGATGAAGATGAAGAAGGAGTAGATTGTGGTGGAGCTAATTGTGGTGCCTGCCAGGGTGGGGCCTGTGATAATCCAAGAGGCGGCGAATGTAACCCTGATAATAATCTTTGCGGATCAAATCTTTATTGTCATCCAACTTCTTGTACCTGTCAACCAAGGGGCGGTCCAGGTATAGATTGTAAAATTGAAGGAATTTGTTCTCCTTTAGCCTGTCCACCTCCAGGTAATAATTATAGTCAGTGTGTAGCTAGTGACTTTGAACCTCCTGAATGCCGTTGTTGCTGTCAGAATGATTTAGGCTGTCAAGCCGGATTAACTTGCGATATTACCCAAACTTGTTGGCAAAGTGGTGAAATAGAAATTAAAGGTCTGTGCTGTGGTTGTCAAAATAGTAATCAATGTTCAGCCAATGAGATTTGTAAATCAGTTGGCGGGGGTCCAAATTGTTGTTACGCCTGCGGAGTGAATGATGATAGGAAACCCTGCAATGGCGGTGAATGTTGTACGGTTAACGGTCAGCCTATCTGTTGTCGCGGTCGGTGTGTCAATAATCAATGTTTAACTTTATGTGGTAATGGAAAGATTGATGACCCTAGAGAACAATGTGACGGAAATGATTTAGGTGGTAAAACTTGTCGAGATCTTAATTTTGTTGACGGCACTGTAGCCTGTAATCCTGATTGTACTTTTGACACAACTGGTTGTATTCGGGCTGGTGATCTTGGCAGATGGGGTGATGTTTGTCAGAATCCAGAGATTCCTTACTGTACTACTGGCGCGGCTAATTGTTCTTTAGCCCAGGGCGCGGCTTGTGTCAAAAATGAACCAGGTGCTCCTTGTGCTTGTTGTTGTCAACCAGATAATTCAGAGACAGAACCTAATGAGGATACTTGTCAGGATATTGATTTAGTTTGCGATATAACAAAAAATTGTTCTCGAACTGACCCACCACAAAAAGGACTTTGTTGTGGTTGTGGTACTGATGATAATAAATGCTGTAAAGACCCACCCTGTATTGGCGTGGCTTGTAAAGAGAATTGTTGTATTCCTTTTCCAGCCCCAACTAATTTACAAATGATTGACCCAACAGTTGATAAAATTAAACTGACCTGGGAATATTCTGATCCAGAAAATTTAGCCACTCATTTTGAGATCTGGCGGAAAGCTCCAAATCAAGATTCATTTTCCTGCTTTGCTGGTTGTGAAATTGAGGATTTTAATAACAATGGCACTCGGCAAGAATGTTTTAATCTAAGACAAGTTGATCGAGTATGTGAGTTCAGTGATGAGAATCCCAAATTTTCTTTAACTCGTTCCGCTGAAACTTATACTTTCATTGATTCTACTGGTGGTTTCTCACGCCTACCTTATTCTTTTAAAGTCAGAGCAAGAAAAGGAACTAGAACTGCTTATTCAGAATTTACTGACGAGGCCTCGGCTACGCCAAGAGGTGTGGTTGGACCTTGTACCTCTAATGCTGGTGTTCCTTCAGATAATCCTTGTCCTATAGATATTCCCTGTTGTTTAACGGCTGGACCAAATCAAGGTCAATGTGTGACTGTTGATTTATGTAATCCCGCGACTAGATACTGCGCTTATGGAGGCTTCTGTCAGCCACCTGAAGCAAAATTTGATTTGGCTGATTTTTTAGTTCAACCACCGCCAGCTATTGCTGGCCCTTGTCTTTTAGATGTTTCGCCAAGACAAGGTTATGTTATGGAAACATTAATTGATTTAACTGGTTTAGAATTTGGAACAAAAGGAATGCAAGATAATGTTTTATTTAATGATACTAAGGCTGATTATACTAATTTAGACCCTCCTTTTTCTTGGTCTGATACAGAAATTAAAAACACAAGAATAAATATTGGCACTTCTTCTGGTTCTGGAGAAGTAAAAGTCAGAAAAGGGAAAAATGATAGCAATGCCCTTGAGTTTAAGGTTTTGACCAGGGGTGGTAATCCTGGTGATCAATGTAGAAGAGAAGATATTTCTGCTTGTCAAATTGGTTTTGACCAATGTCATCAGCCAGAAATTTATCATTGTTTATTCAACCAGGATTGTCGCTGTTGCTGTGATCCAAATAATAACCAGTGTCAACATCCTTTAGTTTGTACTCGTAATGTTGGTCCTTGCACCGGTGATAATCGCGGTCTTTGTTGTGGCTGTACTTCTGACGCTCAATGTGGCACAAATTTAGGTTGTGGCTTTTTAGATCCAAATCGATGTTGTTATGCTCGACCAACAGTTACAGCAGTTTCTAGTTGTTTGGTAGATAATCAAGTTGGTCTTAATACAGCGATTACAATCAGATTTAGTCAATTAATGCACCACCCCTCTTTAAATCCTTCAACTATTCAAATTTATCGTCCATTCTTTAAAACCTGTGAAGAAAATGAAGAAAAGAAGGATGATTATTGTCATCTTAAAGGTCAGATTGTTAATGAAGATTATACTGATGATTTAGAAAGGAAATATACTCAAAGTACTTTTTATCCTCAAGGCTGTAAATTAAGACCTAACACTACTTATTATGTAAAAATAATTGGCGGGGCAAATGGAGTTCTTAGTAATAAAGGGGTGAGAATGGCGGATGATTATCCTTCTCAATTTACTACTGGGGTAGACATTTTCTGTGGAGTCGAAAAAGTTGGCGTCAGTCCAAAAGGAGTAACTTTAAGAACAACTGACGCCAGGCAAATTTTTACCGGCGAGGCACTTGATAGTAGAAATAACAGAGTCTGTGTCACTGGTTTTTATTGGACAAGCGAAACAATTTCGCCACAAGGTACACCGCCTAATGAGATTGCAACCCTTGATCCATTGTTCGGTCTTCAAACGACTGCCACTGCTCAAACTAAAAGTGGTCGCTTAAAAATTAAAGCCACCTCTCAAGATAAAAGCGGTGAAGCAACACTTAATGTCTTTTTAGGTGGACCACAGGTGATTGAAGATTCTAGTTGTCGAGATAATACTCAATCACCTTCACCTTGGAGAGACTCAACTGATGTTTGTATTAATGCTTTGATTTCTGCCCGATTTGATCAAAAGATGAAATTGTCATCGATCAATACTAATAGTATCCTTGTTCATTCCTGTGCCAGCTACGAACCACCTGATCGCTGTGAGGGACCAACACAAATTAATGGAACGATTAGAGAAGCAATTTCACAAAGATTTAAATTTAAACCTAATAACTTTTTCAATCCCAACACTTGGTACCGCCTTACCTTAAGAGGAACCAATTGTTCCGGATATAATTGTTTAATGAATACTGGCGGTGTTATTTTAGATGGTAATCGTGATGGCGAACCAGGTGGTGATTATTTTTGGTTTTTCAAAACCAGAGATTCTACTGAACTTTGTCCGCTAGCGAGTGTGAGTGTTTCTTGTGAGGCGAGAAAAATTATTCATCCGGGCGGTTCAACAAATTGTATTGCTACTCCTCAAACAGCTGGTTGTAATATTCTTGATCCAGAAGAATATTCTTGGGATTGGGAGTCGGATGATCCTTCAATCGCTGAGATTAAGCCACTTTCATCGCCAGGTAATAATACAGCTACTGCTACTTCAAAAAGTTTAGGTGAAACAGATATTAAAGCCACAGCCGGAGAAAAAACAGGTCATTTCCATTTAATTGTGGCGACAAAACCAAGAGTAGAGGAAAATTATCCTGCTAATGATGCGATCAATGTCTGTCGGAATACGGCTATTTGGGCAGAATTCGATCAAAAAATGGATGAGCAAAGTTTTATTAATAATTTTAAAGTTGAACGCCAACCAGACCTACCAGAAGTAGGGAATGGTGATGAAGATATTACCGATAAGTTTTCTCTTCGTTTTGAAACCATAGATTCAAAGACAAAGGTCTATTTTGTTCCTGAAGAGCCATTATTAAAGGAAGATAAATATTACGTTATAACTATTAAAAAAGAAAAAGGTGTTAAAAGTATTGCCCCATTTTCAGAAGAAATGGCTAATGACCATTCATGGAAATTTACTACCGGTTTGGAAATTTGTCTTTTAGACAAAGTAGTGGTTGATGCTGATCCAGCTAGGCCTGGTATTCAGAATAAATGGTTATTTAGAAAATCTCTTGAGACCCAAAACTTCGAAGCTATACCTTTAGCAAAGGATGGACAGAGAATTCAAAAGGTCCCTGGCAGTTATGAATGGATATGGTCTTGGACTACTTCTGAGCCCTTAATTGCTCAGGTAATCAGTGCTGATGAGCCAATTCGACCTGTAACTGCTCAGCCAAAAAATGGTTTAACGACTATTACCGCCACCGCCACGATTACACGTTCTAATATTCCTCAATCACCAGTTGAGACAAAAAAATCTGGCTCAGCCTTAGCTGAGGTTTTCCTTTGCGAAAATATTTGGCCATGTAAAAGAGCAGATTGGCCAAATTGCAAACCTTATCAAGATTTAATGACTAATTTTGAATTTCGCTATTGTCGCGATGCTGGTTCGCCAAGGATTGAAGGTGATTTACCAATTCTAAAAGGTGGTCCAATAACTGGTGCGAGTGAGCCAGATAAGCTCAGAGAACATCTTTTCTCGGTTTATGATGGCTCGCTTTCGCTTTATTATGACGGGGAAGGAGAAGGAGTAGTGAGGGAAGGGGAAGGAGTAGTGAGGGAAGGAGTAGTGAATAATTTAAGTGGTTACAATAATCCCAACTATGATCTTTATCCAAATAATCCAAGTTCTTTTGGCACTATTACTTCTGGTTTTTATGGCCATCCCTTTGATGGAAAATCACTTTCATTTGGCATTGACGCCTATTTGAATGTTGATCACAATATCACTCTCGAACCACAAATTTTGACTTTAGCTAGCTGGGTTAAGGGCGGAGAAGGCGAACGTTATCTTTTCAAAAAAGGAAGTACTGGATCAACTGGCCAAGGTTATAATCTTAAAATTAGGTCGGATAATAAAATTTATTTCTGGCTCTATGACAAAGAAGGTCAAAAGAAAGAGATTGTTTCAAGTGATCCTATTAATCCCAATAACTGGACTCACCTGACCGCTACTTATGATGGTAGGAGTTTAAAAATTTATATTAATGGAATCTTAAAAGGAGAAACTTTAGCCACCGGTATTAAATATGAAGGAGCCACAGCGTTAAAAATTGGTGGTAACAATTTAGTTCTTGATGAGATTGCTTTGTATAGCCGGGCTTTAGATAAAGATGAAATTGAAGCATTAACCAAAAAGCCTATTGAAGTTTCTTTGGCTGATGTTATTGGTTTTAAAGTTTTCTCTAATTTTGATCATTTGCGTCCGAGTGAGTGGTATGAACGATATGCTCCTGGCGCGGTCGGCTCACCAGCCACTAAAATTATTGATGGCTATCAGGCAGTTCAAGTTGGTCGGACAATTTATGTTGGCGCGACAAATGTCCCCAACCCTAATAATATTTATTCCAATATCTACCTTGTTTCTCATAATGACCTTGCCAAAAGTGAAACTTTAAATATCTTTAATCAGATCTCAGCTAATTGGAGATTTAATATCAACAATATCTCTTCCGAGGACAAAGGAAAACTTGCCCGCGATTTAGAAAGAATTTATCATCTCAATGATTTAGTCCCACTTTTTGAAAATTATAAAAGAGAAAAAGGTGAATATCCAAAAGTTGAAGCAGGCAGTTTTATTGTTGGCATAACTACCTCTAAATGGCCCTCTTGGAATAAACCCGAACCTTATTATAATTTGCTTGGCAGATTAGGTGCTCCATTAATTGTTGATCCAATTAATAAATTTGCCAATCATCCTACTCTTTGTGGCACTTCACCTAATCAATATACTTGTTGCGCTAATTGTCCAAGAGGAGATCCCCAGTGTGATGAAACATGTTTTAATCCTCCACCAATTAATAAATACGAATGTAATCCTGGTTCGCATATCTATCAATATAGGGCCGAAGGAAGACCAATAGGTTCAACTTACGGCTTCTTTGTCAAATTTGAATATGCGGAGCCAGACAAATGGCAACATAACTGCCAAAGATTTAATGATGAAAAAGGTTGTAAGACCTCTCATTGGTGTGAGTGGAAAGAGTGTCCGAGTTTAAGGTGCTATCCTAAGTTATTAAATCACGATTTACAAATTAATCCTTGCCCAAGTCCTTCAAGTTGTAAATGTTTCAATAGTAAATATAAACCATCTATTCATGGCCCGAGTTTAGGACAACAATGTCCTAGGGTAGAGATGTGATTACACTCTTTTCTATCTTTTAATTCCTTTCTATGCCCGAAGAAATAAAAAAACCTCTCGGTGAAACTTGGAGTAAACCTCCTGAGCCAGAAGATATTTTTGCTGAACCTGGTTTAAAAGAAGAACCAACTAGACCAATTGAGCCACCGAGGCCAGCTATTCATCGTGAATTCATCAGAGAAAAAAAAGGATTTCCCAAGATTTTAATTCTGATTTTTGTTTTAGTTGCTCTTATTATCGCCGCTTATTTTCTTTATTTTCAAGAGGTGGTAAAATTAGAGAAAGAGCCCCGTCCTTTAGTTAATCAACCAGGTATTATTCCAGAAATTCCTCCAGCTCCTCTAGAGGTTCCAACTCTCGATACTGATGGTGATGGTTTAACTGATGAAGAA
>OGCI01001193.1_pt1 | contig 23170 bp, 17 predicted proteins | sample 1570021 | NCBI WGS metagenome assembly OGCI01 (sample SAMN06264664, study PRJEB24512) | hot springs metagenome | isolation source: Hot spring water | place: South Africa: Tshipise | collected 2015-06-21 | reverse complement strand
ATCGTTGCTAAAATAGTTTTTTAATACCTATAACTAAATCTTTATGGCTAAACCAACTAAGACCAAATATTATGATAATGTTGTAGTTGTTTGTAACAATGGTGGTTTTGAGTATGTTTTAGGTCTGACCTTGCCTCGGTTAACTATTGATGTATGTGGTCGGTCTCATCCGTTTTATACAGGAAAAGAAAGTTTGGTAGACACAGCTGGTAGAGTTCAGAAATTTGAAGAAAGACTTAAAAAAGCTCAGGATCAGAATCATAAACTTCAAAAAACCAAGAAAGCAAGGAAATTCAAACTAACATTAGCAGAATTAAACCAATCTGAAGAGTTTAAGGAGAAATCAGGATAACAATCTAAAATTGAGGATATTTAAACATCTTTATCTGAGCAAAGGTCTGCAATGTAAAAAATCTTATAAATAATAAAGTGATAAGGTGTTAGTTTAATGTCCAGGACAGTAGTTTTTGTGGGCTATCTTTTATCTGAATATTTGGATTATTTTGTAGATTCTGGTTATACCATTGGTTATCTTTATGATCAAGAAGATCCTTACAAAGTAACAGATGCTGAGTATAGAAAAAAAATTCATTTCTCTATTCCGGTTAATTTTGCTTCTAATCAAAGTATAATTGGTTCTTTATCAGAAGTTTTTGTTAATCCGGATACCTTGTTAATATGCATCCGAGATCGCTATTTTAGTAGTTCTATTTTGATAGCCCACTTGTTTGGTTTAAAGCAGGCTAATTTAATGAGTGTAGAACAAGCTAACGAAATTATCACTAAAACTTTTCAAAGAAAATGCTTTAAAGACAGAAATCCAGCGATTACTATTAACTATAAAAAGATTCGCACTTTTCATGGGGCTTATACGTTTACTCGTAAGTACGGCTTTCCTGTAATCGTTAAGCCAGTAGCTTTATCACAAAGCCAATTAGTTAACATTTGTATCGACCTAGAAGATCTAATCAAAAAAGTTAGCTATGTGCTTGATCATGTTCAACAAGTTTATAAACAAAATCATATTAACCGTAAGCCAGAAGTGATTATAGAAGAATTCATTACGGGTAGACAATTTTCTGTGGATTCGTATGTCTCTATTGACGGCAAGATTACTCATACTCCAATATGTCAACAAACTTTAGGTCATGATTTGGGAGAAGATAATTTTGAGACTATTTATTCAGTTTATCCAGCAGAAATTACCAAAGCAGAAGAAGAGCTTATTTTTAATACGGTATCTCAAGCCGTAGAGTCTTTAGGTATTAGAGGTAACCCTACCCATACAGAAGTTAGATTAACTCCTAAAGGAGAGTGTAAAGTAATAGAAGTTAATATTCGCACGGGAGGGTTTCGAGCAACTATGCTTAGAGCCAGTTATGGTATAAATCATGTTGAAAATGTGATTAGAACTTATCTAGGACAAGATCCAGTAGTTTCCACAAAACTTCTAAAATATTCAGCTTGTCCACAATTTTGGCCAGATAAAGAGGGTATTCTGGAATCAATAGAAGGTTTAGAAGAAGTTGAAAAAATGGACGGTGTGATTGGTTCTTTTGGTTTGACTAAAGTAGGTAAATATGTTGGCCCAGCAAACAAAGGTTTTAGTAGAAGTTATTATGTAATTGTTACAGACAAAGACAAAAAAAGTCTTTTTGACAAAATATCAAAGGTTAGAAATTCAATAAAATTGATAGTTAACTAATTTTTCATGATTATATTTCATGATTATAAAAAGTTTTTTGGTTACTGGGACAAAAGGAAAAACCAGTGTGGTGACTATAATTAATCATCTTTTTGGTAAGGATTACTCTAAGTTGATGGTTAGTAGTGACGGTGTTTTCTTGAACGACAAGCTAATAGCTAGTTATAACCAATCACTAATCAATTTTGGTTATTCGCCAAATGTAACACCAGGGAGATATGTAAGGTATAATTTTTTTAGAACAGAATCTGAGACAGTTTTTTTAAATAAATTAAAGTTCGCTATTCTAGAATCAGGTTTGACCTGCGGTCGTAAAGGCACTGGAGTTGAAGAGTATACCCCAGACGGGCTACATGATGTAGGGATTTTTACCAACGTTTACGAAGATCATATAAACTATACGACAATTAAAGACCGAGAAGATATTTATAAAATGAAATCATTTATTTTTGAAAAACTTAAACCTGCAGGAACTTATATTGCCTCTTTAGATAATGACTATACTTTAAAGTCTTTCTCCGAAAAAACAGTCAAAGATAAAAATTTATATAAAATAGGGATAACTCAGATAATTAATGACACAAATCATTTGAAACTAACACAAACAAGACTAGATTTGCAAGATATTGTTTACATTAAAAATGAACAAATTTGGTCACTGAAACTGGGTCTGATCTCTAGGTTGTCAAATTTTCGATATTATTTTGGTAAAACTGATAGCGGTATTATTCAGAGTCTTATGTGTGCTATCGCTGCTTGTATGGAATATGTTGAGGCAAAAAATCTTAAAAAAAGAATTAAGTCTTTTAAGTTTAAAATAACTAATGGTAGGTTTATTGTTTTCCAAAAAAATGACCAAATTATTGTGGTGGATTATGCTCACGAAATTGAGTCTTTGAGAATGCTTATAGAGTCTGTTAGTTATAAATTCAAATCTAAGCCTAGTGTTATAACTCGAGTAGCTCCGGATAGAACGGATCAATTTATTAAGGAATTTGCAATAAACCTATCTAAACTTAAAAATGTAAAAAAATTAATTATTTACGACAAAGTAAAATTCGGAACGATTAAAAATTACTCTTGGGGACAAAGAAAACATGGAGATAGTGCTACTATGCTATACTCTGAAATTCAAAAACACCAACCAAAGTTTGACTTGCAACTGTCTCTACAATCCGAGGCCAACATCCTAAAACAGACAATTTCTCAAGGACACAAACTAATTATCCATATTTACAACGACATCAAAAGTGTGATAAAGATACTTAGACAAGAAGATTTTAGAAGAATTTTATAAAAAATTTGCTTAATTTACGGATTGTAGCGACTATTTTAAATAATTTTAGTAATTTTTTTCAGCCTAACTGTACTTTACCGCTTAATTTAAGACCACACAATAAATGTAGTTAAAATTTAAGAAATTTTATCTAAAGATAGTTTTCAATTTAGTCAAAAATTTTTGGACACTGTGTTTTACACAGAGTTCTAGGTAAATCTTATTTTTTAAGATTTAATATGTATTGTTTAACTGGTTTTTTGGTTTGGTTATTAAACTCACAGTTGTTTATCGAGTTAATACTTTTATTAAAATATGTGATACATTTTATTTATTCTTATTTTATTCTTATTTATTCTTTTTCTAAGTTAAGTTTAAGGTCTTCTTTAGTTATAGTATAAACTGAAAATATAACCTGAATTTACAAAATTTTTTGCACTAGTTTTATAATTCTGAAACTAGATCATCACAAAAATTAAGAATTCCGCTATAGCTTTGTTTGTAATTTGAAGTTTCAGGAAAATCCAAATTTACTATTTTTTTATGAACTGCTTTAATTAGTTTTTCCAAAAAAACTACATCTTCTTCGGTAATAATTTTTCGTAAACTAATAATTTTAGGTGTCGATAAGTAATGAGCATCGAGAAATTGTAACACTCCTAAATCAAAAGTATAATTTTTAAATTCTCTTGAATTTTGGGTTAAAATCTTATAAAAGATAAGTTGATTTGTATATTTCCATAATTTTATCTTGTCGAGATCCGAAACTTTACCCAGATCTTGTAGGGGTTTGCCTGTTTTGAATTCAGTAACAATGATTTTATCTCCAAAAATTTGAATCAAATCTATTTTACCAGCAAGATTAACTCCATCAAGCCAGATATTCGCTAAACTAAAATCGTATTCTAAAACAACATTCCCAAAATCAGCTTTTTTAAATTGATTATAAAAAATTTCCAGATTAGCTTGTCCTTTTTTAAAAGATTTTTCGAAATCGTTACTAGAAAGTCTTTGTAATGATAAACTAGTTTTAAAGTGTTCTATTACTTTTTCTAGATTCACTTTAGGTTCGTTTTTATAGTTTTCGATGAAAAAACGAATTGTCTCGTGCATAGCTGTCCCATAGCAGGCAGATACACTCTTGCTTTGGGGGAATTTTAGAAGATTCTGTTGTAGAAATTTCAGCGGTCCACCATTAACAATATCTAAAAAATTATTTAAATGGGTAACTGATAATTTATAGTTTTTAAGTAAAGGTGCAAGCAAGTTTTTTTGGTCGTCGCTTAGTTTTATCTCTTTTTTAGAATTTTTCCAGAGAATCAAAGCCTGATAAATTTCATTTTTGTGGTTACCTTCTGCTCGTGTTAACTGCCAATTGGTTTGATGTGGTATCTGTTTTAGAGATTCTTCAAGTAAAGTAATTGCAGAAGTTGGCTTACCGTCATCTTTAGTTTTGTATCTGGTTAAATATAAATTATCTTTGGCTCGAGTAATAGCCACAAAAAACAATCTAATTTGATCATCCAAATCCTCTTTATCAGCCATAATTGGCAAGTTAGTAGGCAGATCAAGAAGGTCAAATTTGGCTTTGCCGAACCAATTTTCTTGATTACAACAGATTATAAACACTTTTTCAAACTCTAAACCCTTGGCTTTATGAGCGGTTAGCAAGTTTACTCCAGTTTCTGAATTTCCAAAAGATGTCTTATCTAAAAGAGGTATTTTATTTTTTTCTAACAAATCCAAAAAGGTCACAAAGTCAGATACTAACAAAAATTGTCTAGAATAGTGAGATTTAACGGAATCTATTAAAACTCGCAAGTTAGACAAGAAGTCCACAGCAGTAATTGAAATTGTTTTTTGTTCTTTGGTTTGGTCAATTAGACTGTCGAAATAATAATTTTTAAAGTTACTATTAAAAAAGCTAGTCTTGGATTTATCCATTATTTCACCATCTTCATCTTCGTTTTGAGTTTCAAAATTACCGATGACCAAATCAATTACTTGTTCAACTGGTAGGTATTTGCACTTTTGAGACAAATCTAGTAAGAACTCGGCTATATTTTTAAGTAACTCTGGTTTGGCTAATTTTTCTCCAAAAACCTCAACCTCCTCAGCTTTTAACATCCAGTTTAGCCAAAGTCTCTCGTCCTTTGTTTGTTGATAGGTAAAAATAGATAGTCTCCAAATATCCAAAGGTTCTACCGTCCAAAAAGGGTAGCTGAGAATTTCCGGTAAAAGTTCATCGGCTTCTAATTGGTCTTTTTGGTTAATTGTGTTTAAAAATTGGAGTATAGTAATTAATTGGTGAATAGGTGATTTTTGGAGTATGTCTTGACTTTTTTCGTAGAAAATAGGTACAGAATAAAACTGAAAAATCTGAGCTAGTTCAATTAAGTCCTTGTGTTTACGGCTGATTATAGCTATTTCTGCTGGTTTAGTTCCGTTCTTAAGCAAGTCCTGTACTTTATTTGCTACCCATAAAAATTCTTCAAGTTGAGAATTGAAACTATAATAGTGTATAATTTGAGACACAATCTTTAAAAACCTGCTTTTTATAATTTGGTCAAATATTTTTTACTACATAACTTTAAGTCCTTATATGTTTTTGTATGTATTGAAAGAATCCAAATTATACAAACATATTTTTAGTTTGAGTAAAGTTTTTAACTCTTTTCTTTTAATATTAATATTAATATTAATACGACGAACATCAAACTAGACTGAATTCTACTAGCTTAATTCTTGACGGAATAATTTTTTAGGTTTAGATCAAATTGATTCCGCTTGTTATGGACAAATTATTTTTAGACACACAAAATACAAAAATACAAACAGTTGAGACAGTAGATTGTGTCAATCGAATTGTAATTGGCGATGTTGGTAGTGGAAAAACAATTGTGGCTCTTTTAACAGCTTTAACATACCTTAAAGGCTTGCCAATTTCGGGTCAAGTATGTCTGTTAGCACCCACAGAAGTTTTGGCTTATCAACATTATATGAGCTTACAAAAGTTGTTAGCAGATTGTTCTAATGTAAACTTTGACTGGTTAGACATAGTATTTTTAGCTTCTAAAAATATTCTGGTTAATAAACAAAAAGTAACCAAGAAGAGGTTAGAAAAATATTTGCAAGAAAATTCTAAGAAAATCTTTTGGATAGGTACTCATGCTTTACTTCATAATTCACAGATTTCTCCAGATTTGGTCATGGTTGATGAACAACATCGTTTTGGAGTGGAACAGCGAAAAAAACTAAGTCAAAACACTGTAATTACAGTGCCACATTTTATTTCTTTTACTGCCACTCCTATTCCTCGCACTCTTGCCCTCACTCTTTATGATACCTTAAAGCCTATTTTTTTAGAAAGACTAAAAGGTAGAACTGAGATTTTAACTAGTATAAATTATTTTACTGATTTTCAAACTCAGACAGTAAGTAAAATCAAAAATCACCTTAAACGAGGGAGAAAAATTTATGTAATCTGTGCCAAAGTGCAAAATGATGAAGATGACGAGGAGGAAGAACTGTGGTCAGTTAGCAAGGCGGCTAGATTTTTAGAAAAATTTTTTACTGGTCAAATAATGCTAGTTCATGGCAAGATGTTAGAGAAAAAGGATATTTTGAATGAATTTAAGGAGTCTAAAGAAAAAAACATTTTGGTAGCAACAACTGTGATTGAAGTAGGAGTGGATGTAGGTTTGGCTAGTTTGGTTGTTGTACTGAATGCAGAGAGGTTTGGCTTGTCTGCTTTGCATCAAATTAGAGGCAGAGTTGGCCGCAATAATTTTAATGATAACGAATGCATTTTAGTAACCTATCCAAAATATGGAAAATCTAGAAGATTAAGATATCTTTGTGAAAGTCAAGACGGTTTTGAGATAGCTGAAAAAGATTTAGAAATTCGTGGTGCTGGGGATATATTTGGTAAAGTACAAAGCGGTTTTGGTGACGAGATAGATAAAATTATAGGACTGAATCCTAAACTATATCAAACAATCAGCCAAGAGGTCAAAAAACTGGATTTTGATAATTTAAATAATTTGCCTAGACTTAAAAAATATCTAGAAAAAAGAGCTGCAGAGATTTGGAAAGAGTGATTATTATCCAACTTTGAATATTGAATTTAGAGAATTTAATTAATTTTTGGTTTATTTGATATTTTCTAGGAAGTTGGTTTTAGAGGGTTGACAAAACCTTTTTTATACTAAACACTTAAACGGCTTGTATTTACTGTTATTTTTATGGCTATTAGTCGATCCAAAAAAGTTACGATTTTAGATATTTTAACAAACAATGTAGCTACCCAAAAGTCAGTGCTATTTCTTACCACTAGAGGTGCTGAGAATACCGTAGACGCTTCAACTAATCAGAAGTTTAGAAAGGCTGCTAGAGAAAAAGGCTTGATGATACAAATGGTTAAAAATTCTCTACTTAAAAGAGTGTTTCCACAGTTACCAGAGCTTTCAGGACAAACATATCTAGCTTATATGTTTGATGGGGCAAGAAGTGACGAAGTTTCTGTAGCTAAGGGAGTTGTGGACCTTGTTTCTAAGAGTTTTAAAGTTAATTTTGACTTTATAGGATCTGTAGTGGTAGGGGAATTTTATGACAAAGATCAAACTGTCAAACTAGCTAAAACTCCGACTAAAGAAGAGTCTATAGCTATGATTGCCGGGGCAATTAACAAAATTATTGCCAGGATAGCTATCGGTATCAAAGAGGTACCAGCTAGTATAGCTAGGGGCGTTGCTGAATATTCCAAGACAATTAAATAATATCCTGCAAACTTTATTTTTTTGTTTATTGAAGAATTATCTTTTTTAGATTATTTGCCGTTTACTTGTGGGTTCTAGGGAATTTTTAGGTAACAGTTCTGAGAATTTCGACACAATATCGTTTATTTATATTTATGTATACAGATTTGTCAAAGCTACAAAACTACTATTTGTGTTTTGCAAGTTTTTCGTTTGCAGGAGCAGTTTTGATCTCTTTACTGGAAGTTGTTTTAGGTAGTGATTTTTTGTTTGTTAGAAAAACTACTGAAATCTTTTTGGGTATCAATTCTTTGTGTGTTTTATACTTTTTATTAGCTAGAAACTTTGACACTAAGTTAATTTGGTGGGCTTTGGTAACTTTCTTTACAACCCTCATTTTGGAGATTATTAGAGCTAATATTGGTTTAGTCTTTGGGGAATATGAATATGGATCGGTTGTTGCTCTAAAAGTTTTGGGTGTTTCTTTATTGGTAGGGATTCTTTGGGTGCTAATTATTCTAGCCAGTATTCGATTAGCTAAAAAAACACAGACTAACTTATTAACGCAATTTTTTTTAGCTGGATTGGTGACTGTAACCGCTGATATAATTATAGAGCCTATAACTATTCATTTAGATTATTGGAGATGGCCAAATGACACTGTACCACTACAAAATTATCTCACATGGTATATCATTACCGTTGTTTTTGCTACTTTTTACAAAATATTTAAAATCTGGATAGACAGTAATTTAATGAAACATTTTTTCTTTCTTAAAATTAATTTTTTAAGTTTCTTAAACCTAATTAATTCTTGTAACTTAAATAGTATAATATGTACAAAATTGGTATTTGTGGGGCACACGGAACAGGCAAAACAACTCTAGTTAATGAGTTAAATAAAGAGTTGCAACTTCCTATAATCAAAAGAACTATGAGAACTTTGTGGGAGAAATTTGGCATTGATGACTTTGAAAAAATTCCAGCTGACATTAGAGCCAATTTTCAAAAATATGCTTTGATAAACCAGATTGATAGAGAGGAAAATGAAGGGAAACACGGCTTTATTACAGACAGAACCGTACTGGATAATTTGGCATACACCAAGCTGAATGCAGATATGAGCCAGTCGGATTTTCGTATTTATGAAAGATTAGTTAAAGAAAGGTTAAAAAACTACACTCATTTTATCTATTTACCAATAGAATTTGAAGTTGAACAAGAACATTTGAGAGCTAACATTGGAAGCCGTCGACAAATCGCCGATATTATAGAAAATTATTTGCAAGCATGGTTTACTAAAGGGGATTATTTAATAACTACTGGAAGTGTGGAGAGTAGGGTAAATCAAGTCAAACTTTTTTTAAAGAGTAAACATAGAAATTAAAGGGTGGTGTGTTTAGTCTGGTATTATTTTCTGCCCTATTTCCATCCTGTTTGGTTAGAGGTCACTAGAATGTACTACCTCAAGAAAGGTAATTTAGTTGATATTTTAAAATGCTCGTTTATAGAAATTTACATAAAACAATGATTATTAATAATTACTTTCAATATAGTATCTTTGTTGTTTGTGAAAATAAAAACTTGGACAATTTAAATGCGTGTTTAATGGTTTAAAAATAAAAAGACTAGATTAAATAGAGTAGTAGTTTATACTTCTAAGTAATATAAAATATTATTTGACAACCATTCCCCAAATTGATTGAAATCAGGTTCATGATCACAAAGTTTATTTTTGTTACCGGTGGGGTGGTGTCTGGGCTTGGTAAAGGTATTGCGGCGGCTTCTACTGGTCTTATTCTCAAATCTTCTGATATTTCGGTTGATGTGGTGAAATTTGACCCCTACCTTAACATTGACCCAGGGACTATGTCACCTTTTGAGCATGGTGAAGTGTATGTGCTAGATGATGGTAGTGAGACTGATCTAGACCTTGGGCATTATGAGCGGTTTTTGGATATCAACCTAACCAAGCATTCGTCAGTAACCGCTGGTAAAATTTACGAAAATATATTGTCCGAAGAACGGGAAGGGATGTACCTTGGTAAGAATGTTCAGTTGATCCCTCATGTTACGGGGTATATTAAGGAATGTTTTGTGAGGGAAATTCCTCGAGACATCGATTTGCATGTCCGCATTATTGAAATTGGGGGATCTACTGGAGATATGGAAGGTGAAGTGTTTTTGGAGAGTTTTAGACAATTTCGACAAGAAAACAAAGCCGATGTATTACACTTTCACTTAGGATTTGTACCATTTTTAGCTTGTAGCGGCGAATACAAAACTAAACCGATGCAGTTGTCCACTAGAGAACTACTACGGCATGGTTTGCAGCCAGATGTTATTGGAGCCAGGTATAGCAAACAAGGTAATCTAGATTTACCTAGAGAAGTTTTGGAGAAGATTGCTCTGTTTTGTAATGTTTCCAAAGATCATGTACTTAGTTTGCCAGATGTATCCAGTATTTATGCAGTACCCAAAAACATGCTTAATTCCAATCTCAAACTGATTTTACAAGAGTTTGTGGGGCAGACAATAGATCCTAAGTTGGGCGATTTTTTTGATCACTTTAATGGTAAAGTATTCTACTCTAAAAAAGTGAGGGTAGGGATTGTGGCTAAATACTCTCGCCTTAGCGATGCTTATTTAAGCATTTTAGAATCTCTTAAAATTGCTGGGGTAAGTTTAGACTGTAAAGTTGAGACGGTGTTTGTAGATGCCGAAAAAATAGAGCAAAATGATATTAACGAGTGGAATGTGGTCAAGTCTTTGCAGGCTATGATTGTAGCTGGTGGGTTTGGTAAAAGAGGTTTGGAAGGTAAAGTGATGGCAGTAAAATATGCTAGAGAAAATCGTTTGCCGTTTTTAGGAATTTGTTTAGGTCTTCAGATGGCAGTGGTGGAGTTTGCTAGAAATGTGTGTGGTTTAGATGCTGTTTCCAGTGAAATGTTTGAAACCAGAGAAGAATTAGAGGGCAAGGATGTAGTGATTGATTACATGGAAGGACAAACTAACGTTCACAAAAAAGGTGGTACGATGAGACTTGGTGGTTATGATTGTGATTTGGTACCCGGAACTTTAATACACAACCTTTTTGGGGTAGGTAGAATTAGAGAAAGACATCGTCACAGACTAGAAGTTCAGCAAGAGTTTTTAGATCTCTATAGTAAACATGGCCTTGTAGTTAGTGGCAAACATTACTATACAACTAATGATGGTCGTGAGGCTTTTTTAGTAGAATTAATCGAACTCGATATAAAATTACACCCTTATTTTGTAGCTACTCAATCTCACCCTGAGTTTTTGTCTCGTCCGGGCAAGCCTCATCCTTTGTTTAAAGGTTTGGTAGAAAATGCTATTATTTATGGCGAAGATGTGTAGTTAATTAGTTTTAAGGCATATTTAAAATAAATTAGCCTTCATCCTATTAGTAAGCCAATAGCAAAGCCTAGTAGGGAAGTAATCATAGAAATCATCCAAAATCTCATCGTTACTTGTTCTCTAGTCCATCCTAAAGCTTCAAGATGGTGATGTAAGGGTGCTGCCAAAAATACTTTTTTCTTAAAAAGTTTCTTTGAAATTACTTGAATAAAAGCCGAAGCAGCAACGACATACAATATAAAACCAGCGATCGGTAAAACATATATCTTATTGATAAAAATTGCCACTACACCTAAAGTTAACAAAACACCCATAGTTCCAGTATCTCCCATAAAAAATTTAGCAGGAGGGATGTTAAACCACAAATAAGCCCACATTGTACCAACCATTACCATCAACATGGTAGCTATGTCATAGTAGCTATCTACAAAAGATAAACCAGCGAAACAAAGAAAAACTGGAATAAAAACACCTACAGCTAGCCCATCAAATCCATCGATAATAGAAGTTGACCAAATAGTTACTAAAATTAAAATCGTGATTGGGATAATCACCCATCCAATAGAACCTATAAAAGGAAAAACAATTTTTTCTAAATCTAAATTTATCCAATCACCGCTAGAATAATCAAAGAATGGTAACTTTATTGAAGTTAAAGACAACTTTGCATAAAACCACCAACCAATAAAACTACCCATTAGGGTTACTAAAATCATCCTGTGAGATAACTTGAGCCCTCCAGCAATATAGTTACCTCCATTTTTAAGAGTACTTAAAGTGTCGTCTATTAAACCTATTAACGAGGCAAAATAAAGTGTTCCTAGAGGTATAAAAGTTTCCCTACGGTTAATAAAATTAAGGAATTGGTAAAATTGGTTAGTTTTATCGATTTGTAATATTGCCCAAAAGAATAGAGCGAATATAACAGTCGTGACCCATATCAAAACACCACCAGCTCTAGGAATATATTTACGATTTTCTGCTTTCTCATTTTCTTCATAAAATTTCTTAGTTATAGTCAGGACTTCACCTGTGACAGCAACTTTGCGACTAGTTTTTTTCCAAAACTTCAGGATTGTTAACATTTTAATTAAGAGCGGTGCCCATAAGACTGCGATCAAAAAAGACAAACCACTGAAAATCAGAATTTTTATTCCTTGAGCTAAGGGATAATCAAGCATTTATAAAAAATTTAAAATTATTTGATAAAAAAGAATTAAAAGTAAAATAATAAGCAAGGTTAAAAGTGGAGGTAGCAGTAAGAATATCAGTATATCAGTTACTTTTTGAGTTTTGTTGTCAACAATCTTGCCCATATTAACGGGCAATCTTATATGTGACTTGGTTTTTGTCAACTTTTCGGTTGCATTATTGCAAAACCAATTAATAAATAAACTCAAAATACTAGGTAAATCATAACGTTTATACTATTTACAACAATAAACTGATGAATATTTTCTTGTTTTACCACCATTTTTTGTAAACTCGACAGATATAATATTGATTCAAATCCCCTTCTAAGCCATCAGCTTCATATGTTTCTACCAAATTTAACCCTGAGATTTGTATTAATTTTTGAACTTCAGTTTCGGTATAGTAGTGGCAATATCTATAAGCAGTTACACCCCTTTGCCAATCTAAGATATAATCATTAACTCCTAGTTCTTCACTGCTAATACCAAGGTCTCGATATATTTCCACCCCAAGAGGGGTATCTTCTTTCACTATGCTTTTAGCAATTCTAGGTATATCCAGAAATTTCCAAGTAGTAAAGACTAAATTACCATTTTTAGATAATAAATTTCTACATTTTTTCAGCATTTTTATCCGAGTTTCTGTTCCCGGGATATGATGCATAACCCCAAATATAACTATTAAATCAAATTTGATATTAAAAATATGATCCACATTGCCCATATTTTCCAAAAAAAACTGAGCATTAGGATAGGGATATCTCTCAATTGATTTTTCAAGTAAAAACTGGTTTGTGTCTATACCTACATAGTTAAAAGGAACTTGTAGTCGGCTATGCAAAAAACCATAAAATCTACCATTACCACAACCCATATCTAAAACTTGTAGTGGTTTAGTAGATTTGTTTTTATGAAAAAATTTTTGAAATAAATTTGTCCAGAAATAACCGAAGTCAGATTTTTCTTGTACTGAATTAATATTTAACCTCTCAATCATTATATCCCACCCCTCCCAGTTATAACTTCTAGAATTATCAAAAAATAGTGCGGTCTTATTATAGAAATCCGCATTAATTAAATTAAGTTTTTGAATAGTTTCGGTGCTTAAATCGTCTTTCATTGTGAAATGAAATTCACTACTCTGAAGTAGTGGTAATTATAATTCATATATCCCGCCTTTGTCAAGCTACAAATACATTTATCGCAAAAAAGATTTGTAAGTATAGTTTAGTATAGTTTTAAAATTAGTAATAACCACTCAACTTTTTACCACCAAACTTCTCTAGCTAGCTAATATTAAATAATATATAAGGTCTACTTTTATATTTTTATAGAAATTTGTACAGAATTTAGCGAATTAAGTAATTCGAAATCTTAGTTTGAGATGTTATTCCAAATTTTAATAGCCTCTCTTAAAGAGGCAAATTCCCAAATAGGAATTATGTCGTTATTTTTATATAAGCTGATAATTTCGTTATTTACAGTTTTAGCATTGTCCAAATTATTCAGAAATTTTTTTGTGTAAAAGACACCTCGTAATGGTCTAAATCTCATTTTTAGTAGATTAATTTTATTGAGATATAAAACACAACCAAAGAGTTTTACTTTGTCTTGTAATTGTCTTTGGTTTAATTCATTTTTTACAAATTTGATACCTTTTTGGAGTTTCATTAGATCATCTCCAAGTTGAAAATAAATTTGAGAGACCAAACCCGAATTTAGTTTCTGTTGTAATGATCGATTTTCTGATAAGATATCTACCTCAAACGGGTTGTAAGCCACTCCGAAATCTTTCTGAGTGCCATATTTTTGTTGATAAATATTTAAAAGTTTTGCAGTTCTTAGTTTTTTATGTTGACCACCAGATACTAATAAAATTTTTGTAGTCGGAGCGAGTAACTTAACAAACTGAACAAAATCAAAAAATTTCTCAACTGCTAGCTCATAACTACCGTAGTAATTATTACTAATCGAATAATGTACACACAAACTAGTAGTAGAAGAGTTGAACTTAGTAAAAGATCTCACAAAACCTCGTAAGTCATCTTTTTTAGAAGTGTTAGAAATATTAACTTGTACAGGTTTGTATTTAAGTACAGCTTTGATCAGTTCGCATAAATCTTTGCTAGATTTGATTTTAAAATCAAAGATCATGTTTGTGAAATAAATTGTTACACTCTTCGATTTATATTACACCAAACCAACATTCAGAAAAATATAGAACCACAAACTGCCTCTAAGGCTCTTAATAGTCAATCGTAATGGAAAGTTCAGATTGATTTATAAAATCCCAACAAGGATATGTTGTTTTATTTTTACTTTTTAACTTTGCTTAATGTTTCAGGTATTTCTAAAAAGAACTTATCTATAGATAAACCTAAAATTGTAAAAAATAAAAATTTTAATTTTATTAAGTTCAGTTGAATCAATTTTGTTTTTTAAGAATCTCTGGAGGCAACGGCGGGAATCGAACCCACGTACAAGGTTTTGCAGACCTCTGCCTGACCACTCGGCCACGTCGCCGCTTGACAAGCGGGTCAAGTTTAGACTAAGTTTAGATGTTTAGTCAAGTTTCTATGTCCAAAAAGAAACACTATAATACAAACATTGTTAGAATGATAAAAAATTGGACTTTAGAAAATGTATTTATTCCTTTTTTTCTAATTTATATTTGCTTTAGTGTTTTTACTACTAGTTATGTTATTAATCAAAGAACTTTAGCCAATCCTTACGAACTACACTCTTATCTTTTTATAGTTGCTAGTGTGGCAGTATTTCTAAAGATTTTTATTTTTAACTATATTACTTTACTTTTTAACTTTTCACAAAAAAACTGGTTTATGATGGCTTTTAACTTAAGCTTGTTTAGTATACAATTCTTTTTTGCTAGTAAAGCTGCTTTTTCTCTGACCCAAAGTTCATACATACTTTACCCAATTCAGAATTTGCTAATAGCCTCAGGTATTTTTTATTTACAAAATCTGTTTCAAAAGCATTTTAAATTTACAAACTTTACTTTAGTTGGTGTGCTTGTTTACTTAGTTATGTTTATTTTGACTATTTTTAGACTTCTAGATAATGATCCAAGATTATGGAATTCCATGGGCCTCACAGCTCTCGGTATTGAGGCTTGTTTGTTTTTCTTGTTTTCTAGATCTTTTTTTAAACTTTTAAAATCATAAACATTGATTTATAGTAGTTTAATGTTAAAATAATAATTTAAAATTTAATATACATAATATAAACGCAAGACGCGGTAAAAATTATATTCATATTTTTAAAAATTAAAAATTTAAGATAATTTATTTTTTGGGATTTTTTGGGACAAAGTTTATTATCAGAGGTATAGAATTAAAAAAAGAATCAATTATTATCTCCTTCTCCATTAATAGGTGTTAATTTATTTTAGGACTTAAGTGTAAACCAAAAATAAGGCTAAGTTCTTCGCAAGAGCTTTACATGACAAATTTTTCAAGTCAAATTGTCTTGATACTAATTTTTCATAAAACAGAGTTTTTAGTTACAGGCTATCGGAGTAGTGTAGAAATTTGACAAAACCCCGCATTTTTGCTCGCTTCCTTAAACAGGAAACTATGCCTAATTTACAAGATATACAGCAATATAATACCCCTGAATTTTTGGAGAAAAGTGAAGAAATACCCAACCCTCACCACTATATCACAGTCAAAGGGGCTAGAGAACACAACCTTAAAAATGTGTCCTTAGTTATTCCGAAAAATAAATTAGTAGTCTTTTCTGGGCTGTCTGGTTCTGGCAAATCTAGCTTAGTTTTTGATACTATTTATGCTGAAGGCCAAAGAAGATATGTTGAAAGTCTTAGTAGTTATGCTCGTCAATTTTTAGGCCTTAAAGAAAAACCGGATGTCAATAGTATTGACGGTTTATCTCCGGCAATTTCTATAGATCAAAAATCTACAACTCAAAATCCTCGATCTACGGTAGGTACAATTACAGAAATTTATGACTATATGCGACTTTTATGGGCTAGAGTTGGTACAAAAAAAGTTAGTGATCTAGATGAAGAAATGTTTATAGAGTCGGTCAGTAAAATTGTAGATATTTTAGTGGAACAGAAAAAACCGATAATTTTACTGGCGCCAGTAGTCGAGGATCAGAAGGGCTGGCACAAACAACACATTTTGGAGGCCAAGAAAAACGGCTTTAAAAGACTTAGAATAGACGGTGAAATTGTTCTTATTGAAGAGATAGAAAAAATGGAATTGAATAAACAACAAAAACATTCTATAGAAATTGTAGTAGATCGATTAGAAGCTATAAAATCCAATAAAATCAGACTTACTGACTCTATAGAAACGGCCTTAAAATTTGGTAAAAACAGAGTATGGGTACTTAGTTTTGACAAAAATCGAGAGCCTAAAATTCAAAAATTTACTACAGATCAATCCAGTAATACCAAACTCGAGCCTAGAATGTTTAGTTTTAATTCTCCTCACGGTGCTTGTCCTCATTGTTCTGGTCTTGGATATATTACAGAAATTGATCCTGAATTGGTGGTACCCAATCAAAGTTTATCAATAATGGAAGGCTGTATCAGGCCAGTTAGTAGAATGAGTATTAGTGGGGGTTGGTTAACTAGAATTTTTGAAAATCTAGCCAAAAAGTACAAATTTTCACTGCATGAACCTTGGTCTAAACTTCCCGACAATGTCAAAAATATCCTGCTTTATGGAGATGGTAATTTTGAAGGTATTATAAACACTTTAAACCGTCGCTACAAAGAAACAATTAGTGAGTCTAGTCGAAGAGATATTGAAAGCTATATGAACAAAAGAATTTGCCCAACTTGTAAAGGTACTCGGCTAAAACAAGAAAGCCTTAATGTAAGGATTAATGATTACAACATTGCTCAGGTTTGTGAAATGTCGATTACAAGCGCTTTGGAATTCTTTGAGGAGTTACAAGACCCAAAAACCACACCTTTAGATTCAAAACAACAACAGATTGCCAAAATGATTCTCAAAGAGATTATCACCCGACTGAAGTTTTTAGTTGATGTTGGTCTTAGTTATCTTAGTTTGTCTAGGGCGGCAGACACTTTATCTGGCGGAGAGGCTCAAAGAATTAGACTAGCTACCCAAATTGGATCTGGACTAACTGGGGTGTTGTACGTTTTAGATGAACCATCTATTGGCTTGCATCAAGTGGATAATGCTCGTCTTTTGAATACCCTCAAAAGTCTTCGAGATTTAGGTAATACTGTTTTGGTGGTTGAACATGACGAAGAAACTATTAGAGCGGCAGACTTTGTGGTGGATGTAGGACCCAAAGCTGGTAAATTTGGAGGCGAGATTGTGGCTTTTGGCACACCTGAAGAAATAATTCAAAATCCAAATTCACCCACAGGATTATTTTTATCAGGTAAAGAAATTATTCCAGTTCCCCAAAATAGAAGAAAAGTTGATCCACCTACAAAAGATGCCGAAATTTACAAAAAAAATCCAGAATATACTAAATATATTTCTATTCTTAACGCTAAAGAGAATAATCTTAAAAGCATTAATGTGGACATACCTCTCAAAAAATTTGTTTGTGTTACCGGAGTTTCAGGTAGTGGCAAGTCTACGCTAATTAATGACATTTTTGCCAATCATCTAATGAATTATTTTTATGATTCTCGTATTCCTACTGGTAAATTTGAGGATATTGTTGGTCTGAACAACATAGATAAAGCAGTCATTATTGATCAAGCCCCGATTGGTAAAACTCCCCGAAGTAATCCCGCTACTTATACTGGTTTGTTTGCTTCAATTAGAGAGTTGTTTGCTGAATTACCAGAATCCAAAGCTAGGGGCTATAATCAAGGAAGATTTAGCTTTAATGTACCTGGAGGTAGGTGTGAAACTTGTGAAGGTAATGGAATGATCAAGGTAGAAATGAACTTTTTACCGGATGTTTATGTAGTTTGCGAAGATTGTAAGGGCACCAGATATAACAGGGAAACTCTGGAAATTAAATATCGAGATAAAAGCATCGCCGATGTGTTGGATATGTCTGTGTCAGAAGCTTTAGTTTTTTTCAAAAACCACAAAGTGATCACCCGTAAATTACAAACTCTGGAAGATGTAGGCTTGGGTTATATCCGCTTAGGTCAGCCAGCTACTACTCTTTCAGGAGGCGAAGCTCAGAGAGTAAAATTAGCTACGGAGCTATCTAAAGTTGGCACTGGTAACACTTTGTATATTTTGGACGAACCAACTACGGGTTTGCATGCTTTGGATGTTAAATTACTTTTGAATGTTTTACAGAAATTGGTTGATAAGGGTAACACAGTTTTAGTTATAGAACACAATCTTGATGTAATCAAAACTGCTGATTGGATAATCGACTTAGGTCCAGAAGGTGGAGACAAAGGAGGTCAAATAGTGGCTACCGGCACTCCAGAAGAAGTAGCTAAAAACCCTTTTAGTTATACGGGTAGGTATTTGCAATCACTATTAAACAAGAATTGATCTATTATCTAAAAGATCATCTTAACCTAAGACTTAAAGATCTTTAATCATAGAGTGAATGCATTTTTGGGCTTTCGATTTTTATAAAAAGGAACGATTACTAATTTTCCGACAATTGGACTTACTTTTTGGTAAGTTAATTTTTTCCGTTTTAGATTCAAAATATTTAGCCAATAAGTTCGTAATACTTCCTTATTTTACTTTTTTACTTCAATTCCTAGCTCTTTAAGCTGTTTTGGTGAAACTTCACTAGGACTGTTCATCATTAAGTCCATGCCTGAACCGTTTTTGGGAAAAGCAATGGTTTCTCTAATGTTTTCTTCACCTGTTAAAACCATAAACAACCGATCCAAACCCCAAGCAAAACCGGCATGAGTAGGAGCTCCAAAGCGGTAAGCCTCGAGCATATGACCAAATTTAGTTTCCACTTCCTCCTCACTTAGTCCTACTACTTGAAAGACTTCTTTCTGAGCTACAGAATCGGTGTTACGAACACCACCACTTAATACTTCGTAACCATTGCAGGCTATATCATATTGTCTAGCAATCAAGTCTGTTACTGTTCCGTTTTGGAGTGCCTCTCTTAAAACCGGCAGACCTCCTTGCCACGAGCTGAAAGGATTGTGTACAAAATCAATCTCACCAGTTTTTTCATCAACTTCAAACATAGGAAAACTATCAATCCAGACAAATCTAAGTAAACTGTTGTCAACCAAACCTAGCTTTTGAGCAATATGTTGTCGTATTTTGTTTTGAGCTTTCCAGACTATGTTTTGATCGCTGTTCGCTATGAATAAAATTAAATCGCCAGTTTTAGCCTCAAAGTATTTTTGTAACTCCGCAGATTTTTCTTCACCAAGAAACTTAAAAAGTGGACTTTTAGCTCCATCAGTAAAATATTGGATATAGGCAATACCGGGTAAACCAAATTCTCGTCCGATATCTTGAATTTTATCCAAATCTGAACGAGTAAATTGATTAACTCGGCCTTTTAAATATAAAGCTTGTACCCTAGCTTTAGGGTTGTCACATAAATCTGCAAAAATCTTAAAACCACTATTAACAAACACTGGTTTAGCATCTTGCCAAGCTAGATCGTATCTCAAATCTGGTTTATCACTACCATATTTATCCATAGCTTCAGCAAAACTGAGCTTGGTTAATTCGGTTGTCATTAGTTTTTTGTTCGAGTGTTTGGATAGAACTTCTTCAATAAATTGTTCACAAAGTTGATGAATAGTGGCTTCATCTGCCCAAGCCATTTCCACATCAATCTGGTAAAAGTCTCCAGGATGGCGATCTGCTCTTGGATCCTCGTCTCTAAAACAAGGTGCAATTTGAAAATATTTGGTAAAACCACCAACCATTAAAAGTTGTTTAAATTGTTGTGGAGCTTGGGGTAGAGCATAAAATTTCCCAGGGTGCAGACGGCTTGGAATCAAAAAATCTCTCGCACCTTCAGGAGTAGAATTGGCTAGAATAGGAGTCTGAATCTCAACAAAACCTTGATTGTCAAACCAGTTGCGAATATCTAAAAAAAGTTTATGTTTTTTGATTAATAAATCTCTAACATGTTTACGTCTTAAATCTAAATAACGGTATTTTAATCTTAATTCTTCGTTGGCAATATTATCATCGCCATGAATATCAAAAGGCATTGGTTTACTTGGACTCACAACCTGTAAATCATTGACTATTAACTCTATCTCGCCTGTTTTGATTTTGGTATTAATAGTTTCTACGGATCTTCGGCTAATTATACCTGTAACTTTAATAACTGCTTCATGGTGAAGTTTTTCGGCAATCTTAAAAATCTCTAGATTGTGCTCAGGGTTAAATACACACTGCAACAATTCACTACCACTTCTCAAATCAACAAAAATTAAACCGCCATGATCTCGTATGGAATGAACAAAACCGCCAACTTGAATCTGGCTACCAATCATACTGGTATCAATTGACTCAAAATCGACAATCATAAATCGATTGACTTTTTATAAAAAAAGCTAAATTAAACTAAAAGCAGAATGTCAAGTTGCTCTAGATTAGAATTATTAAATAAGACCCAAATTTCTTTAAAGCATAAATCAAAATTACTTTTTATGTCCTTTAAGATTTTATTTACATTATGTTTTCTGTTACAGAACATTTTAAAATTATTTAGCTACAAAGTAATGAAATTCAGCAAGTTATCTTCAGATACAAACTAGAATTTAACTTACTAGCTAAACTAAAAAAATTACTCAATCCAGACAATTATGTCTGCACCTAAATTATTAGCTGTAATAAACTTATCTGGAGGAATTTGACCATGAAGTTCAAACTCAAAATTTAGATTGCCCTTGCTGGCTAGTTCAAATTCTTGGCGAATTTTATCGTCTGCAATATATATTTTAATTTGTTCATTACCATTAGCTTTTTGTATGTATTTATAGAAGTTGTCCGGTGGCCAAACTATACCTATAGGCAATTTTTTAATTTGTTCTGTAACTTCAACGGTTTTTTGACTTTGGTTAGCCAAAATAATAGCATTAGAATTCTTTAAATTAACATATCTAGCTTCTGCCAGGAGGTTTTTAGTTATTTTTCTTGCTTGTTCTCTATCTTTCGAGAAAGATTTACCTCCACCCAAGGCACCATCACAATAGGTAATTACAGAAGCTCCATAGAGATCAAGCGGTGGACTACATAAAAAACCGTTGCCAGAGCGAAAATTTATTGAGTAAAAATTGTCTGAGATATTAGAGTTATGGTTGAAATTTTTCTTGAAAATTTCGTAAAAAGATAAAATTTCGTTAATTTCTGCAGAAGTTTTAACATTACCTCTAGCCGAAGCAATTAAAGCATTAATAGAATTAATATTCAGAATTTTTCCAGATCTAAGTTGTTGTTGTAGCTTTTGTAGGATAGCTGAGCTTATTTCTGCTTGCCTCCTGGACCGATCAAAATCTGAACCAGTGCCGTTAGTACCATGTCTGCTTCTAGCATAAATCAAAGCTCTGTTCCCATCCATTTGTTGCAATCCTTTTTCGAAAGTAGGAGCCGGTCTAATGTATCCTGAATAGTTGTCCGTAGGGAACTCATAATCTGTGAAAGGCACAGTAACATTTACTTCAATACCACCTATGGCATCAATTATTTGTTTGACGCCTTGAAAATTAACAGATAGCCAATAATGAATAGGAATATCTAATTCTCTGGACAAAAAATCTGCCATAGCTTGAGCCCCCGTGCCCGGTTGCTTTTTCTCAGCAAAAGGGTAAATAGCATTGATTCTGTAGGTTCCCCCTCCATCCGTAACATAGAAGTCTCTAGGAATGCTAAGAGTCGCGATTTTTTGCTCGTTGTGATAATATGAAAGTATCATGATACTGTCGGCTAAAAAAGCCACTGAGTCATACCCAATGACTAAAATATTGGTTCTGCCCTCGGCTTCTCCCTTAAGCTCGACTCTTTGAAAGGCTTGTGGGTTAAAGTTATTTACTATTATACTCCAAATATTACCTTGACCACCGCCAGTAGTCTCACTGGCAATACTCATTACATTATAAACAAAAGACCCTCCAGCAATCATTATTACAACACAAAAAAAGATAATTATACCTGATACCAATTTAGCAAAAGAAATATTTTTCCTCTTTTTTAAATTACTTAAAGATTGTTGTTGATCTGAGTTGAAGAAGTCTTTACTTTTGTTATTATCGAAACTTGAATTATCTTCTTCTTTTAAATTTTCCAAGACCGAACGATTTATCTGTTCAAAATTGTCTGTGTTTGTAATTTTAGTTGGCATAAAATCAAATTACAACTTTGCAATAATTAAATTAAGTAAAACTAAGTATATATAAATAACAACGAATGCTTGTTTAAAGCTTTTCAACAAACTTTTTAACAAAAAGTCAAATTTTGATCTAGAAACGGGTAGATAAAAATAAAGAATACCTTATATTTCTAAAACTAAAAAAACATTCAATATCTTATTCTACTGTTACACTTTTGGCTAAGTTACGAGGTTTATCCACATCTAAACCCCTGATTACACTTGTGTAGTAAGCAAATAATTGTAAGGGAATGATGTTGATAATTGGGGCAAGTTCTTCCAGAACATTTGGCACAAAAATAATATCATCACAAATTGATTTAAGCTTTTCGTCTCCATATCCGGCTATGGCTACCACTGGACCTCGTCTGGCTCGAATTTCTTGAATATTGCTAATTTGTTTGTCGTATACTGAATCTTGGGTTGCAATGGCAATAGTTGGGAAGTTTTCATCAACAAGAGCAATGAAACCATGTTTCATCTCGCCACTACTTAAACCTTCTGCATGGATATAGGCTAATTCTTTAATTTTTAGAGCTCCTTCCAT
>OGCI01001191.1_pt1 | contig 23194 bp, 16 predicted proteins | sample 1570021 | NCBI WGS metagenome assembly OGCI01 (sample SAMN06264664, study PRJEB24512) | hot springs metagenome | isolation source: Hot spring water | place: South Africa: Tshipise | collected 2015-06-21 | reverse complement strand
TGCTTTTATCCTAACTTCAGCGGGGGTTTCAGTGGGTACTTATGATTTTGTTCGACGCGTTGTTGAAGAAAATGGCACACTAAATTTCTGGCGGGTAAACATGCGTCCAGGAAAACCGCTTGCTTTTGGACTTTTCAAGAATATCCCATTTATCGGTTTACCGGGTAACCCTGTATCTTCCTTTGTAGGGTTTACTGTTTTTGTCGTTCCCATTCTCAAAAAATTATCAGGTTTACCTCCCACACCACCTCCGCCTCAAACAGCCATTCTAGAGGAAGCCATTGAATCCGATGGCAGAGAAAGTTATTTGCGCGGGAATGTCACACTTACCCCAACAGGATATCGGGCAAAACTGGAAGGACACCAGGGTTCCGGTAATTTAACCTCTTTGTCTAAAGCAAATGCTTTACTGATTCTGCCCTCTGGGGTAAAATCTCTCCCCGCTGGAACAGAGGTAAATTTTTGGTTCATTCGTTAAAATTTCATGTAGAATTAGCCGAGATTGGGTAAACCGAATGAACCGTTGCCAGGTTTATGTTTCATCCCCAAGGCTCAGTGGGGAGAAAAGTCTGAAGAAAAATTTTAATACCTTGGAGGGATAAAAATCTCATGCCGCGAATTCGATGCCATTACCTTGACTGTGTGTTCTGGGACGAAGGTTATTGCAGCGCTGCTCAAGTAGAGATCGATCCTGATAAAGGCTGTCTCACTTACAGTCCTAACCCCGAATCCTCTTCTGAAGACGTATGGGACGAAACCGAAGAAGAATTGGAAGAGTGGGATGAACTCGAACTCGAAGAGGGAGAAGAAGACGAAGACCTCTGGGTAGACGAAGACGAAGAAGAATATTAAACCCCTTCAGAGAGCCTCTTCTTTCAAAGAACTCCCATCGACTTTCGGGTAAAGGACTGCTTGAACCCGAGAGTCGTTTTCTTTTCTTAACGAGGGTCCGATGCAATCTCAAAAAGTACAACAACACCGCTTCAACTTCACTGTAAATATTCTGGACGGCGCTATGTTTGGAATGGCATTGGGGTTTGCGTCCTTCTCCACTGTCATTCCCTTGTTCATCTCTTCCCTTTCCGATTCAGCGATACTTATCGGAATGGTTTCTGCAGTGCATGTGCTTGGCTGGCAATTGCCGCAATTATTCATTGCGCCATGGCTGGCAAGGAAAACATACTTCAAACCCCTGGTTATGGTTTTTACTCTCCAGGAGCGGTTACCTTTTTTAGGACTTGCGGTTGTGGCGTTTCTGATCCCAACCATCGGGAATACCTGGGGAATTGTTCTGGCATTTCTGATGTTAACCTGGCAAGCCATTGGTGGCGGCTTTACAGCAAATCCCTGGCAATTGATGATTCATAAGATTATCTTCCCTGAGGTACTCACGACCTTTTTTGGCATGCAAGCCGCGGCAATGAACTTACTCGCCGCAGCAGGCGCGGTCATTTCAGGGTTACTTCTGGATCGTATTCCTTATCCTCATAATTACGCTCTTACGTTTCTGATTGCCAGTTTTTGGCTTGCCATTTCTTATGCTTTCTTAAATGCCACCAGAGAACCTGAAGGAGAACATCCCTTCTCAGAACAAAATTCGCCTTCTTTGTGGAAATCTATGATCACAATTTTTCAAACCGACCCCAACTTTATTGCTGTACTTGGGGTACGAATTTTAGGTACATTTGGGATGATGGCTTCTTCTTTCTATAGCGTATATGCTGTAAATCAACTGGGAGCCTCCAAAACGGAAGCCGGCATTTTAACCAGCGTGCTGATGATCTCCTCCGTGGTTATGAATTTGTTCCTGGGATGGCTGGCAGATCACTGGTCACACAGGAAAGTGCTTGAGATTGGGGTAATGGCAATGTTTCTGAGCGCAATTCTCGCTGCGCTCGCTCCGTCCTTTACATGGTTTTATCCCGTGATGTTCTTTACAGGAATCTCAAATACTGCCATGTGGACGATCATGATGGCTTATGTGCTAACGTTTGGGGAGGAACGACAAAAACCTCTGTATGTGGGGATGGCAAATACCCTGATCACTCCATTTACTTTTACTGCACCCATTCTGGGAGGGTGGCTGGCAAACTCCTTTGGCTATCCGGCGACGTTCTGGGCTTCTTCAGCCGCCGCAATCTTCTGTCTGATCATTCTTCACTTTTTTGTCCGCGAACACAAGTGACGAACACAAGTGATATGAATTGGAGAAGACGCCTTCTTTTCTTTCTTTTTGACCTTCTTTACCACTCATTTGCCTGGGCATATGATTTCGTTGCTGCGGTTGTGTCATTTAATTTATGGAAAAAGTGGGTGAAGGAAGTAATCCCGTATTTGCAGGGAGATACCATTCTGGAATTGGGATTCGGTACCGGGCACCTCCTGCACGCTTTGAGCCATCCCGGTAAGAAAATTATTGGAGTAGATCTTTCCCATCAGATGATTCGACTCACTCAAGAACGAATCAACACATCCAATCACACATCCCCATTTCTGGTAAGAGCAGATGGACGCGCCATGCCTTTTAAAGAAAGTACTTTTGACCATATCGTCGCCACCTTCCCTGCCCCATATATTTTCGAGGAAACGACATTAAAAGGTGCCTTTTTTGCCCTGAAGGAAAATGGAAGCATCATCTTTCTCCTTTCAGCCATCCCTGCACTCCCTGAGGTTTTAGAACGTATTCATATATGGTTGACGCAAGGGCTTAAGATCTTTGTAACACCAACTGATTTTCTGGAAATCGTGCAGCAGAGAGTCGAAGGATGCGGTTTTCAGCAGGTAAATACAGAGTGGAAGCCCTGTTCTTCCGGAAAGATTCTGGTATTGGTTGCGGTAAAATCTGTTCAAACTCGTTAAGATTGTTGTAAAATCAAAACATGGAAATTCAAATTGCGGTTGCCAAGACCAATAAATACGCAGTTAGCGAAAGCGGTGACACACTGGAAGTTATTGAGCGCCCGAACGGTGGCGTTTCGGTTGTGCTGGCAGATGGGCAAACCTCAGGAAAAGCAGCCAAAGCCATATCCTCCATGGTGGTTCGAAAAGTCATCACGCTCCTTGCTGAAGGTGTACGGGATGGTGCCGCCGCTCGTGCTGCTTCGGATTACCTTTACACAGAAAAAAGCGGAAAAGTCTCCGCAACGTTAAACATTCTTTCCGCAGACCTGCAAACGAACACCATTGTCATTGCACGAAACAATCACTGCCCCATTTACGTTGCACGTGGAGATACGATTGAAACCCTGGTATCCCAAGCACCTGCCATTGGTACATCTCGCAATATCCGCCCTGATATATCTGAAATTCCTCTGGAGGGTGGAACTACCATCGTGATGTTTACGGATGGACTTCTCCATGCAGGCGAACGGTATGGAGAACAGCTGGATATTCCCACAATTTTAGGTTCTTTCCTGGAAGACCAGGACCCACCCGCCCAGATTATCGCCGACTCCATCCTTGCCCAAGCCATTCAACTGGATCAAAACCGTCCCAATGACGACATGAGCATTGTGGTTTTACGGGTTTCCCATCATAAACATGACCTGATTCGGCGCATGATTGTCCGTTTACCCGTAGGACCAGACGAGAACGAATTCTAAAAAACCATGCGAGGGAATAAAAGACCCTCTTTTCTCCGTTCTATCCGTGCCTCATGGCGGGATACTTTACTCCTGTTCCGGGAGTTTCGATTCCCTGTTTTTGTTTTCTCAGTGATTCTTTTCGTGGGAGGGTTATGTTATCATATCCTCTCCCAAACCACCGAGACACCTACGCATAGTTTCTCTGAAGCGTTGTACACCGTCTTAACGCTGATTTTTCTTCAGCCTATTCAACCTTACCCTCAATCATGGTACCTGCAGATTTTTTATTTTCTCATGCCTTTACTGGGACTCAGCGTACTGGCACAGGGGTTAACCGAATTCGGAATTTTATTTTTCAATCGCCGCGCAAGAAACAAGGAATGGCAAATGGCTGTTGCTTCTACGTATAACAAACATATTATTCTCGTGGGACTGGGACACCTTGGAATACGAGTCGTCACCCTGTTAAAGGATCTGGAAGAAGATGCCGTGGTTATTGAAATTGCACCTCGAAACGACTTAAAAAGTCTGCTCCATCGTCTGGATATCCCCCTAATCGAGGATGATGCCACTCGGGAAGAAGTTCTCCTGGCGGCTGGTGTTTCCAGAGCAAAAGCCATTATGCTCCTTACCCAAAATGATAGCCTGAATCTGGAGATGGCTTTGAAAGCCAGAAAAATTAACCCGGCCATTCAGGTGATCGTGCGTATTTTTGATGATGAGTTTGCCGATTCGCTTCAGAAACAGTTCGGTTTCCAAGCCTTTAGCGCTACTGGTCTTGCAGCCCCCATATTTGCGGCTACAGCCGCCGGGATTGATATGACTCCTCCTATCTCTATCGAGGGAAAACCGCATACCCTGGCAAAGATTCTGGTCACCCCTTCTTCCAGTCTTATTGGAAGAAGTATCAATGAGGTAGAAGAACAATTTCGCGTCAGTGTGGTATTTTTACAACAAAACGGGCAGATAGCCTTTCACCCCGAAGGGCATCTCAAAATCGCTCAGGGTGCTTCGCTGGCAATATTTGGTCCTCCAGGACAAATCCATTTGATTGTCAATGAAAACCATTAAGTCCTTTCCTGTTATTGGAGTTGTCGGTCCCTGTACTGCTGGAAAGTCCACTCTGATTCGCAATCTGGCAAGCCACAATATACCAGCACGGCATATTGCCCAGGAACATTCCTACGTGCAGGATATGTGGCAACGACTGACCAATCCAGATGTATTGATTTTTCTGGATGTGAGTTATCCGGTCAGCCTCAAACGGCGCACTTTTAACTGGACGGAAGGGGAATACCTGGAACAGCAAAGACGTTTACGCCATGCACGCGCACACTGTCACTTTTATCTTCTGACCGACCCTTACACAGAGGAAGAGGTTTTTCAACAAGTTTACGAATTTCTTCAAAAACATTTTCCCCTACTCATCCCCCCTCAATAAGGGTATAATCGCTCCAGCGCCAGCCGCAGGCTGGCATTTGTATGCATCGGAGGAAAGGAATGAGGCGTTACTATTTCACTCTGGCTCTAATTGTCCTCCTGCTTGGACTGACCATCTGGTTCAATGTCCCGGGACACCCACAAATCAAAATTGGTAATTTTGAACGCAGTATGGACCTGGTTCTAGGTCTCGACCTGCAGGGCGGCGTTCAGGTCTTACTGGAAGCCGATTTACCTGCCAACACCCCCATTGACCCCCAAGCCCTTGAAGATGCTCGCACCATTCTCGAAAATCGCACCAATGCATTGGGCGTCAGTGAAAACCTCTTTCAGGTTGCTGGAGAACGCCGGATTGTGGCAGAATTCCCTGGCTTAAGTGACCCTGAAAAAGTTTTAGCAGTCATCAAAGAAACTGGCTTGCTGGAATTTGTGGATTTGCAAGACAATCCAGAAAACCTCAAGGAAGGGGATGTCATTTTGACCGATTTCGGGCAAACCAGCGCTTCCAGCCAGCCTGCAGATACCACCACCGCCCCAGGCACAGAAGCAGAGGCACAACCTGCTTCCACTACGGTGTATCACACCATCATGACGGGGAAAGATCTTAAGAGCGTGGTGGTTTCGCGTAACCCCACAACCGGTGAAGTCGTGATTGATTTCACCTTGTCGGATGAAGGGGCAAAGATTTTTGATGAATACACCAGCAATAACATTGGAAAGATTCTGGCAATCGTATTAGACAAGAAAATTATCTCTGCTCCCCGCGTACAGGGACGTATTCCCAGTGGGCAGGGACAAATCACTGGCAATTTCACCATCGAAACTGCCAACAACCTTGCCATTCAAATGCGCTATGGCGCCTTACCAATTCCCTTCAAGGTGGTAGAAAGTCGGGTTATTGGCCCAACACTGGGGCGCGACTCTTTGCAGAAGAGTCTTCTGGCTGGGTTTGTCGGCTTTACCATTGTGATTCTGTTCATGGGAATTTACTACCGATTACCCGGTACAATGGCGGATCTGTCTCTGCTTGTTTATGCACTCATCACGCTTACCCTGTTCCGCTTCATCCCCGTCACTCTGACCCTGCCCGGCATTGCCGGTTTCTTACTCAGTACAGGGAGCGCTCTGGACGCGAACATTCTGATTTTTGAGCGCTTGAAGGAAGAATTGCGCGCTGGTCGGACCTTCACACAGGCACTGGATCTGGCATGGAAACGGGCTTTGCCCTCTATCCGCGACTCGAACATTGCCACTCTCATCACTGTGGTTATTCTCTTCATTTTTGGCTCTCAGTTTGGAGCAACGATTGTGAAAGGATTTGCCTTTACCCTGGGAGTAGGTATCTTTGTCTCTCTCTTCTGCGCATTGGTGGTCACCCGCACCTTTATGTACATTCTGGTTGATCGCCTCAAACCTCAAGCCAAACATCTGAAATGGTTTGGCATTCTAGACTGAGGAGCGAACTATGCTGAATATTCTTGGAAAACGCTACCTGTTCTTTGCCATCTCCCTGGTTCTCATCCTCCCAGGGCTGATTGTGATGGCCATTTTTGGTTTGCCCCTTTCGATTGATTTCAAAGGTGGTTCACTTCTCGAAGTAGAATTTGCTTCAAACACACTTCCAGCCCCAGCAGAAGTGGTTGCGCTCTACAATGATTTGGGAATTACAGATGCCCAGGTGACCACGACTGGAAATAACACGCTCCTGATTCGCTCTTCCTTTATAGATGAAGAAACACGTGCCAGTGTCCTTCAGACAATGAATTCCCGGTTCAACGATAAAGTTACCATTCGTCGTTTTGAAAGTGTAGGTCCCACCATTGGGAAAGAAGTTGCCGGTCGAGCCACACTGGCTGTTTCTATTGCGGCGCTGGCAGTGATTCTGTACATCACCTGGGCATTTCGTGGCGTTCATAACGCTTTTCGATATGGTGTGTGTGCCATTATTGCCATGATCCATGACGTGCTGGTGGTGATCAGCCTGGTATCTATTGGTGGGCTCCTTTTTGGATGGCAGGTTGATGCCCTCTTCCTTACCGCGCTGCTGTCCGTGATCGGCTTCTCGGTGCAGGACAAGGTAGTCGTCTTCGACCGCATCCGGGAAAATTCTCAAATTTACCGCAAACTGGACTTTGAAAAATTAGCCAACCACTCCATCGTGCAAACCCTCCAGAGATCCATCAATACCCAGTTGATGACCGTGGAGTACATGCTGTTAGCCATGGCTCTGTTCGGTGGAATCACCCTGCGTGAGTTCTCCATCATCCTCCTGGTAGGGTTGTTCATGGGAACTTACTCCTCCATTTTCATCGCCGCACCAACGCTGGTTATCTGGGAATCTGGCGAATGGAGAAACTGGTTCAAACGGGGACCAAAACCCGCATCAGCATAAACCTTAGAACATCAGGCGAGAGAAATTCTCGCCTGATGTTTTCCCAGGAAAAGTCTTGACTTTTCTACTTCACTCCCGTAGAATGATAAGAGCCGGCAGGGATTCCGGGAAGAGACCCTGATCAGGGGCACCGAAGGGGCAAGCCATATGCAGGCGAATCTCTCAGGTAAAAAGGACCCGGTTTCCGTCCCACTCTGGAGAGTCTGTAAAGACACCGAAGGGGCAAACCCGCTTTGGGTGAATCTCTCAGGTTAGAAACAGAGGCGCGGTTGAGAAATCAGCCGTGCCTTTATCATTTTCCATTTCATAATTTCACATAGGAGGTATCTCATGAACATCCCTGCTGAATTGAAGTATGCTACAACGGATGAGTGGGTCAAAGTGGAGGGAGATGTTGCCACAATTGGCATCACGGACTATGCACAGGATTCCCTTTCAGATGTAGTTTTTTTTGAAGCGATTGTCTCCGTTGGAGATACTATCAAATCCAAACAACAAATTGCCACCGTTGAATCCGTAAAAGCCGCCGCCGATATCAACAGTCCTGTATCCGGTGAAGTCATTGCCATCAACGAAGCCCTGGCAGATTCCCCTGAACTGGTCAATAAAGACCCGTACGGCGCCGCCTGGATGATCAAGGTAAAAATGAGCAATCCGTCCGAACTGGACAATTTGATGGACGCTGCAGGATATGAATCCTATTGTTCAGGAAGGGAGCACTAATGTTCGTCCCCAATGCGGATCCCGATCGTGACATCATGCTCAAAAAGATTGGGGTGGAACGGATCGAAGACCTGTTCACAGATGTTCCAGAAGGATATCGATTTCCAAAATTGAATCTTCCAGCGGCCTTGTCCGAGATGGAAGTTTTTTCCCACCTTTCCGAACTGGCACAGGCAAATTCCTCTGTGCGAGACTTAACCTGCTTCCTCGGCGCAGGTGCCTACCATCATTACATCCCGGCAGTTGTTGATGCCATTATTCAACGCGGGGAATTTCTCACTGCCTATACCCCCTATCAACCTGAGGTGTCCCAGGGAACTTTACAGGCAATTTTTGAGTACCAGAGCCTGATGGCATTACTGACGGGAATGGAGGTTTGCAATGCCTCTCATTATGATGGCGCAACCGCTGCTGCGGAAGCCGTCATCATGGCGTTCCACCACTTCAGAGGAAAGCGCACAAAAGTTCTGGTCTCTCATGCCCTGCACCCCCAATATCGAGCAACGATTCGTACTTATATGCAAGGATACACGCAATTGACGATCACCGGTGATGAGTGCGTTGATTGCGATCCCCTTGCCGGTCCTGAAGGTCTACTTCCCCTTGTTGACGACAACACGGCACTGGTCATAGTTCAATACCCGGATTTTCTGGGTAGAATTTATGATTACACCCAGTTGGCAAATGCCGCACATCAGGCAGGAGCATTGTTTGCTGTTGCCGTCAATCCATTAGCCTTAGGGTTACTGAAACCTCCAGGGGAGTTCGGTGCGGATATTGTCATCGGAGAGGGACAGCCTTTAGGTATTCCTTTGTCCTTTGGCGGGCCGTACCTGGGCATTTTTGCCACCCGAAAAGAGTTTGTGAGAAAGATTGCAGGAAGACTGGTAGGCGAAACGGTAGACCAGGAAGGAAAGCGTGCCTACGTACTCACACTTACCGCACGCGAGCAACACATCCGCCGCGAAAAAGCCACCTCCAATATCTGCTCTAACCAGGGACTGATGGCTTTAGCCTCCACGGTTTACCTCAGCCTCCTGGGGAAACAAGGACTTCGACAGGTTGCAGAACTCTGCTATCAGAAAGCCCATTACGCCGCTGACTTAATTGCCCAAATTCCTGGTTTCAAAGTATGCTCAAACGCCCCCTTCTTCCATGAGTTTGTGGTTTGCTGTCCCAAACCGGTTAGCGAGATCAATCAGGCATTGTTAGAATATGGCATTCTGGGCGGGTACGATCTTTCGAAAGAATACCCGGGGCTGGAAAACGCCATGTTGATCGCAGTAACCGAGATGATTTCTCGCGAAGAAATAGAAACCTTGCGGGATGTTATGGAGGATTTCAGTCATGAGTGAGCCTACAATCTTCGAACTATCCAGCCCAGGCAGAACCGGAGTAACCTTCCCGCAAGCGGATGTGCCATTAACTCCCCTTCCGGTAGAACTTCTCAGGGACAATCTTCCTCTGCCTGAGTTGTCCGAGGTGGATGTTGTACGCCACTTCACCCGTCTGTCGCGTTTGAACTATTGTATTGATTACGGGCTCTATCCGTTGGGTTCGTGCACCATGAAATACAATCCCAAAATCAACGAAGCCACAGCGCGCTTTCCGGGGTTTGCCTATGTCCATCCTTTGCAACCTGAAGAAACCGTGCAGGGAAGTTTATATCTGATGTATCATCTTCAGGAATGGCTGAAGGAAATTGCCGGTTTCAGCGCAGTCAGTCTGCAACCCGCTGCGGGAGCCCATGGGGAATTGACGGGGGTTTTGATGATTCGGGCTTACCATCAACATCGTGGAGACACCAAACGCACCCGAATCCTTATTCCAGATAGCGCCCACGGCACCAATCCGGCAACTTCTGCAATGAGCGGATTTGAGGTCGTACCTGTACCAACGGACAAACAGGGGAATGTGGATCTTGGGGTGCTGCGAACACTGCTGGACGACACTATCGCCGGGATCATGATCACCACTCCAAACACCCTGGGGTTGTTCGACCAGAACATTCTCGAGGTTACCCGTCTGGTTCATGAAGCCGGAGGGCTGGTATACGGGGATGGTGCCAACCTCAATGCCCTTTTAGGAATTACCCGACCGGGCGACCTGGGGATTGATGTCCTGCACTTCAACCTGCATAAAACCTTCTCTACCCCGCATGGTGGTGGAGGACCGGGATCAGGGCCGGTTGGAGCCTCTGATCGTTTGAAAGACTTCCTGCCCGGTCCTGTTGTAGAAGTTCTGGAAGAAGGGGATGAAGATTACCCTCCGTTATACGGATTTGTAGAACCCAAACACTCCATTGGCAGGGTGAAGTCTTTTTACGGGCACTTTGGCATCATGGTTCGAGCATATACCTATATTGCCATGCACGGGCCAGAGGGCCTTCGCAAAATTGCAGAAAATGCCGTTCTGAATGCCAACTACCTCCAGGCCCGCCTTCGTGGGACTTACAAGATCCCCTATGACCGTATTTGCATGCATGAGTTTGTCGTCGAAGGGAAATGGGAGGATGCTCCAGAAGTCATTGCACTGGACATCAGCAAACGCTTGATGGACTATGATTTCCATCCGCCCACCAATTATTTCCCGCTCATCGTCCACGATGCCTTGATGATTGAGCCAACCGAAACGGAGAGCCGCCAGACCCTTGACGCTTTTGCCGACGTAATGATCAAAATTGCTGAGGAAGCGCACACACAGCCCGAACTTCTGAAATCTGCCCCCCATCATACACCTGTACGTCGGGTGGACGAAGTAAAAGCAGCAAAAGACCTTGTGCTTTGTTGCTGGATTCCCGAAGAACAAAAGTAATGCGATTTCTCGTTGCAAAAGGCTGTCTGGTCTTTCTGGATCAGACAGCCTTTTGCATTTCACGGATCTTCAGTCCTCTGATAAGAACCATTTGTTGATAAATCATTACAAATTTGTAAACTGCTTTATAACCTCTGGCAAATTATGTATGATTACTGTAACAAGGAAGAGAAAGGAGGTGGTCAAATATGCTTGTCGCCCAAAGAGAACGGGGGCAGGGACTTTTAGAGTATGCCTTAATTATCATTCTGGTTGCAGTCATTGTTTTGGTTGTTCTTGCACTCTTAGGTCCTGCCGTCGGGCAAATGTTCAGCAACGTCGTCCAGAAGATTTAGAGACACAGCCCCCCGTTTCCGCGGGGGGTTGTTGCGAGACTTTTCCAGCCATTTGACGAATTGCCGTCTTTCGGTTATATATCCCTGTAATGGTTTCCCTTTAGAAAGGCATCTTCACTTGGACGAAATTCGAGATTTCTCTCAACGAAAACACTTCCCGGGAACACTCAATAATGAGTTCGATCGCATCCTTCGAAAATTTGATGAAATCGAAAAAATCCCGGCTTCTCTTTTCAGCATTATCCTTTTCCTGCTGGCTACCTCAGTCACGTATCCAAATTATGGACAGACTTTAATCCTCTTTGCTTTTTTTGTTGGAGATTGGCTTCTCCTCTATTTTCTTCCCAAAAAGAAAATTTCTTTCGGACCATCAAAACCCCCCACCCTGATTCTGGCTCTACTCCGATTGCCTTTCGTATTATTTCCTTTTCCCATCTGGGTTCTTTTTGAACTGATTGGGACAATTCTGGTCATCTACGGGTTCTGGATTGAACCCCAAAAATTGACTGTAACCTACCAGACGCTGGAGACAGATAAATGTCCTGAAGGATTCTCCCTGCGTGTTTTGCATTTAGGCGATCTTCATCTGGAAAGAATTACTCAAAGGGAGAAGCAGTTAAACACATATATTCAACAACTAAAACCTGATCTCATCCTTTTTTCAGGAGATTTTCTGAATCTATCCTATAATGAGGATCCTGTTGCCGTACAACAGGTAAGGGAAATTCTTAAGGAGTGGAATGCGCCACTGGGTGTTTTTGCTGTAACCGGCTCTGAAGCGGTTGACCTTGAGCACATTGTCCCAGATCTTCTGGCAGGATTATCCGTTTACTGGCTTAAAAACGAAACCGTGATTGTCGAAAAAGACTCCGTGCCGATTGCAATCACCGGACTTCCATGCAGTCATCGCCCATTTCTTGATGAACCAGTGTTGCAGACCCTCGCTCAAAACATTCCAAATGCCTTCTCTATCCTTTTGTATCACTCACCGGATTTAGCTCCCAATGCCGCTAGATATCCTTTTGACCTGATGTTATCAGGACACACCCATGGCGGACAGGTTTGCCTTCCGATCATTGGTCCGGTATTCACCGCTTCTTTGTATGGCAGGCAATTTCAATCCGGGAGGTACCAGATTCGCGATCTGGTTCTTTATATAACCCGCGGGATTGGATTGGAAGGAAAAGCAGCACCGCGGGTGCGATTTCTCTGTCCACCAGAAATCATTCTATGGGAAATTCGAGGAAAATCTCCCCGTTCATTGACATCATCTAAGGAGGAAAATTGATGATATCAACACCTTCCCGCCCTGCTCTGCCAGTTCAAATCAAGCTCGCCGTTGATGAACGTCCCGCTGAACTGGAAGTCACACTGGTAATTCCTTCTGACCCGCCTAAACTGGAGGAACCAACTTCTACTGGAGAATATCTGCTATCCAGGAAAGAAGGAAGAAATTGCCTGAGCGTCTCCTTAGGAAAACCGGACAAAATCAATCTGGAGACCTACCGCAAAGCAGGCGGTTCGATTGGAAAATGGCTGGTCAATCACCCGGTAAAAACAGTGGATTTAACCACTCAATGGCTATACGAAAAAGAAAAATTTGACGCACTGAACGCCCTCCTGGAAGGGATTCTTCTGGGAGCATATCAGTTCCACCGTTACAAACAGGATCATTCAACCCAGTCCCCCATTACCCTTTTCCTTCGTCCTAAAGAATTGTCTGAAGGTTTGGAAAAAGTGATAGAACGCCTGATCATCATGGCTCAGTCCGTTTATCTTGCCAGAGACTGGGCTCACGAGCCTGCAAATGTGATCAACCCGATATCTCTGGCTGAATGGACACAAACCCTTGCTGTGGATAACGGATTAAAATGTACCATTCTCGATGAAACAGCCCTGGCTGAAATAGGCGCAGGCGGAATTTTAGCCGTTGGAAAAGGCAGTCAGACTCCCTCCCGGATGATCATCCTGGAATATCAGGGAGACCATTCTGGTTCATCCCCCATTGTTCTGGCTGGAAAAGCCATTACCTTTGACACCGGCGGTTATTCTCTGAAAGACACCACCAACATTCAGGGGATGAAATATGATAAATGCGGCGGTATCGCAGTGATTGCCACTCTGCAGGCAATATCTCAGTTGAAACTTCCTGTGAATGTTGTGGGTATCATTGGTGCAGCAGAAAATATGATCTCTTCTACAGCCTATCGCCCGGATGACATCCTGACGACCTTATCGGGGAAAACCGTTGAGGTCATCAGTACAGACGCTGAAGGCAGGCTCGTCCTGGCTGATGTCCTCACATATGCCCAAAAGCACTATAACCCCAGCGCTATTGTAGATCTTGCCACCTTGACGGGAGGAGTCATTGTTGCATTAGGACGGGTATTTGGTGGCATCATGGGGAATTCCAGAGAACTTATTCAAAACCTCATTCAATCTGGAGAGACAACCGGAGAACGCCTGTGGCAATTACCTCTGGATGAAGAGTATTTGCAAGCCTTGAAAGGCGATGACGCCGATTTGAAAAATTCAGGAGGTCGAGAAGGCCACGCCATATTGGGAGGAATATTCCTTCAGCAATTTGTAGAGAATGATATTCCATGGGCACACATTGACATTGCTGGTGTAGCCAGCACGCCAAAGGATTTGCCGTATATCCCCAAAGGACCCAGTGGTTTTGGCGTTCGGTTATTGCTCGAATTTCTCGAAAAGAGCAAACCTGTTTAGGTAAAGAAAAGCGCTGGGCAAAATCCAGCGCTTTTCTATTTCAGCAAAATGTCCATTACTTCTTTAGTTTTTCCTTGACATAAACAATTGCCTGGTCAAGGGCCTCCGACAAGCGGGTGACATCTCGTCCCCCTGCCTGGGCAAGCGTAGGACGTCCTCCTCCGCCACCTCCCACAACTGCTGCAACGCGTTTCACCAGATCGCCTGCATGGAAATTACGTTTAACCAGATCATCTGAAAGGGCTCCAATGATCACAGGTTTGCCCTCCACCACGCTCGCCAGGACAACCACGCCAGTAGCATATCGCTGGCGGAAGCGATCCGTAAGTGACCGCAAGGTATCGGCATCCACTCCCTGGATGAAACTGGTCAGAACAGCCACATCCTCAATGAAGTTGACTTTTTCCAGATCCTGTTCAAATGCAAGAGAAGCCATCTGCTGGCGTAAAGAAGTCAGCGTCTTGCGTAATCCAGACATCTCCTCCATGAGGCTTTCCACACGTTCTGAAACTTCATCCATCGAAGAGGAGAGCACCTCAGCGGCTTTGCGCAATTGACGGAAGCGCTTTTGTACCAGTTCATAAGCCCCACGACCCGTCACAGCCTCAATACGACGGACACCTGCAGCGGCACTTCCTTCGCTGACAATCAGGAAGATTCCAATATCGCCCGTCTCATGGACATGTGTACCTCCGCATAATTCGTAAGAAAGCGGATCGGTCTCACCAATTAACACCGTGCGAACCACTTCACCATATTTTTCACCAAACAACGCCATTGCGCCTTCAGCGATCGCCTCTTGAAGGGGTTTCACCCGAGTCTGCAGAGGAATATTTTCCAAAATTGCGCGGTTAACGCCGGCTTCAATACGCTCGATCTGCTCAGGAGTTAACGCCTCTGGATGGGTGAAATCAAAGCGCAAACGATCTGGAGCAACCAGAGAGCCTGCCTGGCGAGCATGTTCACCCAGTACTTCCTGCAATTCTGCATGAAGCAAGTGGGTGGCCGTGTGATTGCGCATGATATCCCGCCGACGTTGAACATCAACCCGGGCAATAGCGATATCCCCAACCGAAGGAGTCCCTCGGACAACTTCTCCAACGTGAACAATCACGCCCGCCGCAGGCTTCCGCATATCGGTAACACGAATTTCCCAGCGCGGCTCGCTGGCAGATACAATCGTGCCTGCATCTGAAACCTGTCCGCCTGCCTCCACATAAAAACCCGTACGGGGTAACAGGACTTCGACATGATCCCCTTCAGAGGCTGAGGAAACTCGTTCACCTTCGCGGAAAAGTGCCAGGAGTTCACCTTCCACTTCCAGCCATTCATAAGGGTTGTATTCGACCCCTTCTTTCCCAATCTTTCCTTCGGCTTGCAGTTGCTCCAGGGCAGGACGATACAGATCAACATCTTCTCCACCAAGAGGTCCAAAGGCTTTACCAGCGCCAGAAGCAAGACGATGCTCTTCCATTGCATCTCGGAAGCCCTGTTGATCCACATCCAGCCCCTGCTCTTGAGCAATATCTCGGGTTAATTCGAGCGGCAAGCCGTGAGTGGCATACAGGTCAAAAGCCTTTCTACCGTCAAGAATTTTCTCGTTCTTTTGCTTCAATTCGTCCAGACTCGCCTGAAGTTCTCTCATTCCTGACTCAAGCGTTCTCTGGAATCGCTCCTCTTCTCGGGTCAAACCATCCAGAATGGCATTGCGATTCCGCACCAGTTCCGGATAAAAATCCCCGTAGTTTTGGATAACCACTTCAGCCACTTTAGCAAGGAATGGTTCCTTCAACCCAATTTTTCCGCCAAAGCGCGCCGCACGTCGGATGATCATTCGACATACATAATTTCTTCCCGTATTTCCCGGAACCACACCATCCGCAATCAGGAATGAAGCGGCACGAGCATGATCTGCGATCACCCGGTACGGGGTAATGTTGGCTTCCCGTTCCGCATCGGTATGACCTGTTAATTCCTGCGTTTTAAGCAGAAGAGGCCAGAGTAAATCGGTTCGATAGTTGGAATTTACCCCTTGCAACAGGGAAACCAGCCGCTCAAAACCCATCCCTGTATCCACATGACGAGAAGGTAAAGGTTCCAATTCAGATGGGCTCAAGCGATTATATTGAATGAAAACCAGATTCCAGATTTCCAGGAAACGTTTGCAATCCCCATTAACCCGGCAGACATGCCCAGGCACCCCTTTTTTATCGCATGCTTCAGGTCCACGATCAATATGGATTTCGCTGCAGGGACCACAGGGACCGGTATCAGCCATTTCCCAGAAGTTATCTTTTCTTCCAAAGAAAAGAACATGCTCGGGATTAAAGCCAGGTTGAGAACGCCACACCTCGGCGGCTTCGTCATCCGTTGGAATTTCTCCTTTTTCGTCCTTAAAACAGGTTGCGTACAATCGAGCAGGGTCCAGTTGATACACCTGAGTCAGCAATTCCCAAGCCCAGGCAATCGCTTCTTTTTTGTAATAATCACCAAAAGACCAGTTTCCCAGCATTTCAAAAAAAGTGTGATGGGTATCATCCCTTCCCACATCATCCAAATCGTTGTGTTTACCGGCAACCCGCATACATTTCTGGGAATTGACTGCTCTGGAATATGGACGATGGTCAGTACCTAAAAACACGTCCTTAAACTGAACCATTCCAGCGTTAGTGAATAAAAGGGTTTGATCACCACCCGGTACCAACGAAGATGAAGGGACAAAGGTATGCCCTCTTTCCACAAAGAAATCAATGAAAGTCTTTCGAATTTCAGCACCAGTCCATTTTTTCATAAAAACCCTGCTCCTGATATGGGTATTACCTGGAAGAGTATTATAAGCGAGCGTGCATGCCTTGACAATAAAATCTTTTTCCATTTAAGTCAGTTGGGCGAAAGTCAATGACTCTCGCCCAACAACCAAGAGAGGAGGCAACCCGTATTTTCCTGTTATCGAGACACTACCAGCTTAATGACTTTACCCTGCGAATCAATTGTGGCTTTAGCGTAGTGGCGATGGATAGATCGGGCATATGGAATTTCTTTGGACATGGCAACCACAAATTTTTCGCTTAACCGCGGTCCAGATCCTCCATTTTTGCTCTTTTGCGCGGGCAATTCCTCAGGAAGGGTGCAGGAGAGAATCTTCACTTCCGCACTCTCAATTCCCGGCAGGTATTCACGCACCATCTGTTTAACCTGAGCAACCACCTGCTCATTAACAGCAAGAGTTGTCCCGAAAATTTCAGTCTCCCCGGCAGTGCGAATCAGGGGGGATTTTTTCAAACGGAAAGCCGACTTTCTTCGAGGACTGGCGGCTTGCAAACGAACCAGTGGATCACCGTATAGGACGAAGGAGAGCAAAGTCTTCTGGTCTTCCGGGTCAAGGTATCCCTGACGTCGATTCATTTCCCGGGCAAGTTCAATCTTGGCTAACATCAATGCTTCTCCTACAGTTCTTCCATTGCGTAGTTCCTGCCAGAAGTAATTCCCCAGAAGATCAGCCGCGATTAATGGGGTATTGACCGAACCGTATGAAATCGCGGTTGAGGCAATCACAGCCAAAGTTCCCACAGAAAGGAATTTCAAAGTCAGTGCCTGATCCTCCGTTTTCCCCAAAATGTGTCCGCCGTAACACGCTTCGCTGAAAATCACCCGCGGAGCATGTCCATTGCGCTTCAGCAACGCAGGAGAAAGGGCTACCGGGTAATCCACATATTCGCCGGTCTCAAATGGATCCCGTTGCCCATACCATTCCCCGGTATCTTCCAAGCCATGAAGGTTATAGTACACCAGTTCAGGCTTGAGCAGGCGATCCACATTCAGACTGGTGGCATCCTGGGGCGGAGAAATGAGAATATGTTGAGGATTGCCAACAGGACGGAAAACAGCCACAGAGGATCTGCGCCATACAGCGGCTGAATACCCAATATTGGGTAAATTCTTCTGAATACCTATGAACCGCAGAAACGTTTTCCAAAAAGCCAGGAACGATGAACCATTTCCATTCGAGTTTCCACCTCGCTGATGATAGGCAATCAGGCTTCGGATTGAATCAATCAAAAGTCCAGCATCGGCTGTGGTATCAACTCCCGGTAAACGTCCAACAGGCCACTCAGGAATGAAATAATTAGAATCCAGGGTTCCATATGGATTGTCCGAATAAATGACCTGATCATAATCATCCGTGGGATTGGGCAAGGCATGGAAAGGAACGATATTTGCCCCTCCAACAATCAAGAGGGCGCCGATCATTTCACCTTTTTTTGCTAAAGCCTGGTCTAAATCGTGAAGCGCCAGTTTTAATGACCAGGGATCCCGGTTGGAAACAGGTTCCATCCCTAATGATTTTACCGATGGGGAATGATCGGGATAAAAAACTAAAAATCGCCAACCAGTTCTTTTCTGGATGACTTCCCCCAACCGATGAAGTTCCAGATCAATAATTTTTGTGGTCTGGGTGCCATATTGTTGCTCCAAACCTTTCCACGAAGAAAATATGACATACAGTGGAAACCGCCCATCTAACCGTGAGATCCCGCTTTTCTTTAAACGCCTGGCTACCCGATCCAGTTCCTGTTCAATGGCCTGTAATTCCTGATCCTGAAAAACATGCTCCCGTTCTTGCGAGGTGTGGTATTCGACTTTCTCTTCATGTGTCACACGTTTGTTCTCAGAATCCCTCTGGAAATAACTGGATTCCTCTACCTTTTTCTCTTCATCCTGTTCACATTGCTCTGCTACTGTCTCAGAAGAGGTATCTTTCATGAGAGTACCACTTTCGAGCCAGTTTCCGCGAAACCGCACAGCAACCCGAGCAGGAACGGGTAAATCAAATGGGATAGAAAGTTCACTCAACCAAAGGGAGCGGTAAGGGTGGTCATTTCCCCATAAGCGCTTAACGGTCTGCCCGGCAATATCCAGAGCCACACAGTGATGAAAAAGGGTTATGGCGTCTTCTTCTTTCCCTTGCTTCATCCATAAATCCGCTAAAACCAAACCAATCGGAACGCATTCTTCAAACTGTTGATGGTAATACTCCAACAAGGCTGTGGCAGTTTCCTGAGGGACGGCAGAAAGCAAGGTTTTCAAATGCATCCAGATTGCAATCAGGGGTAAACCTGCATGACGAAAGAGAACGCTTTGAGCCTCTTCACCGCCCAGTTTTGCCCCTTCTCCCATTTTGAGCAGGCTATAAGCAGGTAAAGCCCACTCCGCCAGTGGAAGAGAGGAAGGAATTTCATCTCCCAGTAAGTACAAAGCCGATACCGCTTCCCGGTATTCATCCGGGCTTTTATTTGCAGTGATCCGAGCCATTTCCCGATATGCTTCAAGGAACTCAGGATCAATGAGAACCAGTTTTTTCAACAATCCTACCGCCTGGTCAGTTTTTCCTTCCCCTGCCAGCATTTTGGCGTAAAAAAGGCGCACTTCCAGGTCACCCGGATAAACAGAAAGCCAGTGCAATGATGCCTGACGCCCAAACTGGTATGCTTCTGCATCCAGCGCAAGACGAAGTAAAAAGAGAAAAGTTGAACGTTGAACGATTTCAGGATTCCCATTGACGGTTGAGTTCATAAGGCGGCTCCTGCTTCCTGGGATTTATGAATGAGATTCAGTGCCATGACACTCACCAGTTGTCTGTGAATGGTGACATCATCTGGGGCTAGTTTTGCGGCATGTTGTAGCATCATTTCAGCGCCGGCAAAGTCCTTTCCATCCCGCAAGATCAATGCCGTACGGTAGTAACCGCGTGGATCCTGAGGAGCGATCCGGATAACATGGTGGAAAGTCTGCAAAGCAAGATCGTACTCACGCCGTTCAGCGTAAATCTCTCCAAGTTCGATGTAAAGGTCAATATTTTGTGGATCGAGTGTAATGGCTTGTGTAAGCAGATGTACTGCCTGATCCAGTTGTCCACCGTTTCTCTGCATCCTGACCAGTGAAAGGGTTAATTCCGGTTGGTTCGGTTCCTGCCGCAATGAACGGAATGCAAAACGCTCTGCCTGTTTGATATCCCCTAAGTCCGCTAAAACCCGGGCATGTAAAGCCAAACTGGCGGCATCCTCAGGAAACTCTGTTACCAGACGCAGAGTAAGCGGATATGCCGACTGTGCACCACGCAGTTGGTAAATGAGAGAAGCCTTTTCCAGATCAAGTTCCAGTACAGGCGGCATCTTTCCCTGCATGCTTTCCAGCATAGATAAACTTTGTTCGTCTTTTCCAAGGTGATGATAGACTTTCACCATTGCCATCAGGGCTTTCGGGTTCAACTCGTCCCTCTCTAAAGCCTTTTCAGCGTATTTCCGGGCGAGGTCTAGGTTCCCATTTTCCAGGGACAGCTCTGATGCCAGAATAAACCCCTGTATATGCGTCGGATCGACCTCGCTGGCGCGCAAAGCACATGTAATAGCGTCTTCAAAACGGGAAAGATGTTTATATACCTGGGCAAGATTGAACCAGATAGATGAATTAGAGGGTTCCATCTTTGTGGCTCGTAGCAAAATGGCAGCGGCTTTTTCATAGGATTCGCTCATCATGTATGCCCAACCCAACTCGAGCAGATAGTCAGAGCGTTCAGGTCGGAGAGAAACTGCTTTTTCCCAGTGGCTAACTCCATCTTCAAAATTCCCCAACTCAATTGCCAGTTCTGCCGCGAGAGCATACCATTCCGGTTCGTCCGGGTATTGAGCAATGGCGGACAAAATTGCCTGATAGGCTGAATCTGTCTCTCCCGCATCTCTGGCAAGGAATGAGAACAAAGCCTGATAAAGCGGGTGTTGTGGTTTCTCCTCAATTAATCCCCGGGCAATTTCAAATCCTTTAGATACGTCCTTACCCATGTAACAGAGGGCTTGCTGAAAACGAACAGCCTCATTTTTCAAATAAGGATGAGCAATCTGAAGAGCGGTTTGCAGGTTCCCTATCGCTCGCAATCCCTGGATCAGACAGGAAGCCTCTTCAGCTGAATGGACTGTCCCGGCAAGCATTTTCAGATGTTCTGGAGTGGGGTCGAAGGCTACCTTCAAGCGGATTGACCAGCCACGAAGTTCTTCTGAAACTACCAGCCCGGTCAACTTTTGAATCATCTGATCGGCTTTTTCCCAATCCAATTCGTCAACAATTGGAGAGAGTTCTCCACCAGTTTTCAACTTGAGCATCCGGCTCAATTGACTGATTTCCTTTCCAATGGTCACACACTTTACAAATTCCAGCATTCCCCATAAGTGCTCAGGATGCTCCTGAACAAATTCGCGAGCATGCTGCAAAGCAGTGGAGAAGCACAGACTCTCTCGTTCGGCGCTGATCTTCCATAAATTCCATTCTTTGTCCAATTCTGGCGGGATTGTTGACAGGATGTGTCTTGCCTCGTTGTATTGCCCGGCTTTTGCCAGGTAGCGGCTCTTAAGAAGTTTATACTCTGGCGATGTAATCCCGCCTTCTTCCAGCAATTGAAGAACCTTTTCCGTCTCCGCAGGTTGTTGAGTGAGAGAGAGATGTCCTTTGAGGATCAATGAGCTCACTCCATCCGTCTCAGAGAGCCACTCTTTTTCCAGAGGTACTGCCTGTACCCATTGCTGGGCTTTCTCCCACTGCAGGAGTGCGGTTGTCAGGAGACCTTGCAGATATTGCAAAGAAATCGACTGTGGATTCTCCAATAACCCCATCTCTGCATACATTAAACCGTTTAAAAAGTCTTCCTGCTTCCAGCAAATCTGGGCTAACTCTTTATGTATCGCCGAACGGAGGATGGGGTCACTGGCAGTTGGTAGCGATAACGCATGGAGAAGAGTGGTTTGAGCAAGCGTGTCTCGACCTAAGCGAGATAACAGGCGAGCATACTCAAGATGAACTTCAGGATCATCTTTGCCAGCACGGACTGCCATTTCCCCTGACCTGACGGCGTCATCCACTCTGCCCACCTGTTCATAAACCCTCATCAGAACTTTTAATAATTCAGGAGAAGGGTCAAGTGAGACTGCCAGCGCTTTTTCAAATGCCTGGATTGCCTGTGGTAATCTCTCCATGCTCAAATATAAATAGCCTGCTTTTCGTAAAAGGTCATCATCCAGGGTCTCGGCTTGAACCACACTTTCCAGTACTCCTGAAGCCTGATCAATCGCTCCAGTTTTTACCTGTAAACCTGCCAGGGCAAGTTTTAAGTCAAGGCGATGGGGTTCCACTTCAATTAACTGGGTGTACTTTTCAATGGCTAAAGTGGGCTTCTCCAACTGAATCGCCAGCCGGGCAAACCATTCTCCATTTTCCACGTCATTTGGGGTCAAACGACAAACCAGTTCTCCTACATTGATTGCCTCCTGATAAAGACGAGCCTTTACACAGGCTTCTGCATAATCTTTGAGCAGGATTGGATTCTCTGGTTGTCTGGTAATGGCATCCTTCAGGAAAACTACTCCGGCTTCGTGATCACCCATCTCCAAAAGAGTGACACCCAAACCATATAACACTTTCCATCCCAGGGCACTTTGTATAAATTCCGCGTTCTCGGCAAGTTGCGAGAATATGGCATGGGCTTCTTCCGTTTTACGGTTACGAACCAGCACTTCAGCCAGCAGGAGAAGCGTGAGTTCATCCGATGGAGACTGAGAAACCAAATTCCTGAGCAGAGTCTCGGCTTGCTCCAGCCGGAAATGGATTTGTTCACCGGGTAAATCAGCATGATCCAACAGAAACCGTGCATATTCAAAGATCCACTCTTTTTGAGGGTGTTCTGTGCGGACTGCCATTTCTAAAGCATCCAGAGCATTTTCATGGTCTTTTTGCTCAACGGCAATCCGGGAATACTCATAAGCCATTTCAGGGTGAACATTCCATTTCCCTTTCAAATTCTCCAATACCCGGCGTGCTTCCTGGAGATATCCCAAGCCATGGAGCGCCTGACACAACCGAAGAGCAATTTCTGGATTTTCCGGATGCAAAGCGGAGGCTTTTCTGAGATAAATCAATGCTTCAGATGTTTGATGTTGATGTAAAAGCAAATTACCCAAGTGGTAATAAATCGAACCACTTTCAGGAACTGCCATCACAGCAGACTTTAATGTGTTCAATGCGGATGGAATATCCTGTTTCGACAACCAATATTCCGCAAGAGATAGCCACCACCGCTCATCTTCAGGTAGCAACAGGGTGGCACGAGTGAGACAGGCAATACCATTTTC
>OGCI01001190.1_pt1 | contig 23223 bp, 13 predicted proteins | sample 1570021 | NCBI WGS metagenome assembly OGCI01 (sample SAMN06264664, study PRJEB24512) | hot springs metagenome | isolation source: Hot spring water | place: South Africa: Tshipise | collected 2015-06-21 | reverse complement strand
TATGAGGCTTTTTGTGCTCAATTCCGTGCTCTGAAGCCGGCTCGAGGTTCGCGGCCTCCGGTCTCTCGACCGCCCCATAGTGCAGTAGTTAGGGCAGGGCCCTTGGGTTCTGCGCACATCATGTGGCTCTGTTTGAGCTTTAGAGCCTGGCTGCTATACTGCTAAGAATATGCGTGTAGCAACCAGCAAAGCCCCTTCCAGGACAGAAAAAATTCAACAAGAAGGCCTGACCTTCGACGACGTGCTGCTCATACCGGCCTACTCGGAGGTACTGCCCCGCGATGTGGACACCCGAACCCGTCTGACCCGCAAACTCTGGCTCAACATTCCGGTGCTGTCGGCGGCTATGGACACCGTAACCGAGGCCGAGATGGCCATCGCCATGGCCCGCGAAGGCGGTCTGGGAATCATTCACAAGAACATGAGCGCCGAAGAGCAAGCAGCTATGGTGCGCAAGGTCAAGCGTAGCGAGGCAGGGATGATTCAGGACCCGGTTACGCTGGCTCCCAACGCCACCCTCGAGGACGCCGAACGCCTGATGCGGGAGTTTAAGATTGGGGGCCTGCCGGTTGTAGACTTTTACGGCAGACTGCTGGGCCTGGTCACCAACCGCGACCTGCGATTTGAGCGCGAGATGGGGCGGCTGGTCTCCGAGGTGATGACCCCGGCCGAGCGCCTCATTACCGCGCCGCCGGGCACCATTCTGGAAGAAGCCGAGGAGCTGCTGCGTCAACATAAAATTGAAAAGCTCCCCCTGGTCGATCATGAAGGGCGGTTGCGCGGCCTGCTCACCCTAAAAGACCTGACCAAACGGCAAAAGTTTCCCTTTGCTGCCAAGGACACCCAGGGTCGCTTGCTGGTCGGGGCTGCGGTGGGGATTTCGAAAGACCTCGAGCCTAGGGCCAAATCACTGGTCGATGCTGGGGTTGATGTGCTGGTGCTGGATAGCGCGCACGGACATAGCCGCGGCATTCTCGAGGCCCTGCGCACCCTCAAACGAATCCATGGTGAGTCGGTGCAGATCATCGCTGGTAACGTGGCGACCGCCGAGGGCGCGCGGGCCCTGGCCGAGGCCGGGGCCGACGCGGTTAAGGTGGGCATTGGGCCAGGTTCCATCTGCACTACCCGAGTCGTAACCGGCGTGGGGGTTCCACAGATCACTGCCATCATGGAAGCGGTGGCTGGGCTCGAGGGCCTGGACGTGCCGGTGGTTGCCGATGGCGGCATCAAATACTCCGGCGATGTAGCCAAAGCCCTGGCAGCCGGGGCGCACACGGTGATGCTGGGTTCGATGCTGGCCGGTACCCAGGAATCTCCAGGCGAAGAGGTGCTCAAGGATGGGCGGCGCTACAAGCTCTACCGGGGCATGGGCAGTATGGGAGCTATGCGGCAGGGCTCCGCTGACCGCTATTTCCAGGACTCAGGCAAAGCCAGCGGACAGGTAGAAGCCAAAAAACTAGTTCCAGAAGGCATCGAGGGTATGGTGCCCTTCAAGGGGCCGGTGGGCGATGTGCTGTACCAGATTGTGGGCGGGCTGAGAGCTGCCATGGGCTACTGCGGCGCCCCCGACCTCGAGACCTTCCGCCTCGAGACCCGCTTTACCCGCATTTCCAACGCGGGCTTGATCGAGAGCCATCCCCACGGTGTGACCATCACCAAAGAGGCACCTAACTACAGCCGCTGAACACGCTGCCCTTCGGTACCAGATCTGGCTGAGATGCGTCCTGGCGGTCAGCAAAATAAGCGTCGCCTTCCGCTGCGCCCGGCTAAATCTCGGCACAAAACGTACGTCGCAGGAAGCATCACCCCGGAATAGGAAAAACCTCCTTCCAGGAAGCAGTGCGGCCTTGCATAGATGCAACGAAGCAGCTTTGCCAACCCCGTGGCTCCTGGAACCGGCATTACAACACCCGTTAATCCGGGTACCGGCATCGGCCTCCGCCAGCAGAACCAACCGAGTCTGTATCAGTACCTGCTCTGTGCACCCTGGGCGTCGTCCAGAGCAAACTCCAGGGCCATTCCCCAGGCCAGACGTTCGAGCTCCAGCACCCGACCCACCACCTGGCTCACCTCATCGAGGGAGAGTTGTTGAGAGACCTCGAGGGCCAGCTGCCCCAAGTCGTGAAGCAAGGCCTGTGCCTCAGGGGCCATCCAGTGCTGGGTAAGCTCCTCGAAGAGGCCGGATGCGTCACCGTAAGACCATCCAACCCCAGAACTCCAGGCATCGAAAAAGCCCGGTGCCTGGCCCAGTGGGCCACCGTGCCCACCGCATAAGGGGGGGTGTCGTTAGCAGTTTGCTGTTGAGAACTGCCGTTCAGCCTGTGTCTTGGAGGGCATTACAAAGCGCATGGCTGAAGGCGTGGGGCTGGTCGATCCAGGGGTAGTGGCCCGCCCCTTCGATCAGCTCCAGATGCCCGCCGGTTAGGTCGACTATGGTCAGGGCTTCGGGGTAGCTGCTGGCATCCAGCGTGCCCAACAGAACGCTGGTCGGTACCTGCACATCAAGCAAAAACGGTGTGTAATCCAGGCGCCATAGCCCATTCAACACAAACATTCTGCCTGGGGTATCGGCCCCAACCACAGGCTGGCTTTCGGCCAGCCACTCGTACTCCATGCGGCTGTGCTGGTTGGGAAAGAGCAGCGTATCGAAGACTGCTTTGGGCTCTACGTTAGCAAAGGCTTCTTGCAGGAGCCTGGTGCCGTCCTGGGGCTCCTCAGCCTCTACATCCTGCTCGGGTATACCGAGCAATCCCAGCGAGGCACGGTAAAGCTGACGGGCCAGCCAAGGAAAGTTGATCCAGGGGTTGATCAGCACCAGACGATGGCTAAACTGCGGATAACGCCTGGCATAGTCCAGAGCCAAGAGCCCTCCAAAACCGTGCCCCAGCAAAGTCCAGCCCTCCACTTCCAGGTGGTCGCGCAGATGCTCCAGATCTTCGACCAGGGCATCTATAGTGAAAAGCCGTGGCTCCTCGGGCAGCGCCGGGCTGCGGCCACCTCCCCGCTGGTCGAGGTACAGCACCCGCAGTCCTTCTAGCTCGTCTTCCAGTCCCTCACGCAACACATAACTGCTCCCACCCGGCCCTCCGTGCAACACCACCGCTGTGGGCGCATCCAGGGGACCGGTGTCCTCGAGGTAGACCTCGACACCAGGGCTGACCGCAACCACATCAATCTCTTCTCGCATACTCCCTCGGCCACTCTGCAAACTTATTTGGGATGTGGGCTGCGTGGTTGCCATTCACCCCTGCTCCCGAAGGCAGCCCTCTTCGAGCAGTTCAAACGACCAGCAGCGCACACCCGGCCAGCCCAGGGCCAGCGCCTCCAGTTCTGGGGGATAGGCCCAGACCTCGAGCAGATAAAGCCCTTGCTCGGGCCGGTGCAAAAGCCGGTAAGGGCAGGCAATTGTGCGGGCCTTAGAGCACAGGAGCTCGCCGTCCTGGCCTTCAACGAAGAGCACCTTCACCTGCTCCTCCAGACCTGTTCTAAAAAAAGCACCTCGCAGGCTTCCTCCAAGCTGGTCATCAGCGAGTAAGCCTGCAGCAGCGATTGCTCCACATCCGCCTGGGTACCCTTGACAAAAGCTCCGTGCCCGCGTACCACACAGGCTCGGTGCTGCTCCAGTGCCAAGGCTACGGCAGCAGCGGCCTCCTCGGTGCCCGAGGTGGTCTGGGGAGCCACCACGGGGATATGGTCAAAGTAATACAGGCCTTCCAAATCAATCGGAACTATGCGCTCGAGGTGAAACGACAGCGCGATGGCGTGACGTGGATGGGCGTGCACCACTGCGGTAGCATCGGTCTGGCGGTAGACGGCACGGTGAATCACCCGCTCCACCGAGGCTTCCTGGTCGCGCTGGGGGTCAGGCTCTATGGGCAGCCAAAGGATGTCCTCGGGGGTCAGGTGGGCCTTTTGGGCACCTGAGCGGGTAATCCAGAGCCCCTCCCGCTCGCGCACCGAGTAGTTGCCCGAGGTCGCCGAGGCCAGCCCTGCTGCGAAGAGGTCGGCCCCAACCTGTTGAAAGGTGTGATAGAGTCTGGCACGCATAATCGGATCCAGAGAACCAAGGGCTGTAAGCAACAGCCTACAGCCTGTGGTTTGCGAAGGGGGTTTGGGTTCCATCCGCACGCTGGCTATCTTTCCCCTAGCCCAGTCCAGGTACTGGGCCGGGGTAGACCTGCCAGAGCGTATCCATACGACAGCCCGGAATTATTCCGCTTGACCCTGTCCGGACTGAGGGCGATGACGGGTACGGATGCATCGACGTGCCAGGAACACCAGTGCGCATTATGCCTCGCGTCCAGGCTGGTCTGGACGCACCCCCGGACGGCGCGGGCCACCCACTGGGGCTTGCTCAGCCTCGCGGCGGGCCTCCTCGAGGCGCCTGAGGGTCTTCTGGTCCACCACCTGGGTGTCGCGCACAAAGTCGGAGCCGGTACCGGCGGGAATTAGCTTGCCAAGAATTACGTTCTCCTTCAGGCCGATCAGCTCGTCCAGCTTGCCCGCAATGGCCGCTTCGGTCAGCACATGGGTGGTGTGCTGGAAGCTGGCCGCCGAGAGCCAGCTCTTGGTCGAAAGGGCGCTCTTGGTCACGCCCATCAGCATCGGCTTCCAACTGGCCGGGCTCTTGCCCTCGGCCATCAGGGCTTCGTTGGCCAGCTCCACATCCCATTTTTCGATGACCTGGCCCTCGAGGTAGCGGCTGTCGCCCGGATCGGTAATCTCTACGTACTTGAGCATCTGCCGCACGATGGTCTCGATATGTTTGTCGTGCAGTTTGACCCCTTGGGCCCGGTAGACCCGCTGTATCTCGTCGGTCAGGTAGCGCTCCACTGCCTCGGGACCCTTGGCCTCCAGAAGCTGGTGAGGGTCAATGGCCCCACGGGTGAGGGGCTGCCCGGCCTCCACCGTTTCACCTTCCTTGACGGTAATGCGAGCATCCCGGGCCACTTTGTATTCTTTGGAGAAGCCCTCACTGCTAACCACGATGCTGAGCTTGTCCTCGAGCTCCTCGATGTGCACCACCCCGTCGATCTCGGCGATCACCGCCTTGGATTTGGGGCGGCGGGCCTCAAAAAGCTCAATCACGCGGGGCAGACCCTGGGTGATGTCGGTGCCGGTGGCCACCCCACCGGTGTGGAAGGTGCGCATGGTGAGCTGGGTACCCGGCTCCCCGATGGACTCCGCCGCCACCACGCCCACGCTCTCACCGATGCTGACCAGCTTGGCCATGGAGAGGTCCCAGCCGTAGCACTGCTGGCAGACCCCGTAGCGGGTGCGGCAGGTCAGAGGGGAACGCACCGGGACTTCCTCAATCAACCGCTCTTCAGCGGCTTTGACGATCAAGTTGACGTCCTCGAGGCTCAGCTGGTGACCCTCGGCAAAGGTGGTGCCTTTGACCTCGAACTCGCGGGCCACGGTACGGCCGTACAGGCCCGACTCGATGTCGCTCCTCTTGCGCAGGCGTTTGTTGCGGAAGGCCTCGTCGAACTGCAGCAGGGGCACCGAGATGTAGTCGGGGGTGCCGCAGTCGGCCTCGCGCACGATGACCTCGTGGGCTACGTCGTGCAGCTTGCGGGTCAGATACCCCGAGTCAGCGGTACGCAGCGCGGTGTCGGCCCCACCCTTGCGGGCCCCGTGGGTGGAAATAAAGTACTCCAGTACGGTCAGCCCCTCGCGGAAGGAGGCTTTCACCGGAACCGGGTAGGTCTCGCCCGAAGGCTTGGCCATGAGGCCGCGCATCCCCGAGATCTGGCGGATCTGCTGGGGGTTGCCACGGGCTCCTGACTGGCTCATCACGTACAGCGGGTTGAAGGGGAAGTTCTCCTCAAAGTTCTTGAAGACCGCACCGGTCACCTTCTCGGTGGTCTGGCTCCATAGCTGCAAAATCTGCTGGAAGCGTTCCTCCTCGGTCATGAGGCCCAGCTCAAAAGCCTGCTCGATCTGGGCCAGCTTGGCGTCGGCTTCCTGCAAGTACTGCTTCTTCTCAGCAGGAATCACCGCATCGTCGATGCCGATGGTAATGCCCGATGTGGTGGAGAGCACAAAGCCGTAGTACTTAAGGGCATCCAGCAGCCTGGCGGTCTTTTCTACACCCAGAGCCAGGAAGCTCTTGTATACCAGGTCTTTAAGGGAGTTCTTCTCCTGGGCCACCTCGAGGTTGACCAGCTCCTCCGCCGCCGCCGGATCCTCCACGGCCTCGCTCACGATGCGCAAGAAGAGCATCCGGCCCGGCGAGGTCTCCAGCAGCCGGTCACCAAGCCGAACCGTGACCACGTCCTGGTGATCCACCACGCCGCTCTGCACGGCCAGCAAGGCTTCGTCCACGCTGCTGAAGACATATTTCAGACGACCCACACTGGTTTCTTTGCCAGCGACCTTGATCTTGGCGTTGAGGGCCACCTGGCCTTGATCGTAAGCCTTCAGGGCTTCCTCGATGGTTTTGAACTCCAGGCCCTGCCCCTTCTTCTCGCGGCGAAGCTGGGTGATGTAGTACAGGCCTAGGATGATGTCGCGGGCGGGCTTGGCCACCGGCTCACCCGAAGCAGGTGAAAGGATATTGTGGGCCGAGAGCATCTGGATACGGGCCTCGGCCTGGGCGTAGCTGGAGAGCGGCACGTGCACGGCCATCTGGTCGCCGTCGAAGTCGGCGTTGAAGGCCTCGCAGACCAGCGGGTGGAGCTGGATGGACTGGCCTTCGACCAGGACCGGCTGGAAGGCCTGGATGCCCAGGCGGTGCAGGGTGGGGGCGCGGTTCAGAAGCACCACCTTGCCGTGAATGACCTCCTCCAGGGCGTCCCAGACCTCGTCCTTGATGTCGCGGGAGCGCTCCAGCATCTTGCGCGCACTCTTGACGTTGTTGGCAATGCCCTTCTCCTCCATCTTCTTCAAGAGGAAAGGCTTGAAGAGCTCCAAAGCCATGCGCTTGGGCAGGCCGCACTGGTGCAGTTTGAGCTGGGGCCCCACCACGATCACCGAACGCCCCGAGTAGTCCACCCGCTTGCCCAGCAGGTTCTGGCGGAAGCGGCCCTGCTTGCCCGAGAGGATATCGGTGAGCGAGCGCAAAGCCCGGTCGGAGCCGGGGTTGGTGACCGGGGTGCCCCGGCGCCCGTTGTCCAGCAGAGCATCCACGGCCTCTTGCAGCATCCGCTTCTCGTTGCGGATGATCATCTCTGGGGCCCCTTGCGAGAGGAGCTTTTTGAGGCGGTTGTTGCGGTTGATGAGGCGGCGGTAGAGGTCGTTGAGGTCGGAGGTCGCAAAGCGGCCCCCATCCACCTGCACCATGGGGCGCAGATCGGGGGGCAGCACCGGCACCGCCTCCAGAACCATCCACTCGGGGCGGTTGCCCGAGTCGCGGAACGAGCGCACCACCTCCAGGCGCTTGCGAGCCTTGGCCCGGCGGGCCCGGCTGGGGTGCTTCATCTCCTCTACCAACTCAGCCTCGAGGACCCCCAGGTCGATCTCCTTCAAGAGCTCCTGGATGGCCTCGGCCCCCATCTTGGCATCGATATCGTAGGACTCGATGACCCTCACGGCCATGCGGATGAAGTCCACCTCCACCCGGCCGTAGATATCCGAGACCACCTTACCCCCATCGGCCAGCGCATCCCCCGGCGAGACCCGGTCGCCGTTGGTCACCTCCACATCGTCTTCGAAGGGGTAGAGCTTGGCCTTCATCACCACAATGGAGGCCGGTTCGTGCAGGTGCACCACCCCGTCGGCATCGGCGTAGACCTCTTCCTCGGGCTCGATGGCTCCGACCAGCTTGTCGCCTTTGCGCACCAGCATGCCCTCGGCGGCCAGCACGTGCATGTGGGGTTGTAGCGGGTAGTCGGTCACCCGTAGGCGCTCGAGGGTGAAGCTCAGATGAACTTCCTTTTTGGTGGTCTCGACCTCGAGTCGTTCCATCTGGAGGCCCTTGGGCATTCTGAGCTGGCCTTTGCCCTGGGCTAACACGTCACCGTTGCCCACCAGTTCACCCTGGCCCACCTTGAGGTGCATGCCGGCGGGGATCAGGTGGATGGCGCTGACCTCGTCGGTGTCGGGATCGAGAATCTTGACCAAGGCCCCATCCCCTACCTCTTCCACATCCACCACACCCGAAGCATCGCTGGTAACCTGGTATGAGGCCTCGAGTTCGGCCAGCGGCTCGCCGGGCTTGTACTTCTCCTGCTCGAGCCAGGCCACCTTGGGCAGGGTCAGACTGGCCCGCTCCTTGAAGCGGTAATCCACCCGGATGCGGCGGGGAAAACGGAAGAGCACCAGGCCATCCATCTTGCTGACCACACCAGGGGCTAGCTCCTGACCTTTTTTGACCTCGTCACCATCTTTGACGAAGGTTTCTACACCCGCCGGGATGGCGTAGGTCTCCTGCTTGCCAAAACGCAGCTCACGATACTCGTCATCGCTGAGGAGCTGGCGCTTTTGCACCGGCACGCCGCCCAGCATGGCCCCTTTGGGGTTGATGGTGATGTACTTGGCAAAGTAGAGCACCTGCTCGAGCTCCTGCGCCGAAAGATCCAGCAGGGTGCCAATTTTGGAAGGAACGTCCTTGACATACCAGATGTGCGCGGTGGGCGTCGCCAGCTCCACATGCCCCATGCGGTAGCGGCGCACGATGCTCTTGGTCACCTCCACCCCGCAGCGCTCGCAGACCTTGCCCTCAAAGCGCTGGCGCTTGTACTTGCCACAGGCGCACTCGTAGTCCTTCTGCGGTCCAAAGATGCGCTCGTCGAACAAACCATCGCGCTCGGGCTTGAGGGTGCGGTAGTTGATGGTCTCGGGCTTCTCCACCTCGCCATAGCTCCACGAGCGAATCTTCTCCGGGGAAGCCAGGCCGATGCGTACTTTGCGAACTTCTCGTCTAATCATGCTCACTCCGTGAACGTGCGTTTCGGGCCAGAGGTTGGGCAACTTTCAGATGCCGGCACCGCCATCAGCGACGGCTTGCCAATCCCTCAAAAATATCCAGGTTCCGCGAGTTCTCGTCGTAGGTCTCGACATCCAGTCCCAGCGACTGCAACTCCTTAACCAGCACCCGGAAGCTCTCCGGGACGCTGGCCTCGGGCACGTCCTCACCCTTGACCACTGCCTCGTAGGCTGCATTACGGCCCTCGATGTCGTCGGACTTGATGGTCAGAATCTCCTGCAAGGTGTGGGCAGCGCCATAGGCTTCTAGGGCCCAGACCTCCATCTCGCCGAAGCGCTGTCCCCCAAACTGGGCCTTACCGCCCAGGGGCTGCTGGGTGATAAGCGAGTAGGGGCCGGTAGAACGGGCGTGCATCTTGTCCTCGACCATGTGGTAGAGCTTCATGATGTACATGACCCCCACCACGATAGGACCTTCAATCGGTTCGCCGGTGCGGCCATCATAGAGCACGCTCTTACCCTGCTGAGCCACCTCGCGCAGTTGCTCCGCCGGGTCCTTCCCGTCACTGACCAGACCCAGTTTGGCTGCACGGGCCAAAACCTCGCGCTCACGGTTGTCGATGCCAAACCCAGCCTTGACCCGGGCCTCCCACTTCATGTCGAAGGCCTTACCCAGCATCTCCTTGATCTCTTCCTCGGCGATGCCATCGAAGACCGGGGTAATAAACTTGATGCCGAGCTCGTAGCCGGCCAGGCCCAGGTGGGTCTCGAGGATCTGACCCAGGTTCATGCGGCTGGGCACACCCAGCGGATTGAGCACGATATCAACCGGAGTGCCATCGGGCATGTGGGGCATGTCCTCGGGGGGCAGAATCTTGGAGACCACCCCTTTGTTCCCGTGGCGGTTGGCCAGCTTATCGCCCACCTGCAGCTTGCGCTTCTGGGCCACGTACACCCGCACCACCTCGCGCACGCCTGGCTTGAGCTCGACCCCGGGATCGCCCCGGCGAAGGCGCAGGGTGCGTACCACAATGCCGCCCTCGCCAGGAGGCACCCGCAGTGAGGTATCCTTCACGTCGCGGGCCTTCTCCCCAAAGATGCTGCGCAGCAGGCGTTCTTCTGGGGTGGGCTCGGTCTCGCCTTTGAAGCTGGTGCGGCCCACCAGAATATCACCGGCCTTGACCTCGGCGCCAATGCGCACCACCCCGTCTTCATCAAGGTCTCGCAAGGCGGCTTCGGAGAGGTTGGGGATGTCGCGGGTAATGCGCTCGGGGCCTAGCTTGGTGTCGCGGGCCTCAATCTCATAACGCTCGATGTGCACCGAGGTATAGAAGTCGCGTCGCAGCAGATCCTCGGAGATCACGATGGCGTCTTCGTAGTTGTAGCCATCGAAGGGCATGATGGCCAGCAGCACATTCTGGCCCAAGGCCAGACGCCCTTCCTCGGAGGCCGGGCCGTCGGCCAGGAGGTCCCCTTTGTGCACTTTCTGCCCTTTGGAGACACGTGGACGTTGGTCGAGGGCTGTACCCTGGTTGGAGCGCGTAAAGCGCCGCAGGTTGAACTCGTAGAGGCCCTTGTCCTCGCCCCGGATGTGGATTTTGGATCCATCCACATACTCCACCACTCCGTCCACACTCGAGTACAGCGAGGTCAGGGAGTCGCGAACCACCCGCTCCTCCACCCCGGTCATGACCACAGGGCTTTGGGCCCGCAACAGGGGCACAGCCTGGGCCTGCATGTTCGAGCCCATCAGGGCCCGGTTGGCATCGTCGTGCTCGAGGAAGGGAATCAGGTTAGTGTTAACCGAGAAAATCTGTTTGGGCGAGACATCCATGTACTCCACTTCTTCGGGGCGCATCACGATGGGCTCGCCCTTCTTGCGCACCACGACCTGCTGAGTATCGAAGTGCCCATCGGGCCGAAGAGGGGTGTTGGCCTGGGCAATGGCGTAGCGATCCTCCTCGGTCGCAGTCATGAACTCAACCTTGTCGGTGACCCGACCGTTTTCGACTTTGCGGTAGGGCGTCAGAATAAAACCCAGGTCGTTGATGCGGCCAAAAGAGGCCAACGATGAGATCAGGCCGATGTTGGCACCCTCAGGGGTCTCGATGGGGCAGATACGGCCATAATGGGTGCGGTGCACATCGCGCACATCAAAGCCGGCCCGCTCGCGGGTCAGGCCACCCGGCCCCAGGGCCGAGATGCGCCGCTTGTGGCGCAATTCGGAAAGAGGGTTGGTCTGGTCTTTGAACTGGCTGAGCTGGCTGCGCCCGAAAAACTCGCGTATCGCGGCGACCAGTGGACGGTTGTTGACCAGCTTGGCCGGGGTGGCGCTCTCGGGGGTGCCCAGCAGCATGCGCTCACGAACCCCACGGGCCAAACGCGACAACCCCACGCGGAACTGATCGGCCAGCAGTTCTCCTACGGTGCGGATACGGCGATTGCCAAGGTGGTCGATGTCATCGGCCTCGTAGCCGGGTTCGCTGCTCTGAAGCGCAAAAAGATACCGCAGCACCGGCAGCAGGCCCTCGTCCTTGAACTCGCCGTTCTCGAAGCGAATAAGCATACGGCCCGAAAGCCTTACACCCAGCTTTTGCTGGGCTTTGTACTTGCCCGCTTCGCCAAGGTCGTAGCGGCGGGGGTCAGAGAGTAGAGAGTGAAGGTACGTGATGGCTTTGTCGCGCTTGGGGGGGTCGCCGGGGCGCAGCTCGGTGAAAAGCCTTAGGAGGGCCTCGTCCACGCCCATCTCAAGGGGCTTGGTACCTCGGTACTGGGCCTCGAGCAGGCCCGGCAGCAGGTCGGGATAGGCAGCCAGTTCCTTTCCAAGGCTCTCGGCGGTGAAGCCCAGAACCCGTAGCAGAAGGGCCAGGGGAAACTTTTTCTTGTTGACCTTCATGACCACAATGCCCGACTGCTCGAACTCGAGGTCAATCCAGGGACCGCGTTTGGGCAGGGGAATCACCGAGGCTACATAGCGACCGGGGCGGGCCTGGTCGGCCGTAAAGTACACCCCCGGCGAGCGGTGAATTTGCGAGACGATCACGCGATCGGCCCCGTTGACAATAAAGGAGCCGTCCTCGGTCATGAGGGGTAGGTCGCCCAAAAAGACCTCGTCTTCTTTGATCAGGCCGGTGTCGCGGTGGATAAGCTGAAGTTTCGCGTACAGCGGGGCCTGGTAGGTGAGGTCTTTCTCACGGCACTCGTCCTGGCCAAACGGCGGGTCGCCCAGGCGGTACTCGAGGAAGTCCAGCACCAGACCGCGGCCCTTCTCCCCTTCTTCGATAGGGAAGGTCTCCTTGAAAGCCGCCTGCAGCCCCAGCGTCTCCCGCTTGGAGGGGGGAACCGAGGCCTGTAGGGCTTTGGTGAACGAATCTACCTGGATTTCGGTGAGGGGTGGAAGGGGGATGACCTCAGTAATCTTGCCAAACCGCTCTATCTTCATCAAAACACCTCATAACCCTTGGGCGCGGTTCCCGCTCAGACAAAGCAAGCGGAAACGGCTGGCTTTGGGTCGTGTTGGGGGTTTTCGTAAGCTAACAGGGTTCTTCCGCAGGCGAGAATTCCCTGCGGCGGCTGGCTCTTACGCTTTTTGTGGGATACGCTCAGGGCGCAGGCCACAAAACACAAAGCGGAGTATAGCACAACTATACACACAAATGCAAGCTGCACCCCGGAATCCAAGCTGCTAGTGGAAGTTTAGCACAAGGTGAGAGTTTTGAGAATAGAGGGATGCCAGGCTGCTCCTCAAGCGCCGCAGAACGGTGCCGTGGTCTGTGAGCAAGTGGGCACACGGCCGTGGTTATTTTCCAAAAAGATCGTCTTCCAAAGCCAATACAGCCAGAAGCAAAGGAGTGGGCTGGCTGTTCACTTGGCAGCCGCCCACCGCTCTGCATAGGTACCGACCCGGGTACCCGCCGACCGCATTGGGGCTAGACAAAATCGGCCAGAATACGCTCGACCTGATCGGTCTCGATCAGGAAGGCGTCGTGCCCATGAGGGCTCTTAATCTCGCGGTAAAGACCCTGGCACAAGCCAGCCATCTCGCGAACCTCCTGTGCGGTGTAAAGCACATCCGAGTCGATACCCACAAACAGGCTGGGAATCGCTTGAAGTGAGCGCATAGCCGCCTCGAGGCCGCCCCTGCCACGCCCTACGTCGTGGGTATCCATAGCCTCGGAGAGCACCAGGTAGGCGTTGGCATCAAAACGGCGTGCGAACTTCTCGCCCTGGTAGAGCACATAACTCTCCCCTCGCTCGGGGTGCTGTTGCCAGCGCAGGCGGAACGACGCCGGCGATCGGAAAGAGAGCATGGCAATAGCCCGCGCCAGCTCGAGGCCAAGGGGCTGCTGGGTGTAGTGCCCGTTCTGGTAGGCAGGGTCGGCCAGCACAGCCTCGCGCGAAAGCCGGTTGAAGGCCCTGGCCCAGGGCCCGTGCACGGGCGGGGCTGCCAGCACCACCAGCTTGTTGACCCGCTGGGGGTAAAGCAGGGCAAACTCGAGGGCAACCATGCCGCCCAGGCTGCCCCCCAGTAGGGTCACCCGGTCGATGCCCAAAAAGTCGAGCAGTCGGGCCTGAGCGCGGGCCAGGTCGCGCACCGTAACCTTTGGAAAATCTGGGCCGTAGGGGCGCTGGGTTGTGGGGTTAATGGACAGCGGGCCGGTCGAACCGTAGCAGCTACCCAGGTGGTTGGCACAGAGGACAAAGTACTTCTCTGTGTCGAGCATCCGGCCCGGACCAGCCAGCTCATCCCACCAGCCATCAGGCCCAAAAGCCCGATCGAGCCGGGGCAAGCTCTGCAGGGTTTCCTGGGTGTAGGTGCCGGCTAGGTGGGCTGAGCCTGTCCAGGCATGCAACACCAGCACGGCGTTGTCTCGATCCAGACTGAGGCTACCGTAGGTCTCGTAGCGCATCCACAGTTCTGGTAGGCTGCCCCCATATTCAAGGGCAAAGCCCCGCGCCACCAGGGCTTGGGCAGGCACCGGCGGCGGCACCCGACCCCGGCTCTTGGGAGGTTTGATCAGCAGGGCTTCGTGATCGCCCCAGGCTTCCTGAACTAGCAGGTCGGTCATAGAACCAGTCCTGACTCTCTGCGGACTACCGTCAGACCGAGACGGTTTCCTGAAGCGCCTGGCGGATATCGGCCTGGATGTCCTCGAGGGTCTCCAAACCCACACTCAGGCGCACCAGCTCGGGGCTGACCCCTGCGGCGGCTTGGGCCTCTGGGGAAAGCTGAGAATGGGTGGTAGAGGCCGGGTGAATCGCCAGGGTGCGGGTGTCGCCCACGTTGGCCAGGTGGGAGATGAGCTCGAGCCGGTTGATGAAGTTTTTGGCCGCCGCGTAACCGCCTTTGAGCCCAAAAGTCAGGACCGAGCCCGGTTTACCCCCGAAGTACTTCTGGGCTTTGGCGTAGCTGGGGTGGTCGTCGAGGCCGGGGTAGTTGACCCAGGCCACCTCGGGCTGCTCGCGCAGCCAGTGGGCCAGGGCCAGAGTGTTGTGAACGTGGCGCTCAGAACGCAGCGAGAGGGTCTCGAGGCCCAACAGGAGCAAAAAAGCCTCGAAGGGCCCCAGGCACTGCCCCTGGTCGCGCAGACCATCGATGCGGGCCTTGATGACGAAGGCCAGGTTGCCCAGGGCCTTGTGCAGCTCGAGGCCGTGGTAGCCCGGCTGGGGCTGGGTAACCAGGGGGTAGCGTCCGTTGTCCCAGTTGAAGTTACCCCCATCCACAACCAGCCCGGCAATGGCGGCCCCATGCCCGCCAATCCATTTGGTACCGGAATGCGTGACCACGTTGCCCCCCCACTCGATGGGCCGGAAGAGATAACCCCCGTGGCCGAAGGTGTTGTCCACGAAAAGGGCAATTCCACGTTCCTGGGCAGCCTGGGCAATCAGCTCGAAATCGGGTATGTTGAGCGCCGGATTGCCCAGCGATTCCAGGTACCAGAAGCGGGTCTTCTCGTCGGACAGACGGATGAAGTCCTCCACGCTCTCGGCGCTGTCGGTAAAGCGGCTTTCGATACCCAGGCGGGGCAGGGTGACCTTGAATTGGTTGATGCTGCCACCGTACAGGTTAGGGGTTGAGACAAAGTTGTCGCCCGCCTGGGCGATATTGGTGATGGCCAGAAACTGCGCGGCGTGGCCAGAGCTGGTAGCCAGAGCCGCCACCCCGCCCTCGAGGGCCGCGATGCGCTTTTCCAGCACATCGGTGGTGGGGTTCATTATGCGGGTGTAGATGTTGCCGAACTCCTGCAGGCCAAACAGCCGGGCGGCGTGGTCGGCATCCTTGAACTGATAGGAGGTGGTGGCGTAAATGGGCACCTGACGGGCCCCGGTGGTGGGGTCGGGGCTGTAGCCAGCGTGCAACTGCAGGGTTTCAAAGCCTTGTTTTTTGGACATACTGCTCTCCTACCGCGCAGGATTTGGGGCGTCTCATCGCTGGTACTCGGCCAGCAATGTTCCCGGTAGGAGTTTTGTGTAAAACCCCCTACCAGACGTTCTTTTATGACTGGAAGGGGGTCACGAATCGAACAATCCCTTCTCTTATCTTTCCCGACTGCCAAACTATGCCAAGTTTTGAACGTTGTGTGCCTACAACATTCGGCAGCCGAGCCGGAATTAGCACCTTGCAAAAAAACCACTGGTCATGAGCAGGGGCTTTTTTGTGGGTTGCTGCGGTTTCACTGGGCCGAATCCCTCCGCCGCTCTGGATAAAAGAACCGTTTATTTGTGGCCGCGCCCCAGCGCGGATAAAAGTGAGTGTAGAGAGGTAGGCAGATTCTGTCAACCTTGAACTATCTGGGCGACTTCCAAAGCGTTACAACTGCCGAAGCGCAGGAGCGCCCAAGTCGCGCCAGGCCACAAAGATGCGCAGGCCAAATCCGTTGGAAATCTTCCCTGCACAACCTAATCGTCGGCGGTATCGGTGCTGGCTTCTCGGGCCTTGCGGCGCTTTAGCTTGTCCTGGTACATGCGCTGGTCAGAGAGGCGCACTAGATCGCCATCGGAACTGGCCTCTTCCGGCATGGAAGCCATACCTGCGCTAACGCTGGCGGACGGAAATCCCTGAGCTCGTGTGCTGGCGATGGCGGCATCAACACGGCTGAAAATCTCAGCCCGGTGACGGGCATCCACATAGGGCAAAATGGCTGCGTATTCGTCACCGCCTATACGATAAACCCGGCCCAGGTCGAAAAAACATTCCTGTATGAAGCGAGCAAAAGTGCGCAACAAAGCATCGCCACGCTCGTGGCCCTCGGTGTCGTTGAGCTGTTTAAGAACATCCAAATCCAGGGCCAGCACACTGAGCGAGTAGTCGATTCGAGCTGCACGAGCTACTTCGCTCTCGAGGTCCGCCTCGAAAGCGCGACGGTTGCCCAGACCGGTAAGCACGTCGGTATGGGCCATGAGCTCCATTCGGCGGGCCAGAACCTGTGCCTCGCGGCGGGCCTGCTCGAGCTCACGGGTGCGCTCGGCCAAAAGCTGTTCGAAGTCTTGCTTGAGCTGCTCGATTCCTTCGTCAACCCAGCCCAGCTGAGCCTTCTCGAGCTGAACCGAGAGCGATAGGTCGGAGTCGAGGCGTTGCATGTGCTCTTCCACGTCGGCAGCGGCCTCGGCAAAGACCGCCAGGCAGGCCCCTACCACCGCCGGATCGAACTGACGCCCGCTCTGGCGCTTTATTTCGGCCAACGCCTCAGCTACCGACCAGGCCCGCTTATAGGGGCGCTCGTGGGTCAGGGCATCCAGCACATCCGCCACAGCCACAATTCGCCCCGATATTGGAATGCTATCCCCCACCAGACCGCGCGGATAGCCACTGCCGTCGTAATGTTCGTGATGCGACAGAGCAATTTCTTCTGCCAAACGCAGCATCCTCGAACGTCCTCCGGAAAGAATTCGGGCCCCTATGGTGGTGTGGTCCTTCATCAGTTCGTATTCGCCTACCGTCAGCCGGTCTCGTTTGAGTAGAATGGCATCTGGGATTCCAATTTTTCCAACATCGTGTAGGCGCGCAGCCAGTTTCAGGGTCTCGACTTCATGTTGCAACCAGCCGAGTTCCCTGGCAATCATGGCGGCGTTGCGGCCAACCCGGTAGGTGTGCTCTCCGGTCGCGTCGTCGCGGAATTCGGCGGCCAGGGCCAGGCGGGACACAATTTCGAGCTGGGCGAACTCGAGCTCCTGGGTGCGCTGGAATACCTTGGCCTGGGCCTCTTCGCGAGCCTGTCGCTCGAGTTCGGACCGCAGACGTAGGCTCTCGGCCTCGTTGCGAACCCGCTCGAGCTCGAGCTGGCTGACCAGCATCTGGCGCTGGTGCTCGCTTTCTTCACTGAAAACCTCGCGCTCTAAACGATAGTGCTCCTCGAGGTGCTGAATGGCTTCGGGATATTCGCCCCTGTGGCGATAAAGCTGTGCTAGTAGACGATGGGCTTGACAGACACTACGTTTGCGCTGGGAGCGCAGGGCCAGGCCCATAGCTTCCTGAGCCCATGCCTGGGCACCCGAATAATCTTCGAGTGCAAGACAGGCCTCTCCCAAGCTCAACAGAGCATCCAGAGCCGTAGCCTGCCAATCCCTGGAGCGGGCCAGTTCCAGAACCTCCGAGAGGGTCTGATAGGCTGTCTGGGGCTTACCCTGGGCCATCTGAGTTTTCGCCAAGCCCTCCAGCGAGGCGACCAGTGCACGCTCGTACCCCAACTCCTTGCTCAGCTCAACCACCGCCTGGTAGGCATCGCTGGCGCTGGAATAGTCCTGACGTCGGAAGGCCAGTTCTGCAATGATCTGCATAACCTGTACTTCGACGATTCGCTCTGAAGCACTGCGTGCCAAAGCCAGGGCTTGTCGGCAGTACGTTTCGGCCTGGGCAAACTCACCCATCTCGATGTATAGATTGCCAATGGAAGCCAGGTTACCCGCCCGATTGTGCGCAGTATGCTGAGGGTTTTGATACAACTGATAGGCGGCCAGGAAGGCCTCGAGGGCCTGTGGATACTGCCCCAGTTCGGTATGCAAAATACCGATGTTGTTGAGGAAGCTGGCCTCCAAAACTTGGTTGCCTAGGCTGCGGGCTATCGAGAGAGCCCAGTGAAGTTTATCCAGGGACAGGGCATACTCAGCCTTGGAATGATGAATACCGGCTTGCTGGTTGAGGCAATCGGCCTGAGCCTCTGGCAGACCAGCTTGTTGGGCCAGAACGATGGCCTCCTCAAGACACTGGGCCGCCTGGCCGAGGTCTCCCTGCTCGCGAAGAATATTGGCTAGCAAGCGAATACCCTCGAGCCTGAGTTCAGGCTCGCCTATCTGAGTTGAGGCCTCCACACCAGTCCGGGCGGCCTCGAGCGCCTCACTCCATTGTCCCAGCCGTAAGAGGGCTTTGGCCAGGATCAGGTTAGCTTGCGCTTCGAGTCGGGGTAGCTGATGACCGTGGGCCAGTGCCAGCGCATCCTGGGCAAGATGGGCAGCCTCCTGGGGTGCGTGGCCCAGGCATCGCTTTGAGTCTGTGAGTAATGACTCGACGCTTGCACGTGCAGTCATCGAGGTGGCATCTGAGGATTCACGTTCGCGCTGCACCACTCCAGCTTTAATCCTAAGCCCTAATCAGCCCTGGCCTAGCCCAAAAAAACATTGCCGGGTCTGGGCGCGTCCCAGACTCATATTTGACGCCATCCCGGCACCAAAAAGAAGCCTAACTGGGGTCTGCTCTGCATCACCGCGTCTTAAGGCCCAGAGCACTTCCTGAGCACCCTGGTAGTCCACGAACTCTCAGACACCGCTTTTTCGGTGGCCCCCACCGGTATTTTCGTCTTTCAAGGCGGCGAGGGTAGCCCTGCGAATGAGTTCGAGCCTGTCCTCGGAGGTTTTGGTCTGGCCCAAAACGATTGCGCGAACGCCTCGATAGCTTTGTGGCAGCTCGAGCCAGCAGGTCTGGTGTGAATCGGTCAGCAGGAGCAGCCCTGGCGCAAGCCAGGGAACGATTTCTGAGCGCAGCGCAGCCTCGATCAATGTTTCCACGGCCGAGACTGGACAGGTCTCGCGCGGCAAAGGAGCACAGGTCTCGCGGGCCCACCCCAGAGCATGAGCAAGCTCGCGGTAGCCTTCCCATGTATCTACATCGGCAAACCATGGGCCCGAACCCCATTCCAGCAGCTCAACCTGGCGGCTATGGGCCCGCAGGAGAGCCCGCGCCCCTTGGTCGCCAGTCAGCTGCTCAATGGAAGCAAAAAGACCCGCAGTCAGATAAACCGGTGGACGTGCCTGGCCAAACTCGGCAGGGGCCACGGCCAGGCTGGAGGGTTTTATTGCCTGGATGGCAACTCTTAATTGCTCTAGTCGTTCGGCGTCCAAGCCCGGCATATCTGCCAAAAAGACCAGCACGCCATACGAACCCTCCAGAGCCCGAAGACCTGCTCTAAGCGAGGAGCTCTGGCCGCTGGCATAGTCCGGGTTTACGCAGATCCGCACCCTGTCTTTGTGAACCGGGTTGCCGTCCAGCCAGCACTCGATGGCCCGTCGCGCCAACCCGGCCTCCCGGCCCAGTACCACCACCACCCGCCCATCGGCCACCTGCAATACCTGGGTCAGCACGTAGGTGAGCATTATTCCTTCAGGACCCGCAGGCAGCAAAAATTTGGGCACCCCAAACCTCGAGGCCCTCCCGGCAGATAGAACCATCGCATCAATCGGCTGCATACCAAGGCTACACTCTGCACCCCGATTCAGGGCTCGAGGCCTGCAATATTCCCCTGAGCAAACCCCGTTGCCAAGAATCCGTCCAAACAAAATTTATGCCGATCAACACGGTATATTGTGATACTTTACAACTGTAGTCTTAAACATACTTGCCGTAGGCTGTAACGAATAGATTGTACTACGCTTTATAAAGCAAGGAGGAAGGACTGCATGATACCCGCGGCCTTTGAGTATAAACGTCCGTTATCCCTAGAGGAGGCCATCAGCCAACTCGCCGAGCATGGCTACGACGCCAGGGTACTGGCAGGAGGGCAAAGCCTTATCCCGGCCATGCGTTATCGCCTGGCTCAGCCCGCCGTGCTGGTCGATATCAACAAGCTACCCAATATGGCTTATCTTCAAGAGGAAAACGGCATGCTGCGCATTGGTGCCCTCGTGCGTGACACCGATGTGGAGTTCAACCTAGACATTCACCGCCGATACCATCTAATCAGCGATGTATCGAAGGTGGTAGCCGACCCTATCGTGCGCTACCGGGGCACGGTGGTGGGCTCTCTGTGCCACAACGATCCCTCGGGCGACTGGGCTGCTGCTGCCATCGCTGCGCGGGCCCAGATGGTTGTTCAGGGCAAGACCGGGTCGCGGGTCGAGGATATTGACCGGTTTTTGGTGGACAGCTTCGCAACCTCCATTGGCGAGGGCGAGCTAGCCGTGGAAGCGCGCTTTCCAACACCCAACGAGCGCACCTCGGGGGCCTACGAGAAAATTGAGCGAAAAGTAGGTGACTACGCCACAGCTGCTGCTGCCGTGCAAATTGAACTAAGCCCCGATGGCACCATCAAAGAGGCCGGGATCGGTATTACCGCGGTAGCCCACATGGCCCTGAGGGTAGCCGAGGGCGAGAAAATCCTGCGCGGCCAGAAGCCAAGCATGGAACTGATCCGGGCAGCCGCCGAGGAAGCCCGTAAGATTGCCGACCCCAACCCCGACGCCCGAGGGTCGGCGGAATACAAAAAAGACATGGCCCGGGTGCTGGTCGGACGTGGCCTGATAAAGGCCTTAGGTCGCCTGGGAGTGGTCGTGGCATAAAGCAGTGGCATACCTTCTGCGGTTGGAGAGACAGCAATGGAAATCACCCTGAACATCAACGGTACGCTAAAAAAGCTCAACGTCGAGCCCCGCACCCTGCTCGCGCACGCCATCCGCGATTGCGGGCTAACCGGAACCCACATCGGCTGCGATAGCTCATCTTGCGGTGTTTGTACAGTGGTGCTCGACGGTAAAACGGCAGTCAAAAGCTGCACCATGTTTGCAGTACAGGCCGAAGGTTATGCCATCACCACCATCGAGGGCATGGCACAGGGCGGCAAGCTGCACCCGTTGCAGCAAGCCTTCTATGACCAGCACGGCCTTCAGTGCGGATACTGCACACCTGGTATGATCATGGCTGCCCACGCCCTCCTGCAACACAACCCCAACCCCAGCGAAGAAGAGATTCGCTTTGGTCTGTCGGGCAACCTCTGCCGCTGCACCGGCTATCAGAATATTGTCAAGGCCGTGCAACAAGCCGCGCAGATGTTGCAGCAGCCAGCCAGCTCAGCAGCCGACGACTAAAAAGCGAAGCTAAACGCCTAAGGCCGATTGTCGCACCGTTCTCGCTTTTGGTGTTTGGCCCACTGCAAAACCGAAAGGAGCGCACATGTCTGTTCAAACCACCAACCTCGAGCCTAAGGGCATCCAGGGGCTGGGCAAGGCCATCAAGCGCAAAGAAGACCCCCGCTTTATTGTGGGCAAGGGTAACTACCTCGACGACATCAACCTGCCCGGCATGCTTCACATGGCCCTGGTGCACAGCCCTTATGCCCACGCCAAGATTCTGAGCATCGACACCTCCGAAGCCCTCAAGGTTCCTGGGGTTAAGGCGGTCATCACTGCCAAAGACCTGGCCGCCGCCGGCCTCTCCTGGATTCCGACCCTGGCCGGCGACAAGCAGATGGTGCTGGCCGATGGTAAAGTGCTCTATCAGTACCAGGAGGTTGCTGCAGTTTTCGCCGAAACCCGCCAAGCTGCTGCCGACGGGGCTGCAGCCGTACAGGTTGAGTATGAGCCCTTACCGGTGGTGGTCGACCCCTACAAAGCCACCTCGCCTGAAGCACCGGTGCTGCGTGAGGATATCAAGGGCCAGATGACTGGGGCCCACGGCCCACGTCGCCACGACAACCACATCTGGACCTGGAATGTAGGCTCTAAAGACGAGACCGAAAAAGCCTTGGCCGCCTCCGAAGTGCGCATCAAGCAGCACATGTTGTATCCCCGCAGCCACCCGGCCCCGCTCGAGCCCTGCGGCTGCATTGGGGATATGAACAAGGCCACCGGGCGGCTCACGGTCTACATGACCACCCAGGCCCCCCACGCCATCCGCACGGTGCTCTCATTGGTAACCAAAATTCCCGAGAACAACATCCGGGTCATCTCGCCCGACATCGGTGGGGGTTTCGGCAACAAGGTGCCGGTGTACCCGGGCTACGTTTGCGCAATAGTGGGCAGCATCGTGCTGGGGGCCCCGGTCAAGTGGGTCGAGACCCGCACCGAGAACCTCACCACCACCGGATTTGCCCGCGACTTCCACATGGACATCGAGATCGGGGCCACCAAGGACGGCAAGGTCACGGCCATGAAGGTCTACACCCTGGCCGACCACGGGGCCTTCGACGCCGCTGCCGACCCCAGCAAATACCCAGCGGGTCTGTTTTCCATCTGCACCGGCTCCTACGACTTCCAGAAAGCCTATGCCGAGGTGGACGCGGTCTACACCAACAAGGCCCCCGGTGGGGTGGCCTATCGCTGCTCCTTCCGGGTGACCGAGGCCAGCTACCTGATTGAGCGCAGCATGGACGTACTGGCCCACGAGCTGAAGATGGACCCGGCCGAGCTAAGGCTCAAGAACTTCATCCGCCCCGAGCAGTTCCCCTATCCCTCGGCACTGGGCTGGACCTACGACTCGGGTGACTACGAAAAAACCTTGAAGGTGGCCCTCGAGCGCATCGGCTATTACGAACTGCGCAAAGAGCAGGCCGAGAAGCGGGCCAAAGGCGAACTCATGGGCATCGGTATCTCCACCTTTACCGAGATCGTGGGGGCTGGCCCCTCCAAAGACTTCGACATCCTGGGCATCAAGATGTTCGACGGGGCTGAGATTCGCGTGCACCCCTCGGGCTCGGCCATCGTGCGGGCCGGTACCCGCCACCAGGGGCAGGGGCACGAGACCACCTGGGCCCAAATTGTCTCCGAGGAGTTGGGCTTGGACGTAGACAAAATCATCGTGGAGGAGGGCGATACCGACACCGCCCCCTACGGACTAGGGACCTACGCCAGCCGCAGCACCCCTACCGCTGGCGGGGCCATGGCTCTGGCAGCTCGCCGCATCCGCGAAAAGGCCAAAAAGATCGCGGCGCACCTTCTGGAAGTCGGTGAGAGCGACGTGGAATGGGTAGACAAGAAGTTTGTGGTCAAGGGAGTCCCCAGCAAGAGCGTGACCATGAACGAGGTGGCCTTCGCCGCTTACACCAACCTGCCCCCAGGCCTGGAGCCAGGCCTCGAGACCACCTACTACTACGACCCCCCCAACCTGACCTTCCCTCACGGGGCCTACGTCTGCGTGGTGGACATCGACAA
>OGCI01001189.1_pt1 | contig 23251 bp, 30 predicted proteins | sample 1570021 | NCBI WGS metagenome assembly OGCI01 (sample SAMN06264664, study PRJEB24512) | hot springs metagenome | isolation source: Hot spring water | place: South Africa: Tshipise | collected 2015-06-21 | reverse complement strand
TATTACAGAATGAGGGCCAAACAAGCAATGCAAGAAAGATCAAATATTCTCCATCACCAAAGAGGCTACTATTTTGCATCTCGTGTAGACATTACTAAAATTCATGATTGGAAAAAACTGTTCACCATGCCCGACCAAGAAGTTAGAAGAAGATTCTTTACTACAACCCCTGATTATTCGGGGCTATGATTTTAACTCCTCCCTAGTTACAACAAACCAAAAGGTTTAAATACTAGCTTATTCTTATATAATTAGGAGGAAGAAGATGAGATATCTACCAGAAACAACAGCAACAATGGGAAGCTATCTATTAGCTACTAACGGAAATCTAACAGATGTATTCCTAACTGCAGGAGTTTATTTTGCTAATAGGATGTTAGGGCTTCCAAGAAAATTCTCAGCAATAGGTGCAGCCGGAGCAGTTTGCGCCGGAGAACTAGCTCAAAAGTTTGGATTGCTTCCCGGAACTTATGATCCAAAAGATTTGGCAGCTGCAGCAGTTGGTGCAGGTCTCGCATTGGGTGCAGACAAATTAATCTCAAAAATAAGAGAAAATAAAGAAGGGGGGCTTGTTGAAGCATTGGATTAAAATGACTAAACCATTAAAGCTCTTAGCAGACGAAGGAGTTATTTCTATTGAAGTTTTAAAGAAATTAGAATCTGCTTGGATTTCTACAACAGATGAACTTTATGCCCGAATTCGGGCTTGTGAATTTTCAGAGAAAGATTCGAACAGAAATTCAGTAGCAAAAGAGCTTGGAATAGAACCAGAATCTCTTGAAAAATTTAAAGGAAGACTTGAAGCATATGTTTCTCCTGAAGTTCTAAAATCAGAAAAACCTGGAGAATATCCTCTCGGTTATAGAATATAAAAAAAGAAAAAACCTAAAAAAAATTAGGTTAAATTAAAAATTATTCACCTGCGGCTTCGGCTTCTTTACCAATTGCAGCAGCAGTCTTTATACCACTACGAATCCTATCTATGCCTGCAGCCATCTTATATTGCCTCATTCTGTTCTTTTGCCAATTAGCAACGCTTTTCAAACCAAATTGAAGTAGTAAAAACACTACAAAAGGAATAGCCAAAGCAAAAGAAACAGATAAAACACCAAGAGTAGCCGTTGCCATAAAAGACCATGCAGCAATATGCATAACAAGATTCATATTAGCGGCAACGATAGCTAAAATTGTACCTATTGTCCAACCAATCCATTCCTCAGAGAAAGTACCGAAGGCAGCTACAATATCTCCAAAAGTTAAAAGCAAGATTAACCAAATTGCAATAACTATTATTACAGCACTAATAGCGTTTGTTTTATCAACTAAAAATTGAGGAACTTTACCAACGAAAAAGCTAACCCAATTCAAAGAAGGCTGATTTATTGCTTCGCCTATACTAACCGCAGGGTCCACCCGAATAACTATCTCTCCCCTAATTTTAGGATTGTTTCTAAAGTAACTCACAGTTCCAATTACGGCACCAATAATCAATAAACCTAAAAGAACCAAAATAGCAGGGTGTACAGCGCCTTTTTTATTAATTTTCATTTTAAAACCTCCTTTCACCTTTAAGTCCCAAATAGATACATTTAATTGTCACGCAAAACCAAGGCAGATGGGCTTTAAAAAGATTATTGTTTTTCACTTCTTAATGAAAATCTCACAACCTCTTGAAAACCTAAAAAATTCATCTTCTCAAAGAAAAGAATAAAAAATTTATTAATCTAAATAACCAAAAATATAAACTTACAAAAAACATCTAAAAGAATTTTAGGGCATTAATAAATTTCCTGCAAAACCTTTGGAGCAGACCAAAGAGAACGAAAAGATTTTGCCCTCGAAATAAAAAGGAATAAACCAAAAACATAAAAAATTGCGGGAGCGAAGGAGACGTTTTTTAAGGGAAGTTTATTAATCAATTGAGAAATCTTAGATTTTTTATTCCGGTTTAAACAATCTTCGAGATTAATTTATTTAAAGATAATCTTAATGACAACGAATCAAAGAATACTCTAGGCATTACCAAAATTCCCAGAAACTTTTGAAAGTGAACCAAAGCGAACGGAAAAAATTTTAGACTTGCTCAAATAAAAACCACTAAATTAACTAATCACAAACTTAAAAATTTTTTTAGAAAATTTTCAATTAAAAATAATCTTCCTCAAATCCTTTTTTTCGTAGGTAAAATTGCACCAAGAACTCCAAAGAATATAATAAGTAAAACAAGTCCACCAGGAGAATTAAGGTAACTATAGAAAGAATAACTCCACCCACTAAAGGAATGAGAAAATAATTCATAGAACAAGTAAGATTTAAAGAAATACCAATAAGCGATAGCCAAACCAATTCCCAAAATTCCCCCCATAAACCATTTGTCACCGAAACTGCTCTTCAATGCCTTAAAAAAAGGTAAACTCAATATAAACATTATAATCAAAACAAAAAGCAACATCCATGCCCCAAGTATTGTTGCAAAATAATCATAAAACGGACCATATCGAGAAACGCTTGTAGCTGTAAAAAGGGCTATAACAATAGAAATAATCATTGCTGCAGGATGAATTTTATTTAAATCGTTTTTTCCCTCTAGAATATCTCTCCAATCGGCTTTCTTTTTAATAATAAAAAATTTACTAATAGAAAAGTAGATTACAGCAAAAGTCAATAAAAAGATTCCAGCAAAGACAACCCATTCATTACGTAGTAAATCTTGAGGAGAACCAATATAGTATCTTCTTAGATACATTAGATTAATACCTCCTATAACCAATTATTTGATTACCTCTATAAATAGGAACTTCCCGCTCACTTTTTAATGAAGAGTCTCTAAAAATGATTAAAATAATAATCCCAAGCACAAAACACCCAAGCCCAATATACAAAACAAAATTTGACATACTCTCCGGCAAAAAAGATTTCAACTTTTCAAATATCGTAGGAACTTTCAAACTAGCAATTAAAATAAACCCTACCAGAATAGCTAAATATCCAATCACTCTTTTCATATTTTTTATAAAAAAAACTACTATTTAAATTTAATCATCTAAAATTTCTACCTTTCCGTCTTTTCTTAATATCTCTGCAATTTCCCTATCCATATTAGCAATCTCCCCCTTTTCAAACGGACCAACTTCTTGCCCTTCTCCATCTAAAAAAACTCCGACAGAATCCAAAAATCTCACAAGAGAAAAATTATTTTCTAACATTTCACCAGACATCTCAGCATTTATAAATTCTTCAGATTTTTCAAGAGACTTAACAACATTTTCAAAAAGTTCTTTCTCATAAGAGAGCATATTCTCAAAGTCTCTTTTAGAAATTCCTGTTTCCGAAGCGATAAAAGCAAGATTAAGAATTTTCTTTTTTCTCCGAATTATTATTTCCTTAAAAACAGCTTTAGCGTTCTCAAACTTTTTCTTCTCTTTAATTATCGCATCTGAAAACAAATCATCTTTTTTTTCACTAATATCTTTCTTCTCTTTTAAATAATCTGCAGCAGATTTTAAAAAATCCTTAGGAAGAGATTGTAATTCCTCATTATATTTTTCTTTTCTCAATGCTTCATACAAATCATGATAAGTCACCATTAAAATGAAAAAACAACCTTGCTTAAAAGTGTTTCTTTTTTAGACAGATTTTTAAATAAAAGATTATTTTAAAAAAAATGTTTGAGTCACTAAAAAACAAATTAAAAAATTGGAAAGAAAAAATAACTTCTGTTTTTAAAGAAGAGAAAACTGAAGAAAAAAGAATAAAAGAAAAACCATTTAAAAAAGAGAAAAAGACAAGAGAAAAAATTAAAAAAGAAATCGTCGGAAAAAAAGAAATTGAAAAAGAAGAAATTTATATTCAACAAGAAGAAAATAAAAAAGAAGGTTTTTTCTCAAAATTTTTTAAAAGAGAACTTTCTGAAGAAAAATTCGACGAACTTTTTCAAGAGTTCGAATTAACTCTTTTAGAAAATAATGTCTCCTTTGTAGTTGTTCAAAAGATAAAAGAAGAACTTAAAAAAGAAGTCGTTGGAAAAAATGATTATAACCTAGAAGAATCTCTTAAAAGAATAATAAAAGATATCTTAATTGAACCAGAAAACTTCTTAAAAAAAATTAAAGATTCTTTAAAAAATAAAAAACCTTTTGTAATTCTTTTTTTAGGAATAAATGGGACAGGAAAAACAACAACTCTCGCCAAAATAGCCTATTTGTTAAAGAAAAACAATCTTTCTGTTTGCTTTGCGGCAGCAGACACTTATCGGGCAGCGAGTATAGAGCAATTAGAAGAACACGCAAAAAGATTAAATATTTCTTTAATAAAAAAAGATTATGGCGTTGATCCTGCTTCAGTAGGTTTTGAAGCTATACAATACGCTAAAAAAAATAATATAGATGTTGTTTTAATAGATAGTGCTGGAAGATTAAATAATAAAGAAAGTTTAATGAATGAATTAGAAAAAATAAGTAGAGTAAACAATCCAGACATGAAAATTTTCGTCGGAGAATCAATAACTGGCAATGATTCAATCGAACAAGCAAAGGCATTTGATGAAAAAATAAATCTGACAGGCTCAATACTTTCAAAAGCGGACGTCGACGAGAAAGGTGGAACAATCTTATCGGTAGGATTTGTAACAAAAAAACCAATTTTATTTTTAGGAACAGGACAAAAATATGAGGATTTAGAAGAATTTAACAAAGAAAAAGTTATTGAAAGATTGGGACTTTGATTTTAGCTATTTGACTTGATAAGTTGTAAAAAAACCTATATTTAAAGAATCAGAAAAAATTAAATTTATTGTTATATTCATTATTCCAAAAGGTTTATATACTACTTAATATTAACTATAAATTATGAGTGATATTCAAGAGAGTTTAGTTAGAGAAGGCATCGAAAAAGCAGATTGCTTAGATGATAAATTATCTATTGTGGCCAAAGCAGTAAGCAGAAGCATTGACGCATCGGCTGAAGGAATTCTTTATGAGATTGAAGTTTTAAGAGCACTTAAACAATTAAGATCTTTAAGAGTTGGTCATTTAAATGAAACAGACCCTATTTATTTAGCTAAACCATCAAAAAATAGATATTACACACAATTTGGAGTAAAAACAATAGGATTAAAAGATGCTATTATTTTTGCTATGCAAGAAGCAGATATTAAAAAACAGGTTGAAGTCTGTTATGAAGGAGATAAAAAAAGAAAAAATCAGCAATTTTGTTTCAAAATCATTATGTATAAAGATTATGAAAAATTAAGACAATATATTCGGTCTAGAACCTCGTCTTATCGAAAAATAGTTTATACTTTTGCAGTTCCTGATGAGCTTGCAACAGTGAGAAACGGATTAAGGCAAAGAAGTGCAAGTCAATAAAATTTTAAAAATATTCACTCTTTTCTTTCTAACAAAACTGAAATTTTGCAAGGCAATTTTGATTTCACAGAATTAAAAATTTTTCTTGTTTCTTTCTCTTCTTTTTCTCCATTTAAAGCCACAATAAAAATTTCTTTTCCTTTCCTAACAAGAGCAGAACGTCCTATTGTTGTACCAAAAGACATCGACATACCAGTACTCATTCTATCCGCACCAGCACCAGTAAGCATTCTATTCTCTCTGATAATATGATGTGGATAAACTTTTAATTCTAAATAGAACTCATTCCCAAAAATCTCAACAAATCTTCTGTTTAAATATTGTCTAACAGCTTCCAGCGAAATATCTCTTATTTGAACATCTTCTTCTGAGATTAATCTAAAAACACTTTTATATTTGCCATTTCTAAAACCATCAACATCGCCCATTCTCAACTTAACTATATTTGTGTTTGGAATTGTTTTAATATAAGATTTTTTCTTTACTTTACTTTTTCTTGTATAAGGAACAACCTTCATTTTAGAATAACAACTAGCTTTTCTTAATCCCATTAGATTTTACCCTCAATTAATTCTACTTTTGTTCCTAACGCCTGCCCAGGCAAACCTTTCTCAAAAATTGCCCTTACCCTTCCTTTATTTCCGTGAGGAGAAGCAATTCTCCCTTTTATTTTTTTTCCAGAAGATGAAGTCCAAACAACCGATTTCCCAATAAATTCTTGAGTTTTTTTTCTGTCATTTACTTCTTCGATATTTAAAATAAAATGTCTTATTTTTTGGTTCTTTCTTCCTCTTCGAAATTGAATAATTTTTATTTCAACCATAAAAACCTTTTGAAAAATATGTTTATAAAACTTACGAAAACACTAAAACTTTTTAAAGGAGATTAAGCTATGATAATTATGATAACTATAAAAAAACAATCAAAACCAATAAAAAATCTAAAAAAAGGAGATAAAGTATTTGTTGATGGACATGAGTTAATTGTAGTGAAACATTTTCTCTTTATGGAGTATAAAGATACAAATGAAATGATTCTTGAATTAGAAAATAAGGAAAAAACAAAAAAATACCAATTAAGATATTTTGAAGGACAATTAGAAACAAGCTTGGAGTTTTATTATTTAATGAAAAATTTTCAATATGTCAAAGTAGATAACGTAAAAGAAGTTTATTGGTAGAATTTAAAAACTCTTCTTCTTTTATAAAAAAATGGAAAAAAAGGTGAAATATTCATTAGTTGTAATAATTATTTTAGGATTAGCGTTTAGTTATTGGTTTTTTTTCTTAAAAATAGAAAAATGTGAAACATTCGAATGCTTTAAAAAAAATCTCATAAATTGTAAAAGAACGACATTTCAAAGAGAAGAAAATTTTGTTTATAAATACAAAATAATCGGAGAAAAAAAAGATGAATGTGTTGTAGAAGTAAAAATTCTTTTTACTGGTGGCGACCCAAAACTAAATACGCTTTTAAATAAAAAAATGACTTGTTCTCTTCCATTAAATTATTTTACACTACCTGAAAAAGAAATTAAGTATTGCACAGGACCATTAAAAGAAGAAGCCCAATATTTATTAATAAGAGATGCTTATACCTATCTTTCGCAAAATTTGGGAAAATAATAATGAAAATTTTCTTCGGACCATCAAGTTTAGGAAGTTATAAAGAAGCATTTTCGAATTTAGTTTATTTCAAAGAAAAAAACCTAAGTGCTTGTGAAGTTGCTTTTACTTATGGTGTTTATTTAAAAGAAAAAGAAGCTGTCGAGATAGGGAGGAAAGCCAAAGAATTAAAAATAAATCTATCTATTCACGCACCATATTATATCAATCTAAATTCCAACGATAAAAATAAAATAGAAAACAGCAAAAAAAGAATTTTAGATTGTGCTAAAATAGGACATTTTTTAGGAGCAAAAAAAATCGTTTTTCATCCTGGTTTTTACGGAAAATCTACAAAAGAAGAAACTTTCGAAAAAATAAAAAAAGAAATAATAGATTTAAATGAAAAGATTAAAAAAAATAATTGGAATATTGAACTTTGTCCGGAAGTAATGGGGAAAAAGAATGTTTTTGGTTCGATAGAAGAAATATCAAAACTATCAAAAGAGTGTAATTGTGGTTTTTGTATTGATTTTGCACATATCCTCGCACGTTATAAAAATAAGGAATTTGAATTAATAAAAAAAAGTTTTCCTAGAGAAGAATGGCATTGTCATTTTTCTGGAATTGAATACGGAGAAAAAGGAGAAAAAAAGCACAGAAAAACAAAAACAGAAGAGTGGTTTGAACTTTTTAATTTTCTAAAAGATTTAGATAAAATGATAACAATAATAAATGAGTCCCCATACCACATTGAAGATTCTATCGAAGGAGAAAAGATTTGGAGAGAAAAATTTAGTGGTTTTGGTTCAACTTAACAGAAGATTATCTTCGAGAAATAAAGAAAACACGCGCTTTTCTTAGGAAAATTATTTTTTCGTATAAATTGCTTATTGTAAAAAATTCTCGCAAAAATTTAAATTTTTAAATAAAAAAATTTTGATTAACTTCAAAAATTTGATGCTAGAATCCTATTTCTTCTTAACAACCCATTTAAGCTTTTTGTTATCTTTGCCCATCTTAGTATATTTTCTACATTTTGAAGAGCAATAAAACTTTAAACTTCCATCTTTTTGAACTTCCGTTAATCCTCTTGGAATTTCATACTCTTTTCCACAAAATGAACATTTTGGCATTTTAACTACCTGCTAAGTTTTTTGTTAATTTACGAGCTTCAATTTCTGTTTCTCTTAACATCAAGATCTCTCTTTTTTCAATTGGTCCCTTTACATTTCTTCTTATTTGTTTTCCTTTGTTTCTTCCTTGAAGAATCCTGCATTTAACTTGTGTTAATTCGCCTCTCATTCCAGTTCTTCCAATTATTTCTTCAACAACTGCAGGAACTGCTCCGCCTTCTTCTATTATTTTCTCCGTTCCTTTAGAAGAAGAACTCTTTTCTTCTTTTATTTTTTTTTCTTTAACCATACTTTACAAGGCAGACAAATCTGCTTCGCCTTCTTTAATAATTGCTACAGCAGAAGTTCCAACAGAAATCCCAGAAGAAATGCCTAACTTTTCTTTTGAATCTACTTCTAAAACCTTAATATTTTTTTCTTTTGCTAAAATAGGAATGTGTTGAACAATTTCTTTTGGATTAACATCTTTAGCTATAATAACAACTTTTGCTAAACCTCTTTCTAACGCTTTTGTAACTTCATTAATTCCTCTTTCTACTTTCCCAGTCTTTGTAGCCTTCTCAACAATTTCATATATTTTTGCCATTTTTTAAAGATAAAATATTAATTAAAAATTTGATTTTTAAATCTTTGGTTTAAACTCCTTCTTTTGCTCCCCCCTCTTCAGAAATAAGCTCCTTAAATCTTTCTTCTAAACTTTTCTCTTCTTCTTTTAATTTTTCTTCTTTCTTCTTTTTCTTTTTAGGTTCTTCTAAAACAAGTTTTTCTCCAACAAAATCCTCTAAAGATGGAAGTTCTTTTTCTATTTTATGCGCTTTCATATACTCTCTAGACAAAAGCCAGAAAAACAAACCAATAGATTTATTGCTATGATTATTCCCTATAATAACAAAATCCAACCAATAAGTATTATTATTTGTATTACAAATCCCAACTATTGGAACATGTATTTTAATAGCGTCGTTTAAAGCATTTTTGTCAACCCAGGGATCACAAACAAAAACCATTTTTGGTTCAATAAAATTAGAAAGAGAAAGATTAGTCAAAATTCCCGTCGGATATTTTTTTGTAAAAACTCTTACTCCTGTGAGCTCTGAAAACATATTTACTGCTCTCCATCCTGCCTCTCTTTTACAACACAAAACCCATTCGTCAGGTTTAAATTTAATAACAAAATCTATAGCGTCTTTAAGTTTTTTATCAACTAAAAGAGTGTTAAGTATTGCTAAACCATCTGCTCTTCTTCTATAAACATATTTTTTCATTGTTGGAGTTACTGCCCTAGTTCCCAAATAAGAAGAAGTTTTAACATAATCTTCTACAGAAGTTAAAATTGTATCGTCTTTTTTTTCTTCTTTTAACTTTTCATTTTTCCCTTCGGTTTTTTCGTTTTTTCCATTAACTTTTTCTTCAGATTTTTTTCTTGCCATTTTTTAATAAAAAAGATAGAAAAAGTGCTTTTTTAAACTTTATGAATTCTTTTTTGGATATCGATTAATCTTTTTAATTTAACCAATCTCTCTTTTCCATATAAACCTGTTTTTATAAAATCAGCTCCAAAACCAACTGCATAGTCTGCTAAAATATTATCCTTTGTTTCACCAGAACGATGAGAAAATATTATTTTTATGTTATTTTTTTTACAAAAATCACAAACCTTTTTCACCTCTAACAAAGAACCTATTTGGTTAGGTTTTATTATAACGGCATTTATTGATTTTTGATAATAAGCTTTTTTTACTCTTTCAAGATTTGTTGTCGTTAAATCGTCTCCAACAATCAAACAATCTTTTTTATTTTTTTTAACAAAGTTAAGTAAACTAGAAAAAGAAAGAAAATCTTCTTCATGAAAAGGATCCTCAACATAAAACAAATCAAACTCTGAAATTAAATCAGAAATATACTCGTTTTGTTCTTCCCTGCTTCTTAAAAATCTCTTATTTTTATAATCATAATTCTTTCCATCAAAAAAATTTGAAGAGGCAACATCTACCCCGATTCTTAAATCAAAATGTTTTGCCACATCCCTCATTATCTCTAAAATTTCATGATTAGAAAGAGAACAAATCAAAGCGTTTTCATCATTTGTTTTTAAAAAAAATTTCTTTTCTTTCCATCTTATTTTTAGTCTAACATCAAAATAAGCTAAAATATTTTTTGAAATCGCTTTCTGTATTTTTTCCTCTTTTGCTATAAATAAAAACTCTTGAAAATCAGGCTTTTTTTTATGAGTTCTTGTATGTAATCCGCCACCAACAGCATTACCTATTGGCAAAGGGATTTTTGGTTTTTCTCCATTTAATAAAAATTCATATAATTCAATATTTTTTTCTTTCGCTGCTGCTTTCAACAAAGCACCTTCTATAGCATACCAAACATTTCCTCCGAGAATTTCGTTATTTTTTTCAAATTCCTTTAAAATAAATTCAATTTTTCTTAAATCTTCAATAGAACTAAATTTAACTTCTTTATTTTTAAGAATTTTTAAAAAGATGTTTGCTAATTTAACAGAATATCTAACTCCTTTCTTATTAAAATCTATTACTTCATTTTTTCCTTTGGATTTGCCAGAAGGAGCAGAACAAATAAAAAATCCGTTATTTGTTTTAAATTTCACTTCAATAGTTCTTTCTTTTCTTGAGTTTTTTATAACTCTAGCTTTCGCCTCTTTTATATACATATAAACTAAAAGAAAAAAGCGTTTTTAAATCTTAATACTCAAGCTCAAAAGACCCAAGCTCTTTTTTTAGCACATTTAAGTCCTTTAAATTAAACAAAGTTCTTTTATTTTTTGATTCTTCCAATTGTTTATTCAACTCTTCTAAAGAAGAATCTTTTAAATAATCTCCGTCTACAACTTTTATTTTTTCTTCTTCTATCAAAAAAGTGTTTTTCAAAAAGAAGATTTCTTTTTTCGTTCCTTTAATTAAAAATCTTTTTCTCTCCATTGATAAAAAATCGCATCTCTGTGAGTATTCAATCAAAAAATTGACTATTTCTTTAGAAAGTTTTCTGGCTTGTTCGACTTCATTGATTTCTTTCCCAGTCATTAAATCTTTCGGCAATTTCTTCTTCTTGTTTTCTAAAATATCTTTTCTCACTCTGGAAATAAATTTTAAGTTGTCTAAATATCTTTCAGGCATCCTTCCGGTTAAGACAAAATCTTCTTTAAACTTTTTAATAATTTCTTCTTCTCCTTTAACATTAAATAAAGATTCAAGCATCCCAAAAACCTCCTTATAAACTTCTTCTATAGATTTTTTCTGAACTCTTGCCTCAATTTTTTTTCTTATTTCTTTAAGTTTTTTTAGATAATCTAAAGATTTATTAAAAAGGTCGTCGAGTTCTTTTCCTGTTACTTTTTTAATTTTTCCATGTTCATAACCTTTATAATATTTAATCATAATTTCTTCTGCAATATCTGCATATCTTTTATCTAAAAGTTTTTCTTTTTCAACGATAATCTCTCTAAACAAACGAACTGTTTCTCTCGTAGTTGGAGGAGCAAGCCCGTATAACATTAAAATCCCTTGAGTTGGCATTACAATTCCCCAATACAAATCAATCACAACAATGTCTAAAATTCTCCTGTTAACATTTTCCTCCAATTTATCACCAGATGCCATAAACATATCTAATGCTTCTGGAGTTGGCTTAATTTTACCCATCCTCAAAAGAGATTTCCAAGGCAAAAATGTTCCCCTATCATAAAGAGGAATACCGTCCCTTATAAAAGTAAAAAAAACAGGATTTGCGTCTTTAACACCTTCCCAAAATTCTGTTAAAAGCCAAACTTGGACATTTAAAATATTTTTTGCTCCGGCGATTGCTGTTGCTTCCTGCACATATTGAAAAATTATTGATCTTAATCTTTCTTTTAATTCCAAACGCGACATTTTTTTAACATCAGTGTCATCTATAATTATGCCGATATCAACATCCGAAGTTGGTTTTGTTTCTCCCCTAACTAAAGAACCAAAAAAAACATAACTTGTAACATATTTCTCAAATTTTTTAAGAACCAATGTTTTATGTAACTGCGTAACTCTCAACGCACCCAAAATTCCCTTATCATAAATTGGAAAACTCATCGCCATGGCCTCGATTATATCATATTTTGAATCAAGGCAAAGATTCCATAAATCAACAGGAGTTAAAAGATGCAACCAAATTTTCTCGTCTATTTCTTTTGAAATCTTTATTAAATCAATTTTAATTTTTTCTATTTCTTTGAATTTCTCTTCGGGAATAATTATAAGAACATGAATTAAACCTTTTTTCCTTTCTTCCTCTTGAATTAAATATTCCTCTTCTATTTTTTTCGATGCTTGGTTTGGAATCAAGCTAATTGCCTCTATAAATTTAAATTTTTCACAAGCTTTTTTTTGAAAGTTTTCTAAGATTTCTTTCATTTTGTTAATAGATTCTTTTAATTCTTTATCAATAGGATTAATTATAGGTAAACCATCTACTTTCGATTTTGGAACATATTTTTCAGAAATAGTGTTTTCTACAGATTCATTTGGGTTTTTTTGAGACATATTTTTGAATATTTAAATAGGTTTTTAAATGTTTGTTAAGACCACAAAATTATAAGATTCTTTTAAAATAAAAAACCTTGCTTTCTTTGTAAATTTTATTTAGACAAATCTTAAATTGAAAAAAATAACCAAACTATAAAACAACCGAGTATTCTTACTTCTTTATTTTATACTTTATTGCTTTAATGAAATTGGTATTTATTAATAATTATTTTAAAGTAGTAAAAAAAAGAAGATTTAAAAATCAAAAAAAAGAATAATAAACAGAAATAATTAACAAATGAAACTCTCACATATAGGAAAAGCAAGAAGAATTTATAGGGAAATGAAAAGAAATGCGGAATATTCTGATTTAGTCGAGGAATATTCTGGAAAAATAATAAATGGTAGAAGAATTTTAGAACCAAGAGCTAATTATTGGTTAGGGTTTTTTCATATACATAGGAATGGCATACCTTTTTATGATTTAGCTAAGAGAATAAGAGAAATAGGTGGTGATTTTGTAGTATTAGCAAATCACGAATGGGATGAAAATCAAAAATCTAAAGAAAGATTCGAAGATGATGAAGTTGCTAAATTTTTTGAAATTGACGGAAAAATAATTATTATAATAAAAGGTTTAGAGTGTAATCTTAAAGATGAGGATTATAACCATATTTTATCAAATAAAGGAAAAAAAATAATTATTGCAGGATATAGGGGAAGAATAAAACCTAACAGGAATCTTGAAGAAGTTATTGATAGCTGTAAAAAAAATGGGGGAATTGTTTTGGCTAGCGCTTGTTTTAATGAAGGTTCAAGAGGACTTGACAGAGAAAGTTTAGACAGACACTTTGATGATATAGATGCGATAGGAATTTTGGATTCTGCTTTTGGTTTAGGATTTCTTAGACTTAGCCAATTACACTATTCTGACATTTTAGCTAAACATTATGCTTTAGGAAATAATTCAAGAGGAGAAAGAAAAGCAATGTTTTCTGAAGGAAATGCACATACCTTGTCTGAAATAGGTTTTGCCGGAGATTATTTTAGAAGGGATTATCTATCTTCCCTTTCTAGCATAGAAGAATTGAAAAAAGAACCGCAACGTTTAATTGAAGAAATAAAAAGGGCTTTTAAAGATTCTGCAAGATTTCCTAATGAAGAAATAGTAATTAATTCTGGAAATTATCTCCCCCCATGGATGATTTTTGATCCGAAAAGAATTTGTGTAGTTTTTGAAGAATTCGCAGAAAGTTGTGAAAGAAAAGCCCAAAAAATAAAAAAATTTTTAGAAAAAAGACGAAGAGAAGTTAAATAGTTTTTATTAGAAAAATAGTTTTATTTTAATCCTCTTGCTTTTTTTCCTGCAGAAGTTAAACCCCTCAAGGCCCTTTTTTTGTTTACACTTTTCGTTACAAAAGAAAGTTCTTTATCACTTTTAATAGATAGAGAATTTCTGTCAGCTAAAATAACCTCATAATAATAATGTTCCCCGTCTTTTCCAACCCAATAAGAATTAATAACTTCACAATTAGGATATTTTCTTGAAGCTCTTTGTTCTGCTATTTCTCTATAATTCATTCTTAAATTTAAATTTATATGCATTCTTTTTGATCTTCTTCCTTTTTTTGGTCTCGGCCTTTTATGACCTCCTCTCAAAACTCTCACTCTCACGACAAAAATACCTTGTTTTGCTTTATAACCTAAAGAATGCGCCCTGTCTAACCTTAAAGGATATTCAACTCTTACTATGCTTCCTTCTTTTCTCCATTTAATCATACGTTCCCTTAAAGCTTTCTTATCTGGTTTTTTCCAAGCTTCTCTTAAATATTTTGCGATTCCCATTTATCTCTCCAATGCCTTTCTTATCGGCATAGTTTTTTTATGTTTTTCTTTAATTTGATGTTTCATTTCTTTTGCCTCTTTTTTCTGCTTCTCCAGACCTGCTTCTATTGTTGAAATTTCTTTCTCTTTTTCCTCTTTATCTATTTTTTCTTCTTTCTTTTCTTCTTTTTTCTTTTTAGATGAAATATTTGTTTTCTTAAACTTTTCTTCTTTCTTCTTCTTAAATTCAACAATCTTTGGTATTTCTGCCAATTCTGCATAAACAACACCCTTTATTTTTTTTGCTTTAACTTTAACTTTCATCAAAGGTTTTCTTATCCCCCTAAACCAAATTTCATTATTTAGGTATTTATCAATTTTAACTTTGTTTAAATCTCTTTTCTCGACTTTCATATGCCTCGCTAAAAATTCTTTTAAGGCCCGTATTGCTTTTTTAGCTCTTCTATATTTTGGGACTTTTAAGATCTCTCTTCTTAAATTAATTACATATTCTCTTTCTAATTCAGGTTTTTCCTCTGGTTTTTTTTCCTTTTCTTCAATTTTCTCTTCCTTTTTTTCAGAAGAATTTTCTTTTTCAATCTTGTTTTCTTCTCCAATATTTTCAGTTTTCTCTTCGGTTTTTTCGTTTTTTCCATTAACTTTTTCTTCAGATTTCTCTTTGAATTTTTTTATTGCCATTCTATCCTAGATAATCTTTTTTAATTTTTTTTGGTTTAATTTGAAGTTTTCTTATTCTCCAATTTCTTTTTATATGAGTTATTTGCGCTGGATGAACTTTTTTTCCTTTACCAAACTTCTTAACAACAGCCCAAAAAGGAGCCCATTTCGTTTGTTTTCCTGCCTTTTCTAAATGAACTTTTTTTGATTTTTGATTATGCTTTCTAACCATTTGTTTCCTCAACTTTTATTGAATCTAAAAAATCTCTTCCTTTTTTTGTTAATCTTCTTCCATGTTGAAACTTGTCAACTTTTTCGACGAAACCTGCTTTTTCTGCTTGTTGCAAAATTGTTCTTATTATTTTTCCAGAAGCTTTCTTAAATTTAGGAGGTTTAACGCCTTTCTTCTTTTTTGAACCATAAAATTTTCTTAATTTTTGAACACCTATAACTCCTTTAAGATAAATTTTCCTTAAAACAGAAGCAGCTCTTTTATACCAAAAATCTACTTCCTCAGGAGGTCTTTGTTTTGAGCAAGACGTTTTAACAAAATAGGACCATTCGGGAGGATTAAATTCTGGAATTTTTTTTAACTCCTCGGCTAATGAAGAATTATACTTTTGTGCATCTTTCAAGAATATTTCTTTAACCATATCTAACGAGCCACATCTTTCGATGTTAGAATGTCATAAAGACATTAAGCTTAATAATTATCTCTATATTGTCTTTTTAAACCTATTGTTTTTTAGAATAAAGCTTAAAAACACCAAATTATTAAAAATAAAATGAAAATTAAAAAAATTTTACTTGGTCTATTATTAATAATAACAATTAGTTTTGTTACATCTTACAAATTAGAGAAAGAAACAATAAACCAAATTGCTATACATGGCTACGAAAAGCCTGCCGAATTTATCTTTAAGTTTGGTGACGCGGAAGAAGGATTTTATGAGATCTTTACTTTTGTAGATGTTGAATTGTCTCCTAAAGAAAAATTTGAAATAAAAAACAAAACGGAAAATATTTTAGTTAAAGTTTATCCGACTGAAAAAATATCTGAGATTAAAGGATTATTTTCATTCATTTTTTATATTCAAAAACCTAATAAGGAAAACAAAGAAGAAAGATTAAGAATTAATCTTAAAAATATTGAAGAAATATTCGAAGTTAATTCAGAAGCTAATTTTCCCGGAGAAGGAATTTTTTTTTATTTAGAAAATAAAGAAAATGTCTCTCTAAAAGATTTGAAGGTAAAGTTTAGATCAATATTATTTGAAGAAGAAAGAAAATTTGATATTAAACCTTTTGAAAAAAAGGAATTTTTTGTTAAAGTAGACAAAAAGAAATTAGAAAAAACTCCTGCTGGTTCCTATTTAATAGAAATAGATTTTATAGCTCCAAATAACAAAATTTATACAAAACAAGGAAAATTTTTAATCGGTGAGAAAAAAGATATTTTTAATGATTATAAAAAAGAAGGTTTTTTAGTAAAAGAAGAAATATTTATTAAGAGAAATCTTGGGAATACTTTAGAAAATGTACAATTTGAAGTTGAAAAAAACATATTTTCTGCTTTTTTTACTTCTTTTAGCGAAAAGGCGGACAGGATAGAAACTGAAGGATTGAAAAAAAAGTTCTATTGGACAAAAAAAATAGGACCATCGGAAAGCTCTGAAATAAAAGTTAGGACAAACTATCTTCTTCCTTTAATAGCCTTAATTTTAATTATTGGTTTTACTTTCCTTTCAAATAAATATTATTCAGCAAAATTAAAAATAATTAAATCTGTTCAACCACTAAAAACAAAAGGAGGAGAATTTGCTGTAAGAGTTAAGATTAAAATAAAAGCAAATGCTCCATTAAGAAATGTTTCTATCAATGAGAAAGTTCCTTCTTTTCTGAAGATATACAAAAAATTCAGTTCTTTGTCACCTAATAAAATAGACGAAAAAAATGGAAAAATAACTTTAAATCTTGGAGATTTATTCTCTGGAGAAGAAAGGACATTTAATTATATCTTATACTCAAAAGTAGGAGTTTATGGAAAAATCTTTTTCCCTGAAACTAATGTTATTTATGAAGTAAACAATAAAGTTTACGAAACTCTATCGAATAAAGTTTTTTTCTTATCCGAACAAGCTAAAAAATAATAACTAACTATTATCAAAAGAAGGCTTTGTGTCATCACTATCTAAGTTTTTCTTACCATATTTATTAAAGAAGAGAATTGAATCCAGATCTATTTTTGTTTTCGACCTTCCTTTCATAAACTGGTGTTCTATTCCTATTGGAAAAACTGCTTCGACACACATTTTTTCTGGTATTGAGAGAGTTCTTTTAATTTGATCCTCAACGAAAAAACCAACCCAACAAGTTGAAAGTCCTTTTTCAGTTATTCCTAAAAGAAAATTTTGTATTGCTGCCCCTGACTGCTGTGCTCCAAATTGTTTATCATAGAAATCATAATTTTTTTTTACATTTTCTCTATCTGAAACAACAACAACCAAATAATGAACTTTTCCAACAAATTCTTGCTGGCAGGCCTCAGCAATTTTATCTATCTTTTCTCTATCTGAAACAAAAATAAATTTAACAGAATAAATATTTCCTGCCATTGGTGCAAATCTTGCGTAATCTATTGCCTGAATAATATCTCTCCAAGAAGGTTTTTTAACAGAAAAATTTCTTACACTTTTTCTCTTTTTTATTGCTTCTTCTAACTCCATAAAACTAATAAAAAAACGAAGTTTATAAACTTTACATTCTCTTCAAAATTTCAATTCTTTTTTCAATAGGAGGGTGAGTTGAAAAAATCTCTGCTGTTCTAAATGGTTTTGCTAAAAATAAAGGAGCGACTGCTTTCGAAACTTTCATTTGAGGATTATTTTTTATTTTTTCTAAAGCGCCAATTAAACCAGTTGGGCTTCTTATAAATTTTACAGCTGTAGCATCTGCCATATATTCTCTTCTTCGAGAAATTGCTAATTGAACAAGAGAAGCAAAGACTGGAGCTAAAATTGATAGAGCTATCGCAATAAAGACAATCAAAATAAATCCCTTAGTTCTACTACCTTTTCTATTTATACCTCCAAAAAATAAAATTCTTAAAAAAGTCTCAGCTATTATTGAAATTAAACCGACAAAAACAACAGTCAATGTCATAAATTTTATGTCATAATTTGCTATATGAGATAATTCATGTGCTAGCACCCCTTCTAATTCTTTTTTATCTAATTTTTTTAGAGCACCAGTTGTAACGCAGATAACTGAATTTTTAGGATTTTTCCCTGTTGCAAAAGCGTTTATTTGCTCATTTTTCATTATATAAAGTTTTGGTTTAGGCATGCCAGATGCTAAACAAAGCCCCTCAACTAAATCATGGTATTGTTTAAAATTAATAGGATCTGCTTCTTTAGCCCCTACACTCCAAAGAACAATTTTAGCAGAATTATGATAATTTATCAAAATATATGTTAAACTAAAAACTATTGCAAAAATTGAAATAATAAAAATATCTCCGCCAATCGCAATTCCTATAATATAAATTAAACCAACAAGTACAAGCGCAACTGTTAAAATTAAAAAAATTGAGTTTCTTTTATTCCTTGCAATACTTTCATAAAAAGAGATTCTATTATTTTGTTGCATATTATACACATAACTTTTAGATAAAATTGTTTTTAAGAGTTACTGTTTTTATTTAATAAAAAATTTATTCATATGAAAATATCACAAAACTAAATTTTTACTACTAATAAGTTAATTTAATAAAAAAGAAAAATATTTTAATTAAACATAATTTTTTAAACTTTGTTTTTTTGTTTTTTTTATGAAAATCCTTTCATTGCACTGCGATTATATAAAATTTAAACCAGTAAAAAAAGCTATAAAAGAACCAGAAGAACTTTCTGAAGAAAGAAAGAAAGAGATTGAAGTAAGAGAACCTCTTGTAATTTTTGTTGCTGTTGAGAAATTTGATGAAGAGGATTTAAAAAAAGCAATTGACAAACTTGTCGAGAATGTTCTAGATTTAAAAGATAAAATTAAGGCAGAGAGAGTCGTTCTTTATCCTTATGCTCATCTTTCTTCAAATCTTTCAAATCCCAAATTCGCACAAAATCTCCTCGAAAAATCAGAAGAAGAACTAAAAAATAAAAATATTAAAGTTTACCGAGCACCGTTTGGTTATTACAAAGAATTTGAACTTAAATGTAAAGGACACCCTCTTGCTGAATTGAGTAGAGAATTAAAAATCGGAGAAGAAAAAAAAGAAAATAAAAAAATTCTTAAGGAAGAAAATTATAATTATCAAAAACTTTTAAAAAGCATTTCTAAATCCAAACTTGACATTTCAAAATTAAAAAATAACGACCATCGAATAATAGGACAAAAACTTGATTTATTTTCTTTTCATGAAGTGGCTCCGGGAATGGTTTTTTGGCATAACAACGGCCTAATAATAAAAAAAGAAATTGAAAATTATTGGAGAGAAGAACATAGAAAAACAGGATACAAGGAGATAGAAACTCCGCAAATTTTAGACAAAAAATTATGGCAAATATCAGGTCATTGGGAAAAATACAAAGAAAACATTTTTTTAACCCAATATGAAGAAAAAGATTTTGCTATTAAACCGATGAATTGCCCTGGAGGAATACTCGTTTATAAAAACTCTCTTAAAAGCTACAAAGATTTTCCTTTAAGAATTGCAGAAGTTGGGATAGTTCATAGACAAGAGCTCTCCGGTGTTCTCGGCGGATTATTTAGAGTGATAAAAATAACACAAGACGATGCGCATATTTTTTGTGAAGAAGAACAACTCGAAGAAGAAATTTTTAAAATAATCGAGTTATCTAAAAAAATTTACGAAAAGTTTAATTTAAAATTCCACCATATAGAACTTTCAACACGCCCTAAAAAAAGAATTGGCGATGAAAAGATATGGGATGAATCTGAAAAAATTTTAGAAGAAGTTCTTAAAAAAACAAAAATAGATTATAAAATAAATCATGGCGAAGGTGCATTTTATGGACCGAAAATTGATTTTCATTTAATTGATTCTCAAGGAAGAACTTGGCAAACATCAACAATTCAATTAGACATGGCAATGCCAGAAAGATTTGATTTAAGTTATATAGATAAAAAAGGACAAAAGAGAAAACCAATAATGCTCCATAGAACAATTTTAGGCTCTTTTGAAAGATTCATTGGCATTTTGTTAGAAAACACAAATGGAAATCTTCCTACCTGGCTTTCACCTATACAGGTTAAAGTCCTGAGTTTTACAGATAGAAATATTGAAACTACAAAAAAAATTTATGAAACTTTAAAAAATGAAGGAATAAGAGTTGAAGAAGATTTTTCATCATCGGCAATAGGAGAAAAAGTAAGAAAAGCAATTTTAATGAAGATTCCTTATATAATTACTATCGGCGATAAAGAAGAAAAAACAAAAACAATCGCTCTGAAAATAAGAGGAAAAGAAAAAGTAGAATTCGGAATTGAATTAAAAGATTTCTTGAAAAAATTGAAAGAAGAAATTAAAGAAAGAAAATAAAATTTATTCTATAAAGTTATGAGGGGAAGAGGATTCGAACCCCTGTAGGTAAAAACCAACGCGTCTTGAGCGCGTCCCGTTTGACCGCTCCGGCATCCCCTCATAAAATTTGGAAAAATTTAAACTATAAAAAACTATCTTTATTTTTTTTCTTCCTTTAAAAAACTCCCTTCCTCTATTTTAAGTTTTTCTAGAATTTCTTTATATCTATTCCTTATTGTTACTTCTGTTATTCCTGCGATGTCTGCTACTTCTCTCTGTGTTCTTTTCTCGTCGTTTAATAGTGCAGCTATATATAATGCTGCTGCAGAAATCCCTGCCGGACCCCTCCCAGAAGTTAAATCTAAAACTTCTTTTCTATCTAAAATTTCCAATGCTTTTTGTTGAACCTTGGGAGATAAATGAAGAGCTGAAGCAAATCTTGAGATATAATCTTTTGATGAACTCGGGATTAACTTTAAACCTATTCTTCTTATAATAAATCTGTATGTTCTCCCTATTTCTTTCCTCTCAACCTCTGAAGAATTTGATATCTCGTCGAGTGTTCTCGGAATATTATATGAACGACATGCTGCATAAATGCAAGAAGCTATAACAGATTCCATACTTCTTCCTCTCACAAGACCTCTTTGCAAAACAAAATTGTAAATTCTCGCTGCCTCTTCCTTTACTACATTTGGTAAATCTAAAAAAGAAGCTACTTTTCTTAATTCTATCATTGCTTGTCTTAAATTTCTTTCTATTGAGGTAGAAACTCTTTCCTGCCATTGTCTTATTCTTAAGTATTTCTTTGTTTGGTCGTTGGAAGAAAGTTTGTAAATATCTGAAATTTCACCTACATTTGTTGTTAATCCTTTATCAAATTTCTGCATAGAAAGAGGAGAACCTCCACGCGATCTTTTTTCTGTTTTGTCAAAAGCCCTTAATTCGTGTGTTGTGTCTACTGGATTATCTTCAACAATTAATCCGCATTTAGAACAAACAAGTTCACTTTTAACTTCATCAAAAAATAATTTAGAACTGCCACATTCTGGACATTTTCTTGTTTGAACCATTAGAGTATTTTTAAACTTTTCGGATTTTTAAGCTTTTCTGTTTTTATCGAAGAGAACAAAAATTTAAAAAATGCCCACGAGAGGATTTGAACCCCTGACCTCCAGCTTAGAAGGCTGGCACTCTATCCAGACTGAGTTACGTGGGCTTAAGATAAAAAAATTAAGAAGATATTTAAATCTTGCTGAATATTATCTTCTATGGCTGAAAAAATAAAAATAACTTTTCTTGGAACCGGCAGTGCAATACCGACTGAAAAAAGAAATCACCCTTCAATTTTTTTAGAATATAAGAATGAGGGAATTTTATTTGATTGTGGCGAAGGAACACAAAGACAATTTAGAATAGCAAAACTAAATCCTTGTAAAATAAAAAAAATTTTAATTTCACATTGGCATGCAGACCATGTTTTGGGAATTCCCGGTTTATTGCAAACACTTTCTTTAAATAATTACAATAAAGAACTTTGTATTTATGGACCTGTCGGAACAAAAAAATTTTTTTCTTTTTATAACAATCTTTTTATAAACAAAACTAAACCTATAACAATTAAAATATTTGAAATTGCCGATTCCTTAATTGAAGAAGAAGATTTTTTCATAGAATCAAAGGAGATGAAGCACAATTCCCCTTGCTTAGCTTTTTCATTTATAACCAAAGACAAAAAAAGAATCGATAAAGAAAAATTAAAAAAACTTAAAATTCCAAACTCTCCTTTAATTCGTAATCTTTTAAACGGAAAAAAAGTTTCTTTTAATGGTAAAATTATCGATGGAAAAAAGATTGTTTATCTAGAAAAAGGAAAAAAAATTTCATATATAACAGACACTCTCCCGAACAATAAGATTAATTTACTAATAAAAAATTCGGATTTGTTAATCTCTGAATGCACTTATTCTTCTGAAGAAAAAGAGTTAGCAGAAGAGCATTTTCATCTTACTTCTGATTACATTTCTAAAGAAGCAAAAAAATCTAAAGTTAAAAAATTAATTCTTTTTCATTTGTCTCAGAGATACGAAAGTAGTTCAAATAAAATTTTAGACGAAGCTAAGAGACTTTTTAAAGAAACAAAAATTGCAGAAGATTTTGATAAAATTGTACTTTAATCTATTTCGGAAATGTTTAAATAGTATTTCTTTCTATTTTCTTTATGGATAAAAAAGAGGATTATCATAGTAAAACTAAATTAAAAGAAGAATATCTCCAACCAATAGTTTCTGAAAGAAGAAATTGGAGTTTTAAGAATATAGGAATTGCTTTGTTAGTCGGTGCTATTCTATTAGTTATTCAGTTAGGAATAATGTTTTATTTTCAAGATAATGAAACAATCTTTTTTTCTTCTGCTATAGTCTTAATTGTTACTTTTGCTGTTTTTCTATATTTTTTAACCCAGCCAGAAATTGTTAAGGAGATTGAAACACCGGTTATTCACAAAAGTGTAGAAACAATTGAAGTTCCTGTAGTGAAAGAAGTTGAAAAAGAAGTTCCTGTAGTGAAAGAAGTTGAAAAA
>OGCI01001188.1_pt1 | contig 23265 bp, 24 predicted proteins | sample 1570021 | NCBI WGS metagenome assembly OGCI01 (sample SAMN06264664, study PRJEB24512) | hot springs metagenome | isolation source: Hot spring water | place: South Africa: Tshipise | collected 2015-06-21 | reverse complement strand
GCAACAACGTCGGCTTATTGCGTGTCACGGTGCATAGCGTTGTCACGCCGACCAGCACACCGACGGCGACGCGCACGGCCACGCCGACCGCGACGGCGACGCGCACGCCGACGCGCACAGCCACGCCGACCGCGACGGCGACGCGCACGCCGACGCGCACAGCCACGCCGACGCCCACGTCTACCAGCACGCCGACGGCGACGCGCACGAATACACCGACCGCGACGCGCACGGCGACAGCGACTCCGACAGCCACCAGCACGCCGACTCACACGCCGACGCCGACCAGCACGCCGACGGCGACGCGCACGGCCACGCCGACGCCGACGGCGACGGACACAGCCACGCCGACGGCGACGGACACAGCCACGCCGACGCCGACCGCGACCATTACCCCCGGCCTGGTCGTCTACGGCTATGTGAGACTGGAGAGCGCAACCGGCGCACCGCTGGCCGATGTCCAGATCCACAGGTATTTCGCCGGCTACGCGCCCGGCCTGGTGGTTGCCGTTACCGATGCCAACGGCTATTATGAGACGGCGTTCGTCTTCATCCCGGGCGATGAGATGGTCACGGTGTGGGCGGAACGAGCCGGATATACGTTCGAGCCACCGCAACACTTCTGGCGCCACTACTACGGCTATGAACGCGCCCGGCGTGATTTTGTGGCAATCCCGGCGCCCAGCCGGATCTATCTCCCGCTGATCCTCACAGGGAGGTAACGGTTCGGGCGACGCCGATCGAAAAGCATGAACGTTCGTTTTTCTTCCTGATCTCCCGATGTTATACTGAGCGGGCGCGTGTATTCACGTCATATCTGCGGCGGACGGGCTGCTACGATGGCCCGTCCGCCCCCATGACATCATTCGTGCCCATGATCGAACTCACCGATTTGCTCTTCGCCACCGCCGGCGAGCTGATCGGGCCGGCTCAAGCCGTCACTTTTGAGTCGTTTTGCTTCGACTCGCGGCTCGTCCGGCCTGGCCAGCTTTTCCTGGCCGTCAAGACCGAACGCGGGGATGGCCATGACTACATCGGCCACGCGTTGGCCGGCGGCGCCACCGGCGTCCTTTGCCAGCAGCCGCCCGCAGCTGGCACGGCCGGTGCCACCTGCATCGTCGTGCCCGACACCCGCCAGGCCATCCAGGCCTGGGCCCGCTACATCCTGAAAAAACAGGACCTCAAGATCATCGGCATCACCGGCAGCGTCGGCAAGACTACCACCAAAGAAGCGATCGCCACCGTCCTCGTCGGTCGCTATCCCGTCTTCCGCAATCGCGCCAACTACAATGGCCTCTACGGCCTGCCCATCGCGCTGGGCGAGCTGACACCTGACCATCGGATCGCCGTTCTGGAGATGGCTGCCGACCACTTCGGCGAGATGGCTCGGCTGTGCGAGATCGCGCCGCCCCAGGTCGCCGTCGTCACCACCGTCGAGCCGGCCCACCTGGAGACCTTCGGCTCGCTGGAGGCCATTGCCCGCGAGAAAGGCGAGCTGGTGGCTGCGCTGCCGGCCGACGGCCTGGCCATCCTCAACGCCGACGACCCGCGCGTGGCCGCCATGCGGAGCCGCACCGCCGCGCGCGTCCTCACCTTCGGCATGGCTACCCCATCGGCGGGTACAGCCGGTCCCGATCTGCTCGGCCGCAATATCACCGTCACGCGCGAGGGGCTGCGCTTCGAGATCGAGACCCCGTTCGGCCGCGACCACGTCCATTTTCCTCTCCTCGGCCGGCACCAGGTCTACGCCGCGCTGGCCGCCATCGCAGTCGGCCTGGCCTGCGCGCTGTCGTTGCCCGAAATCCTGGAACGACTGGCCGCCATGCCCAGGCTGCCGGGCCGGCTCAACCCGCTCCCCGGCCGCCGCGGCAGCCTGTTGCTCGACGACACCTACGGCTCTTCACCGGCCGCGGCTGTGGCCGCGTTGGAGACCCTGGCCGCCGTGGAAGGCCGGCGCAAGATCGCCGTGCTCGGCGACATGCTCGAACTCGGCGACTACGAGGTCGCCGGCCATGAGGAGGTCGGCGCTGCAGCGGCCCGGCTGGCCGATCTGCTGGTGACCAAAGGCGTCCGCGGCCAGCGGATCGCCGAGGCCGCGCGCGCGGCCGGCATGGACGCCGACCGCATTGCCATCACCTTCACCGCCGAGGACGCCGCGCGGGTGGTGTTGGAACGGCTAGGCCCTGGCGATGTGGTGCTCATCAAAGGCTCTCTCGCCACCCGCATGGAACAGGTCACTCGCCTGCTGATGGCCGATGCCGCCGCTGCGGCCGACGTGCTGGTGCGCCAGGACGCAGCCTGGCAGCAGATCGTCACGGTGCGGCCCGACCGGCCCACCTGGCTGGAGATTGACCTGGGCGTCATCGCGCACAACGTTCGTCGCCTGAAGCAGATGGCCGGCGACGCTCAGCTCATGATCTCGCTCAAGGCCGATGCCTACGGCCACGGCGCGGTCCAGGTGGCCCATACCGCCCTGCACAACGGCGCGTCGTGGCTGGGAGTTGCCTGTCTCAGCGAGGGGATCGCGCTGCGTCAGGCCGGCATCACCGCGCCGATCCTGATCCTCGGCTTCACGCCGGCCTGGCAGGCCCGCGACGCGCTGCGCCACGACCTGACCGCGACCATCTTCGATCTGGAGGTGGCTCAGGCCTTTTCGCGCGCCGCGTTGGCGCTCGACCGGCCGGCCCGGCTGCACGTCAAAGTGGACACCGGCATGGCGCGGCTCGGCATTTTCCCGTCCGCTGTCGTCCCCTTTGTCCAGGCCCTGATCGCGCTGCCCGGCCTGATCGTCGAAGGGATTTTCACCCATCTGTCCGTGGCCGACGGCGTCAGCGAGTGGGAGGACGATTACACCGAGGGCCAGCTCGCCGTGTTCGCGGAAGTGCTGACCAACCTGCGCGCGGCCGGCATCGAAATCCCCCTGGCACACGCCTTCAACAGCGCCGCACTGTTGCGGGCTGGGGGCCAGGGGCCAGGGGTTGCGGGTTGGAGGTTGGGGGCCAGCGGACAGATCGTGCGCTGTGGCATTGCCGTCTACGGCCTCGATCCATCGCCTGCGGTGCGCTGCCCGGCCGATTTTCGGCCTGCGCTGGCCTGGAAGACGCAGATCGCGCAGGTGAAAGAGCTGCCCCCGGGCAGCTATGTCGGCTACGGCGCGACCTATCGCACGGCCGGGCCAGAGCGGATCGCCGTCATTCCGGTCGGCTACGCCGATGGCTTTCGCCGCAGCCCGCAGCACTGGGGCGAGGTGCTCGTGCGCGGCCGCCGTGCGCCGATCGTGGGCCGCGTCTGCATGGATCAGACGATGATCAACGTCACGCACATCCCCGGCGTTCGGCTCGGCGATGAAGTCGTGCTGATCGGCCGCCAGGGCGACGACCGCATCACCGCCGAGGAGGTGGCCGGCCGGCTGGGCACGATCAACTACGAGGTGGTCTCGGCCATCCTGGCGCGCGTCCCGCGCACAACCATCCCCTGAACCGGCCGCGCGGCGATTCGACGATATGTGATATAATTGGGGCAAGGAGGCCGATCATGACGCAAATATCTCCCGATCCAACGGTTGTCCGCGCCTATGCCGATGGCGTGCGCGGCCTTTTGGAGCCGGCGATCGTGCTGCCGGCCGAACGTCAGGTGCGCGGCCGTCGCGATCTGAACGCGTTGGCTGAGCAGGCGGCTGCCCTGGCGCCCCTCTCGGCGGGGGCGACGGATGCGATCGCCGGCCGGCTCAGCGCGGCCGAACCGGCCGAACGCAGCCAGGCCACGACGCAATTGCTGGCGAAAGCCCTGACCGATCTGCAGGTCGGCGCGCTGTTGTTGCAGGCAGCAGCCGAGGAGGAGGCCGGGGAATCGCCTGAGCCCGCGCCGCGCGCGGCGGGGATCGCTGAGGAGGCATTGTCCGTGACGCACGGCGAGCTCGATGCCTGGCTGGCCATTCTCGCCGGCGAAGACCCGGCAATGCGGGCTTCTCGCGCCATCGTTATCCCGGCCGATCTGCCCTCTGCGCGCAGCCAGCTCGGCGGCCTGATCACCGCCACCCTGAAACTGGTGCAGGCGCGCGCGGCCAAAACCGGCCAGACCGCGCTGAGCGGTCTGTTGGCGCTCGGCCTGGGCAAAGTGGCCGAGGCAGCCGGCCTCGTCGGCCTGGACATCGCCCAGGCGCTCGGCGTGGCGGAAAAAGTCACGCGCCTCTACGTGCTGGCGCGCGAATATTTCCTCAACGCCTACAACGCAGTGGTGGCGGTCTTCGGCCCGGCCATCGTCCAGAGTGCGGTCCAGCAGGCGCTGGCGTGGCTCAACGATGTGGCCGCCGGTCAGCAGTTCGAGCGGCTGCTGGAACAGCTCTATGCCACCTCACAGACCGACGCGCAGCTCGCACAGCTCGTCGCCGAGAGCCAGGCCGATCTCGGTCGTTTTGTGAGCGCCCTTCAGGGGGTGGATGGCTTGGCGACGAGCTTCCAGGAGCAGATCGGGCTGGTGGACAGGCTGCTGCAGGGCTTTCGGCTGTTCGGCGGCGCGGCTGTGGTGGCCATCCCCCAGGTGACCGTCCTGCTGGCGGCCGCCTATCTATCTCTCGTCGCTTTTGCCATCCTGTCCGGCGCAGAGTACGTGGACGCGGCGCGCCTGAAGTTCCTGAACCGTGTGCCGGGCGTGCGCCAGGTGGTGGAGGCGAATCTGCTGGTTTCGCAGTGAGGAGGGGATCCCATGAAACGCAACTGGCGTACTTGGCCGCTCCGTTTCGTGCGGTGGCTGTGCGGCTCTCCCTTCCGCGGCCTGCCGCGGGCCTTCGGCGATCCGACGCCGGCTGATCTGCGGCGCTTCAAGGCGCAGGCCGATGAGGCGGCGCAACACGGCCTGGGCGGCGTGGCCGCTCCGGTGCCCGTGGCCCATGCCAGAACGAGGCCGGCGCGCGTGGACCCGGCGCTGGAACGCCAATAGCACGCATGGAGTGGCTCGCATCGCATTTCGATCTGATTCGCCCCGGTTTCTGGCTGTGCGCCGCCGTCGGCCTCGCCGTGCTGGCGACCAACCTGGCCTGGCTCGTCGTGCACGTCTGCGAGCAGCTGCGCCTGGAGCGGGCGCTGCGGTTGCTGCGGGCTGACGCCGTGCAGGCCGTGGCCTGGCTGATCGCGTCGGCCTGGCTGCTGGCGCCGCCGTTCTATGCCTGGCGCGCCGGCGCGATCTCGCCCTATCATCTGGGCGTGGCCGAGCTGGATTGGATCGCAAGCCTGAGCGCGGGCGGCTGGCCGGCGCTGCTGATCGTGGCCGTTGCAATGTTCGGCTGGCTTATCTATCGTCACACCCTGCCCGCCGATTCGACCGGGGCCGGTGACGAGAGCCGGCTGATCCTGGCTCTGCGGGCGGCCATAGAGGCCGGCCTGACCCAGTGGCATCTGGCTTTCTGTCGCGCTGCGCTGATCGGCTGGCTATCTGCGTCGCCCGTGATGCCGGCGCTGCCCGCCGCGTGGGCCGAGGCGATCCTGCGTGGAGTGCTGGCACAGCCGTTTTACTGGGGGAGCTGGCTCGGCCTGAGCGTGGCCTTGTTCCAGGCCGGCCTCAATCCCTTCGTGCGCGATGCCCTGAGCCGGCCATCTCCGCGTCAACACCGGCAGGGTCGGCCCGAGGCTCTTCTGCGTGACCTGGCGCTGGCGTTCGCCACGACCGGTCTCTTCGTGCTCGCGCGCAACTTTTGGCTCTGCCTGATCTGTCACGTCGTGATAAGCACGACGATCGCCGGCTGGCTGCCGGTACGACAGCCCCTGCGAGTTTCTGAACATTAGCCGCATTGCCTGTCCACCGACGGCAACCCGCAGGGCCTTTTTAAATGAAACGGTCATTGCAAGCAGCCGATGCTGCCTGCAATGACCGCCCTCTTCGTTTCGTCGTTGTTTTCGATCCGGCTACCGGATCACGATCCCCAGGACCACCAACACGGCGAACAGAGCACCGGCGATGATGCCCAGGCGTTTCAGGTCGCCCAGCACATAACTGTATTCGACGGCCAGATTGGCCGCGCTGCGCGGGCCGGTCGGATTGCTCGTCGTCGCAGCGGCCGCGGGGCGCTGAGGGCCGCCGGCCTTGGCCTGAGCTGCTGCCGATGGTTTGCCGTCGCCGTACATCCGGGGTGAGGCAGACGGGGGGACACGCCGCGCTGGTTTCTTCTTTGCCATGAGAAAATCCGCTCCTCCGTGCGTTTGTTTGGCCGGATTATACCGCAGCGGGGCCGGAACACCAAAAACGAGAGGGCAAGGAAACCCGTGCCCCTACCTCTCGTCGGCCGGCGGCCTGACGCGCCGGCCGATGCGCATCAGGCGTGCAGTTGCTGCATGCTGCAGCACGTGCAGCTCGCCGACGCCGAGCGCCCGCAGCACCAGCAGATAGAACGCGGCGCCGACCAGGCCGGCTCCCACCAGCACACCCGCCTCGCCGAGCAGCCCTTCTGGCATGTGGACAGCGAGCCAGCCGGCAGTCGCACTCAGCAGCAGGCCCATGAAGGCCGCGGCCAGCGCGGTCCGGATCGCGGTCAGCTGGATGCGCTGGCCGTGGAAGCGGCCCAGGCTGCGGATCAGCAGGCCGGCCATGATCGCGGCATGGCCGATCTGCTTGGCCGAGTCGGCCAGCACCAGGCCGAGGAAGCCGAGCGGCCCTTTCAATAGCAGGGCGGTCACGAGGTAGAATCCCACCCCGATCACGCCGACGAGCGCCGGCGTGCGGGTGTTTTGCCGCGCGTAGTACGCGTAATTCAGCAGAAAATCCACTCCGGCGAACGGCAGGCCGATCAGATAGAAGCGCAGCGCCTGAGCGGTCATCGTTGTATCGGCCGGCGTGAAGCTGCCGTGCTCGAAGAGGAGGCGGATGATCGGCTCGGCCAGGGCCCACAGCGCGGCCGCTGCGGGGAAGAGCAGGACGATCACCAGCCGCAAGCCGCCCGCGAAGAGGCTGCGAAAGCCGTCCCAATCGCCGGATGCAGCGCGTTGCGAAAGGCTGGGCAGGGCCGCCAGCGAGACGGCAACCGGGATCAGGCCGAGCGGCAGCTGGATCAGGGTCGTCGCGTAGCGCATCCAGCTCACGCTCTGCGGTCCGGTCGCCGAGGCCCAGCGGCCGTCCACGATGATCTGGATCTGGGTCACGATCAGGCCGATAGCGATGGGGAAGTAGAGGCTCAGGATGCGGCGCACGGCCGGATGATGCCAGGCCAGCGAGAAGTGCAGGCGTACCTCGCGCAATCCCGGCAGGAGGATGGCCAGCTGGAGCACGCTGCCGAGGAGGATGCCCAGCGGCAACGCGAAGACGCCGATCCGATCGGCCAGCAGGGGCGCGGCGATGACGATGCCCAGGTTGAAGACCGCGCCGCCCGCAGCTGTGTAGGAAAATCGCTTCAGCGCATAGAGCAGGCCCATCACGCCGCCCGTCAGGCCGAACAGGAGCACGGCCGGCGCGATCAGGCGCAGACATTGCGTCAGTATCTTTTGCAGGGCCGGGTCGGCGAAGTCGCCCAACACGGCCGCAATCGGTGACGCGAACAGCTCCAGCCCGATGATGATCAGGGCGCTCGTCAGCGCGATCAGCGAGAGCATGGCGCTGGCCACGCGTGCCAGCTCTTGGCGGCGTTCGGGCCGGGCATACTCGCTGAACACGGGCACGAGCGCGGCGCTCAACATGCCGCCTACCAGCAGATCGTAGAGCATGGTGGGGACGCGTGCGGCGAGGTTGAAGGCGCTCAGTTCGCCGCGCGAGCCGAAATACCACGAGGTGATCGTGTCGCGCGCCAGGCCGATGACGCGGCTGGCGATGTTGCCCAGGCCGACGATGCTGGCCGATAACGCCAGCCCGGGGCCGGCCTGGTATTCGTCAGGCTGAGGCTCGATCGTTGCGTCGGGCAACGGAGCTTCCAGCGGCGTTGTCGGTGCTGCTGCGGTGCGGTTCGCGAGGCGAGTCACGATGGTTGTCCTGTCGTTTATCCCAACGAGCCGGGCTGAAGGGATTGCCAGCGTTGCTCGAGGATCTTCTCGATCAGGGCCGTTGTGGAACGCTCTGTGATGTACGGCAGGTAGATCACCTGGCCGCCGTAGCCGGCGACGATCGCGGCTTCGGGCGGCCGCGGCCCGCCAGGCCGGCTCCAATCGCCGCCTTTGGTGTAGATGTCGGGCCGCAGCGCTTCGACCAGGGCGTTGGCGGTCACGTCGTCGAAGATCACCACGGCGTCCACGCACTCCAAAGCCGCTACCAGCTCGGCGCGCTCGGCCTGGGGCACGATCGGCCGGCCGGGCTTGCGCGCGCGCGTCGAGGCGTCGCTGTTCACGCCTACGAGCAGCGCGTCGCCGAGCGCGCGCGCGGCCTGCAGATAGCGTACGTGGCCCACGTGGAGCAGATCGAAATGGCCATTGGTGAGTACCAGACGTCGGCCGGCCTCTCGCAACGCCTGTCGCCAGGCCACTGCCTCGGCCAGGGTGAATATCTGTCCCAAGTATCGCTCCTTCTCACCTCGTCATCTGCTCGCGCCACACCGCCCATACGAATCGCGGCAAGGCCAGTTGCCGTCGCCACCGCCACGGCTGGGTGAGCAAGCGAAAGAGCCACTCCAGGTTGAGCCGCTGCACCCACGCTGGCGCGCGGCGGCGTACCCCGGTCAGATGATCGAATGCGCCGCCCACCCCCATCATCACCGGCACGCCCAAAGTCGCTTTGTGTTTGGCGATCCACAGGTCCTGCTGCGGCGCGCCATAGGCCACGAAGAGCACATCGGGGCGCGCAGCGCGGATGCGCGCGATGATTTCGGCGGCCTCGGCGTCGGCCGGCGAGCCGGCATACGCGCCCGAGATGATGACGCCCGGATAGCGCGCCTGCAGAATGCGGCCGGCCTGTTCGGCCACGCCGGGCCCGGCACCGAGCAGGTAGAGCCGCCAGCCCGTTTGTGCTGCCCGCTCGGCGATCCTCGGCAGTGCGTCGGAGCCGGTCACCCGTTCGGGCAGCCGCTGCCCCTGACGTCGCGCCGCCCACAGCAGCCCCACCCCGTCGGCGATGCACAGGTCTGCCTGCTCTAACACGGCGCGGAACGATTCGTTGCGCTGAGCTTCCATCACGAATTCCGGGTTCACCGTCGCGATCTGATGCGGCTTGCCGCCGGCGATGAATTCCGCCATGCGCTCCAGCAGATCTGCATACGTCAACGCGTCCACCCGCACGCCCAGAATGCGGACACTCTCTCTCACCGCCGTCCTGCCCCTTTACCCATGTGCCGATTTGTTCATTTGTCCGTTTTTCGCTTCCCCACCGCCTCCAGCACCGCCAGCGTCTCGCGCGCACACTTTTCCCACGAGAAGCGCTTGACGTTCTCCCGGCCGCGGCGGGCGAGTTCGGCGCGCAGCCCGGCATCGGTGACGAGCCGATACATCGCCTCGGCGATGGCATCCACATCGTGCGGATCTACGAGCAGGGCCGCGTCGCCGGCTACTTCCGGCAACGATGAAGTATTGCTGGTGATCACAGGCACGCCACACGCTCCCGCTTCGAGCACCGGGATGCCGAAGCCTTCATGCAAGGATGGAAAAACGAACGCCAGCGCTGCGCTGAGCAGGCCGGGCAGGTCGGCCTCTGCCACGTAGCCGGGAAAGATGACCCGCCCGCTCAGGCCGGCGCGGGCTGTTTGGCCGAACAAGTCTTCGTAGAGCCAGCCATGTTTGCCGGCCAACACCAGTTGCACATCGGCAAACGCCGGCCAGTCGGCTACCCGGCCGAACGCCTCGATGACGCGCGCCAGGTTTTTGCGCGGCTGCAATGTGCCCACGTACAGGAGATAACGTCCGGCGATGCCGTAACGTTCCCGAACGGCCGCCAGCGTCGAGGCATCCTGCACTGGGCCCAACGTCTCATCGCGGCCGAGATAAACGACCCGCACTTTGGCCGGATCCACGCCGCAGGCGCGCACCAGGTCATCCTTCGTGGCCTGCGAATCGGCCAGCACAACGGTCGCGTGGCGGGCGTTCCAGCGCGTGGACCAGTCGAGGTAGCGTCGGTCGGCCGACCGGTGCGCCTCCGGGTAGCGCAGATAGCCAAGATCGTGCACGGTGACGACGGTGCGCCGGGGATGGATCAGCGGCAGGACGTGCGCCGGCACGAAGAGCACATCGGGCGGCCGGCATGCCATCTCGAAGCTCAGGCGCATGTGCGTCCACAGCCGCGGCCACGGGAGATTGGCCACTGTCATGTGGGGCGGCAGCACGCTATCGGCGCGGCCGAGGCTGCGCGCGACATCGGCAGCCGCTACGCCGTTCGTATACAGGCGCATGGCCGGGCCGGCGAGGCGCTGCCACGCCCGGATCAGCTGCAGGGAATAGGTCTCGGTGCCGGTGCGTTGGGCCACGAAGGCGCGGCTGGCGTCAATTCCGATCAGCATGGCATCGGCGGCTACGTGGCGGACAGAATGAACCGCTCGATGACCGCCACGACCCCGTTTTCGCTCACCGGCGGTGCGATCCAATCGGCAGCGGCCAGCACTTCGGGGGTGGCGTTGGCCACAGCCACGCCCAGGCCGGCCCATTCGATCATGCTCAGGTCGTTGCCCGAATCGCCCACGGCGATGGTCTCGGCCCGCGGAATGCCGTACCAATCGGCCAGGAAGGCCAGCGCCTTGCCCTTCGACACGTTCGGCGAGGTCACCTCGACGAAGAGCGGGTGCGAACGCATGACGGTGAGCCGGTCGCCGACCTGCACCTGTAATTCAGCGGTCAGCCGTTCGCTGGCGGTCTCTTCGTTGATAAAGAGCCCCTTGAGCACGGGTTGGCCCGCGGCGACCAGGCCGGCAAAGGTTTCCTCCAGGTTGGGGACCGGTTGGGCATCCAGGCCGAACCAACGGTCGTAGAATTCCGGCGCATGGATCGTCGGGCCGTGATAGATGGTGTCTTCGGTGTAGATGTTCAGCTCGAGCCGGCGGGCCTGCGCCAGGGCGATCACTTCGGCAAAGGGCGCCGGAGGCACTCCTTCGGTGAACAGGGTGCGCGCCTCGCCGCCGCACTCTTTGATGAGCGCGCCCTGGAAGCAGATGAGCGGCGTGCACAGGTCGAGGGCCGCGCCGTAGCGCCGCGCCGACACGTAGGGCCGGCCGGTGGCCACGATCACGTGCACGCCAGCCGCAGTCGCCGCGGCCACCGCCTGCCGGACAGCCTGGCCTGGCAGCCGACCATCCTCGACCGTGGTGCCGTCCAAATCGAGCGCCAGTAAACGATAGGGCATATTCTGATCAACTCATGTTGCCACGACCACGATCCGGTCGAGGCCGGCGTAGTCGGGCAGGATGGTCACCTCGGCGCCCGGCAGCGCCAGCTCGGCCAGCGTTTTGACGGCCGCACCCTGGTCGGCGCCGATTTCGAGGTAGATACGGCCACCGGGCCGCAATTTCGTCGGCATGCCCTCGCGCGCCAGGCTGTCGAAGAAGGCCCGGAAGACTTGCAGTCCATCCGGCCCGCCATCCAGCGCCACGTGCGGCTCGTAGTCGCGCACGCTGCGGGGCAGATGGGGAATCTGGCCCGTGGCGATGTAGGGCAAGTTGGCGATCATGACGTCTACCGGCACGGTCAGCGACTCGGTCAGGTGGCCGGTCAGCAGCTCGATCTGATCGCCGAGGCCGTAGCGCGCGACGTTTTGCGCCGCCACTGCCAGCGCTTCGGCCGAAATATCCGTCGCGATTACCCGCACCCCCGGCGCGTTGATCGCGATGGCGATCGCGATGGCGCCGCTCCCGGCGCCGATATCGGCGACGAGGGGGACGCGGCCCTGCGCCAGCAGATGGCTGATGTAGTCCAGGGCGCGTTCCACCAGCAGCTCGGTCTCCGGCCGCGGGATCAGCACGTGACGATTGACGGCGATTTCCAGCGAATAGAAAGCTTTGGTGCCGATCAGGTAGGCCACCGGCTCCTGGGCGATGCGTCGCCGGATCAACGCCTCGTAGCGGGTGATCTCCGCTTCGGTGAGCTGACGGTGGGGATGGGCATAGAGCCACGCTTTGCCGACGCCCAGCACATGGGCCATCAACACCGCGCTGTCGAGCTGCGGCGACTCGCAGCCCTCTTCGCGCAGGCGACGTGCAGCCGCCAGCATCGCCCGACCGACATCGGTCGAACGATCCAGTGACCAGATAAAGCCGGAGGGCAGGGTCTCCGGCCGAGGCCCAATCGTCGGCGGTTGAGCCGGACGTCCACCGGCGCCGTTGCCTGTCGGCAGCGCCTTGCTGCCTGATAGTGGGATGTTTTTCGGTTGTGTGCGATTCAATTTACGCTTCACCCTCCAGGGCCTGAAGTCTTTCCGCCTGCTCGGTCGTCGCCAATTCCTCGATAAACTCATCTAGTTCTCCATTCAAGACAGCAGGCAGGTTGTAGACCGTCTTGCCGATGCGATGGTCGGTCACACGGTTCTGTGGGAAGTTGTAGGTGCGGATCTTCTCGCTGCGTTCGCCGGTGCCTACCTGGTTGCGCCGGGCTTCGCTGCGTTCTGCGGCCAGCCGTTCGCGTTCTATCTGGTAGAGTCGCGCGCGCAGGATGGCCATGGCCTTGTTGCGGTTTTGCAGCTGCGACTTCTCGTCCTGGCAGCTCACTACGATGCCGGTCGGCAGATGCGTGACGCGCACGGCCGAGTCGGTGGTATTGACGCTCTGGCCGCCAGGGCCGGTGGCGCGAAAGACGTCAATGCGCACGTCGTTGGGGTTGATCTCGACATCCACATCATCGGCTTCGGGCAACACGGCCACGGTGGCGGTGGAGGTGTGGATGCGACCGGAAGCTTCGGTGACAGGCACGCGCTGCACGCGGTGGACGCCGCTCTCGTACTTCAGGCGAGAATAGGCTCCCCTGCCTTTGACCTGGAAGATCACCTCTTTGAAGCCACCGATGCCCGTCTCGCTCTGGCTCATCAGCTCGGTTTTGAAGCCGTGCGCATCGGCCCATCGCTGGTACATGCGGAAGAGATCGGCGGCGAACAGGCCGGCCTCTTCGCCGCCTGCGCCGGCCCGGATCTCGACGATCACGTTTTTGTCGTCGTTCGGGTCCTTCGGCAGGAGGAGCCGTTGCAGCTGGGCCAGCCGGGCTTCTTGCTCGGCTTTTAACCGGGCAACCTCGGCCTCGGCCAGCTCGACCAGCTCGGCATCGGTCTCGGTCTCGACCAGCGATTGCGCGTCGGCCAGCTCGGCCTCGGCCGCGCGGTAGGCCCGATAGACGCCGACGATTTCTTCGATCTCGGCTTGTTCGCGCGCCAGTTCGGCCAACCGGGCCGGATCTGCCATCACGGCCGGGTCGGCCATCATTTCGTTCAGCTCTTCGTAGCGGCGTTCAATGGCCGCGACTTTATCCAGCACCATCTTACCCCAGGAAGACCGGCAGATTGCCGGTTGCCAGAATGTGTTTCCACTGCGCCGGGTCGTTCCCCTCGGTGAACGCGGCCGCCTCGGCGACGACCTGGCCGCCGGAGGATTCGACCAGCTTGCGCATACCGGCCAGCGTACTGCCCGTGCTGATCACGTCGTCCAAGAGGATGATCCGTTTGCCCTGCACCAGGCTCAGGTCTTTGCCGTCCAGCCACAGCGTCTGCGGTGCGCCGGTGGTGATGGAGAGCACCTCGACGCTGGTAGCGCCGACCATGTATGGTTTTTTGGTTTTACGCGCCACGATGTAGGGCAGCCGCATCCGCACGGCCACCGCGTGCGCCAGTGGGATGCTCTTGACCTCAGCGGTCATCAGGGCATCCGCGTCCTTCGGCAGCCGGGGCGCCAGTTCATCGGCGATCGCCTCGACGACCTCGTAATCGCCGAGCATGTTGAAAATGGCGATCCTCACTCCTGGAGCGACTTCGAACAGCGGCAGATGGCGCGTCAGGCCGCAGATCTGAACGGTGTAGTACTCTTGGGACATGGTTTTCTCCTCAACGTGCATGCTGTTCACCTTGTCGTGATCATTCTACCACAAGGCAGGCGAAGTAAGTAATTGTGCGGCGCAGCATTTGTTATCGGGGGGCAATGTGTGGTATGATCTGGTGTGGTGAGACGGCTGTCTCTCCGTTTTTTGGCCGGGGTGCGCCGAACGAACCCTTGAGCCATGCCCTGTCCATGCCCTGCCCATGCCCCGGCAGTAGTGAAGGGGGCGGGATCTCGCGATTTTTCGTGATCCCCCGAGGAGGCTTGCGCATGTGTCGCACGATCGTCCCTCTCTGCATCTTCATGTCAGTTCTGGTGAGCTGTGTGGCCGCACCGGAGATGACGCCGACCCCGATCCCGACGGCCACGGAGCGCCCGCCGACATCTACACCCCGACCTCCGGTCCCATTGCCTGAAATACCAACCGTGACGGCGACCGGTACCGTGCTTCCGATGGCAGGTATCGCCACAGCGCCTGCGGCCACCTCGACGCCATCTCCTTCGCCCACCCCGCTGCTTTTGCCGACGTCCCTGCCGGTCAGACCGCAGCGTCCCACACCTGTGCCCACTTCGATCCCGGTGTCGGCTCATGGCTGGCGCGCCGAGTATTTCGCCAACCCGAATCTCAGCGGCCAGCCCGTGCTGGTGCGCACCGACACCGACATCAATTTCGATTGGGATTGGGCCGCGCCGGCAGCCGGCTTGCCCGCCGATCATTTTTCGGTGCGCTGGACGCGGCAGGTTGCGCTCGCTGCGGGCCAGTGGCGTTTTCAGGTGACCGTTGACGACGGCGTGCGGGTGTATGTGGACGGCCTGCCGATCATTGACCGCTGGCATCCCTCGGCCGCGGTCACCTACAACAGCAGCCTGGCGCTGAGCGAAGGGATGCATCTGCTGCGCGTGGACTACTACGACAACGGCGAGCGAGCGACCGTGCGCGTGCGATGGCTGCCGGAGGACGGCTCGCCGACCGATCCGGCGCATGCGGGCACGTGGCGCGGCGACTATTTCGGCAACCGCGACCTCGCTGGCACGCCGGCTTTTTCGCGCGATGATGCTGTGGTCTATTTTGATTGGGGCGATGGCGGGCCGGGCGGCGGGCTGCGCGGCCAGGATTTCTCGGCGCGTTGGACGCGCCAGATATTCTTTCCCGGCGGTCGCTATCAGTTTCGCGCCAGAGCCGATGACGGTGTGCGCGTCTGGCTCGACTGGGCGGCGATCATTGACGAATGGCACCCCAGCGCCGGCGACGTGAGCTATGTCCGGGAACTGGATGTGGCGGACGGCAACCATGCCGTCGTCGTCGAGTACTTCCAGGCAGGCGGAGCGGCGCTGGTCCAGGTGGGATGGCAGCCGATGCATGTGAATTGGGTGGCCAATCTGTACACCTGCCAGCTGGAGCAGGATTCCTGGATCAAGATCTATCGCCTGACGCCGCACAATCGGTGGGAAGATCTGCGGCCGGAAGGTTATGGCCCCAACGCGGCCGGCGGCCAGCTCACCCTTTTCGGCTTGCCGGTGGATGCCGCGTATGGATGGGATGGTCAGCCGTACAAGGTGGAGCTGTGGATCAAGGGCCAGCTGGTCCGCTCGGAGGGGGATATTTTCGCGGGCCAGGAGGCGTTCCGCCTCATGCCGGGCGCAGATGTACGCACCTCATGGCCCTGCGGCGCAGCGTTGCCGCGGCCATGAAATGAGCCCACCTGCGAACTGCCGGCCTCGCAGTCGGCCTTCCTGGAGCTGCCGCGCCATTCCTGCGCGAGGGCGAAGGTCGCGGCGCGATTCACGCTCACTGTCCCGCTGCAGCGAGCATGAGGCCGCGCAACGCCGCTTCCGCGCGCACGCGGATGGCGTGTTCGCATGCCGGATGGCGCATCGTCTGCTCCAACAGGGCCTGCGCCTGCGCCGCCTCCCCTTCTTCCAGCAGGATGAGCGCCTGCCGATGCCACACGCGCGCCGCGCGGAAGCCGTTTTCCGTCGCGCGGATGCAGGCCGCAGCCTGCTCCAGATGGCGCCGGGCGGCGGGCAGGTCGCCGCTTTCCTGCGCGGCCTGGCTCAGCAGCAGCAGGTTATCCGCCATCCCGTCCTGATCTTGCATCTGGCGATAGCGTTCCAGGCTGCGCTGTGCCCAGGCTTGCGCGGCAGGCAGGTCGCCGCGCGCCAGCGCCGCCTCGCCCAGCCCCTTGTAACTCTGCGCGATGCCCCACAGGTTGTCCATGCGCTCGCACAGCGCCAGGCTTTGGCGAAAGCAGGCTTCGGCCGTCGGCACCTCGCCCTGCGCCAGGGCGACCACCCCCAGGTTGATGTGCGCCTGCGCGCTCCCCCAAGGATGGCCGATCTGTTCGCAGAATTCCAGGTTCTGCAGGAAGCAGCGCCGCGCGGCGGCGTAATCGCCCCGCACGCGCGCCACCAGCCCCAGGCCATAGACCGCGTACTGCACGCCCCAGGCGTAGCCGGCCTCTTCGCACAGCGCCTCGGCCTGGCGGCACAGGTCGGCGGCGGCGTCCATCTCCCCCAGCTCATACGCCGTCCAGCCGAGCATAGACAGACAATCGCCGCTGCCGATGGCCTGCCCCAGCGTCCGGTAGCGTTCCAGGGCGGTTTCGGCCCAGGCCCTCGCTTCCGCGTACTGCCCCCGCAAAAAGGTCAACCAGGCCATCTGATAGCGCAGGAAGGCTTCGTCTTCATCGGATAGGGGCCCCGGCGCGGCCAGCCCCTCTTCGACCAGCCGGGCGGCCTGCGCATACTGCCCCAACTGCCGGTAGAAGACGGCCAGCCGTCCCAGCAGGCGCCGCAGCAGGCCGCCGCTCTCCGGGAGCGCGCCCCTGGCCCATTCGACCGCCGGCTCGAAGATGCGCGCACCCTCCTTGAACCACGATTTGGATTCGTAGAAGGCAAACAACCCGTGCGCCAGCCGGTCGAGCAGCGCCGCGTTGCCGCAGCCGATAGCCCACTGCCAGGCGGCCAGCGCGTTCTGCAACTCGCGCTCGATCTCGGCCTGCGCCGTTTGCTGCTGCCAGCCGCGCAGGGCCGGGGCGTGACGCTGCACCAGGTCGGCGAAATAGGTTGCGTGGCGGGCGCGCGTCTGCTGCGCCAGGAGCGGCTGCGCCTCCAACTTTTCGGCGGCGTAGTAGCGGATGTCGTTGTGCAGCGCGTAGCGGGCGTGCGCCTTGTCCCACGTCAACAACGATTTGCGCACCAGCGCGGCCAGTGTCGGCGCGTCCACCCCGGCTACCTGCTGTGCCGCTTCGGCTTGAAAACCGCCGCGAAAGACCGCCATCTGCATCAGGGCGGTCTGTTCCGCAGGAGAGAGCAAGGCCCATGAGCCTTCAAAGACCGCCCGCAGGCTGCGGTGGCGGTCAGGGAGGTCGGGGCAGGCCACGGCGAGAAAGTCGAGCGTCTCGGCGATGGCCTCGGCGATGCGTTCCGGCGCCATCGCGTCCGCCCAGGCTGCGGCCAGTTCAATGCCCAGCGGCGAGCCGTCCACCAGGCGGCAGATCTCCATCACGGCCGCCCGTTGGGCCTCGCCCGTCACGGCAAAGCCGATGCGGGCATAAGCGGCGCGGGCGGCGAACAACTGCGCCGCGGGCGAGTCTGCCTCCGGCGTCTGCGCATACGCCAGGCCCTCCAGTGGGAGCACAACTTCGGCCTGGAGGTTCAAGCGCTCGCGCGAGGTGACCAGCAGGGTGAGGCGCGGGGCGGCGCGCAGCACGTCCAGGACCAGCGCCGCGCCGCCGGCGGGCAGCAGTTGCTCAAAGTCGTCGAGGATCAGCAACGCCTCGTACCGGCCATCGCGCAAGGCCCGCAGCAACTGGCTGCGGATCTCCTGCGCCCCGGCCAGGGGAATGTGGAGCGCGCGGGCGATGCCCAGCGCCAGGTCGGCCTCGCTTTCGGCCTCGGTCAGCGCGACCCAGTAGACGCCGTCGGCGAACGCTTCCGCCTGCGCCAGCGCCGCCTGCAGGGCCAGCCGCGTTTTGCCGATGCCGCCCGGGCCGGTCAGGGTGACCAGGCGCGTCTGGGGGTTTTCCAGTTGTGCGTTCAGCAGGGCCAGTTCGGCTTTGCGGCCGATGAAGGGCGTCAGCGTCAGCGGCAGGTCGGGGGGAAGGACGCGGGCGGCCTCCGGCGGCGCGGGCAACGGCGCGCCGGCGCGGATCTGCGCCTCCAGCGCGCGGGTCTCGGCCGTCGGTTCCAGGCCCAGCTCATCGGCCAGGGCGCGGCGGCAGGTCTCGAACTGCTCCAGGGCGGCGGCGCGGCGGCCCTCCAGCGTCAGCAGGCGCATCCGCTGCTGATGGGCGGCCTCCAGCCAGGGCTCCAGCGCCAGCAACTGGCGCACGTACCCCTGCGCGGCCGCATAGTCGCCGCGCCGTTCGGCGGCGTTGGCCAGCCAGGTGAGCGCGTCCAGGGCCTGGACGTGCAAGCGCTCGCGTTCAACGGCCACCCAGTCATCAAAGTCCGGGCAATCCCTGAGCGCAAAGCCGGCCAGCAGGTCGCCGCGGTAGAGCGCAACCGCCTCGGCCAGCCGCGCCAGGCAATGGCGGCAGGTCTCGCGACGGCGGTGACGGTGCTGAAGGGTCTCGTCCCACAATCGCCGCCAGGTGAGCACGTCTATGGTCACGTCGGCGCTTGCGTTGAACTGGACGGTCTGGGGCGTCGTCAGCAAGAAGGCATCCCCGATAGCGCTGCGCAGGCTGTAGAGCGCCTGGCGCAGGCTCTGCGCGGCGCGGGCGGGCGCGGCCTCCGGCCAGAGGAGCGCGGCCAGCGTTTCGCGGCGGAAGGCGCGTTCCGGCTCCAGCGCCAGGCGCGCCAGCAGCGCGCGCACCTTGTCCGATTCCAGGCGCGTGACCGGTTCCCCATCCAGCGTGATGGTGAACGAACCCAGCAAGGCAAGCGCCAGGGCGGGCATGGTTGGCTCCCGTCGTGCTATTCGGGCCCTCGCACCGGCACCAGCGCCGCGGCGCGCTCCTGCTGTTCGGCGTCCAGTGTAATGAGCGTGGCGCCAAAACGCCGCGCCACCGCCACATAGACGGCGTCGCTACCGCGCAGGCGGTGGCGGGCGGCGATCTCGGCGGCGGCCTGCGCCAGGGGTTCGTCGAGGTTGACCAGCGTGAGGTCCGGGAAGCGGGTCACCTCCAGGGCAAAGGCGTGGCCCAAATCGGGCTTGCCCTGCCCGCGCCCGATGGCGGCCGCAATTTCCACGATGGCCAGCGTGGGCAAGATGATCGCCGTTCCCGATTCGCGCACCTGGCGCAGCAAGGCTTTGCAGGGCAAATGCGCCTTCTCTGAGGGCGTGAAGGCGCTGACCAGCACGCTGGCATCCAGGGTGACCGCCCCGCTCATCGGCGCATCTCCGAGAGGATCTCCACCGCGCTTTTCTCGCTCTGCCAGTTACGGGCGATCTCCTGGCCCAGGGCCTCCAACCGCGCCCAGACCTCGTCCGGGTCGGGCGGCGGGGGCGCAGCGTCCACCGGCAGCAGGACGGCGACCGGCTCCCCGCGCTGGGTGATGATGTATTGCGCACGGCTTTCTTTGACCGCGCGCACCAGTTCCGAGGCGCGGGCTTTCAACTCGCGGATACCGATTTTTTCCATCAGTGTTCTCCCTTTGTGGTCACTTGTGTAACTACATTGTACCCCCATTCCGGCCTGGTGTCAACCGGGTGTTGGGGATCCCTGGCGTGTGACGCAGCAAAAGAGAGGCGGGCTATGGGGCGTTGATTGAGCCGCACAGGGCGCACGGGCGGCGGCGCGCTTGATACTCGGCGCCCAGCGTGATCAGCGTCACGTCACCCCTGGTCCAGCGCCTCCAGCCGCGCCCAGACCTCATCCGGGTCCGCTGGCGGGGGCGCGGCGTCCACGGGCGCATGGGCGTTACCGGCGACATTGGGAGGCAACTCTGCCTTGCTCGTCGAACGGTCAGGCCGGGTTACGCCGCCCTTCCGTGCAAGAGAACATGATGCGCGATGACCTCGCTCCTGGCCGCGTGCTAGTCGGCGCGGCCCCAATCCCCGATCCAGCGCACCCACGGCAGGCGATCGCGGACGGCATTGTACAACCGACGGTCCCCGGTGACCAACTCGTCACTTCGCGCCTCGGCCAGCGCCAGGTACGCTGCGTCGTAGGCAGAGCGGTCGAACCGGTGCGCCAGGGGCAACATCTGCTGCCAGGTCACCCATTCCAGCGCGATACCCAATCCTTCGAACGCCGCCAGGATGGACTCTCCGTCCTCAACTCCGATACGCCCCCGACGTATGGCCTGGACAACGGCATTGGTCACCTCGTACAGCATCAGCGTGGGGGCGGCCAGGCGGACAAGCCCGGCGACGTGTTCACGGATCAGCGCTTGTGCCTGAGCCTGCTCCTCGTCCGGGAAGAATGCCCGCAAGACCGTACTGGCATCTACGATCATCCCCGCCCCTCCAATTCCTCGCGCGAAGTCTGGAACAGCTCCTCGGCGGTCGCTCCGCTCTCACGTAGCGTTCTGGCGATGCGCAGCATCTGCAAATATGCCTGCACCTGGCGCAAGCGTGCGTACTCCTGGGGCGAGATGATGACCCCTACCGGCTCGCCCCGTCGCAGGATCGTGATCGGTCCATTCTCGACCTTGTTCAACCAGCGAGAAAGGCGGTTATGCGCTTCGGCAACAGAGATAGAAAATTTGGTGTTCATATTATACCGTTCCTTCATAGACAATTATAGCGTCATAAGATACCAAAATCAAATGTGCAACTGGTTGTTATTTCGGCGCAGAGCAGTGTGGGCAAAACGACTACCGACGATCCGCCAGCAGATGCAAGTGGTGCTGAAGGCGTTCCTGTGCTATCGGCGCGCCGAAACGGACCCGCGCACCTGGCGCAGCAAGGCTTTGCAAGGCAAATGCGCCTTCTCCAAGGGCGTGAAGGCGCTGACCGGCACGCCGGCATCCAGGGTGACCGCCCCGCTCATCGGCGCATCTCCGAGAGGATCTCCACCGCGCTTTTCTCGCTCTGCCAGTTACGGGCGATCTCCTGGCCCAGGGCCTCCAACCGCGCCCAGACCTCATCCGGGTCCGCTGGCGGGGGCGCGGCGTCCCCGGGCAGCAGGACGGCGACCGGCTCCCCGCGCTGGGTGATGATGTGGCGGGCGCGATTCTCTTTAACGGCGCGCACCAACTCCGAGGCGCAGGCCTTGAGTTCGCGAATGCCGATCCTTTCCATCATGCCCCCTCTGTCGTGCAGCTACGCGCGTGAGTGTTGATGCGCGGGGCGTGTCGCCGCTCCCCGCCCGCAACAAGCCTGCCTCTCAACGAGAGCCTGCCGCTAATGGGTACACGGTGTCGCAAATGGCGTGCCGTCGTGATAGAGATTTGCCCAGGCGTAAACCGGCCACCAAGTCACATCAAACACAAGGGTCAAAGGGGCCCAAAACACCTCGGGTTCCACGAACTCGCCGCGAGCCAGGCGCACTTCCCTGCAGGCGGCTAATTCGCTTTGCCACTTGATGTGGAATCCAAGGCCAAATCCGAGGTACACGAAGAGAAGCGCCAGGAGAACCAGCAGAATCCTGGAAGCAATCTTGCGCATGTGAAAATCGTGCATCGCTGTTTTGCCCTCCTGTCAAACCAGGCTAGCGGCCGGCGCTTCAGCCGTGGCAGAACTGCCTTTTTCATTGTAACCTCTTCCTGCACAGCGCGCAAAAGCCTTTGTGATGCCGCATTTTGCCCCCTCCTGACGTTTTCCTGACGCCCCCCGCTGTATCATCGAGACAGGTTCATCAGAAGACCGGCACAAGGGGGGACACGATGCCGGATCGCAACGGTTTACCTCGTTATTACACTTCTTATTTGCTGCGCGTGTGGCGCCATGGACAAGCGGCAGGTTATCGCGCGTTCTTGGAGAACATCGCCACCGGCGAGCAGGTCGGTTTTGACGCCCTGGCCGATTTGATAGATTTCCTTGAGACGCAGACCGCTGGGGAGGAAACGGCGCCGGCGGCGCAGGAGGCTCAGCCGCCAGAAAGCGGCGTCCTGGGGGGCCGGCAAGAAAAGCCATATGGCGAGGAGGTTTAGATGAAAGGGAAAATCATCCTGGTAATTGTATTTGTGATCGGGTTGCTCGGCGGATCGCTGGCGAGCACCACTTACGGGCGCACTCTTCAGGCGCCCGTCGGCGCGGGCTTCACCTACCAGGGGCGCCTCACCGACGGGGGCGCGCCGGCCGAGGGGACGTTCGACTTCGAGTTCAAGCTGTTCGATGACCCTACCGGCGGCGTGCAGGTGGGGGGCACCGTCACCCGCGACGATGTAGACGTGAGCGGCGGGCTGTTCACCGTGCAGCTCGACTTCGGGCAAGTTTTCGACGGCACGGCCCTCTATCTGGAGATCGGCGTGCGCCCCGGCAGCGACACCGGTGCGTACACCACGCTGGCGCCGCGCCAAGCGCTCACTGCGGCGCCTTATGCCAATTACGCCCTGGCCGCGCCGTGGAGCGGGCTGAGCGGCGTGCCGGCCGGCTTTGCCGACGGCGTGGACGACGACACCACCTACGCCGCCGGCAATGGGCTGACCCTCAGCGCCAGCGAGTTTAGCCTGACCGGTTCGTATCGGTTGCCGCAAACCTGCGCCGACAATCAGGCGCCTGCCTGGAACTCGGCGCAGCAAACCTGGGTTTGCACGTCCGTCGGCGATATCGCCGGCGTCGTTGCCGGCACGGGGCTTTCCGGCGGCGGAGAGAGCGGTGTCGTCACCTTGAGCGCCGACACCAATTACCTGCAAAGACGGGTTTCCGTCAACTGCCTGGCAGGCTCCGCCATCCGCACCATCAACGCTGACGGCACGGTAACGTGCGAAAACGACGATAACACAACGTACTCCGCCGGCACGGGTTTGTATTTGAACGGGACCCAATTCAACGTCGAGCCATCGTACCGACTGCCGCAGGGCTGCGCTGCCGGCCAAATGGCCCAGTGGAACGGCTCCGCATGGACGTGTGTGGCCGCCGCGGGCAACGGCGACATCACTGCCGTCAATGCCGGAACCGGCCTGACCGGCGGCGGCGCCAGCGGCGATGTCACCCTGGCGGCGGATACCGGCTATCTGCAGCGCCGGGTGACCGGTACGTGTCCACCGGGCCAGTATCTGACCGCGGTGAACGCCGACGGCTCGGTGGTGTGTCAAAGTCCGGGGCCGGTTGTGGATACTTATGCTTCTTTCTGCCAAATGGGAATTCTCGACAACTACGGCACCTGCACCGCCTCGTGCCCACTTGGGCAAGGCTATGGACGGACCGGGGGCGGTTGTGAGACCGAGTACGCAACCTGACTGGCTTTCAGTTTTGTCGACGCTGATTTGGTGATAGAATAAGCCGATGTTTGTCCTGAAGATCAATGCCA
>OGCI01001187.1_pt1 | contig 23269 bp, 16 predicted proteins | sample 1570021 | NCBI WGS metagenome assembly OGCI01 (sample SAMN06264664, study PRJEB24512) | hot springs metagenome | isolation source: Hot spring water | place: South Africa: Tshipise | collected 2015-06-21 | reverse complement strand
AGGTAGTCATAGTGCTTTAGAAGTTTGTTATGGAGCTTCTCAAGAAGGCTTGTCCAACATCGTTATTTGTCAAGAGGGACGAGATAAGATCTATAGTACCTACTACAAAAAACAGACTTGGAATGGTCAAACTACTGGTTGTGTGGATGAAGTTGTAATTTTGAATAATTTTGCTGAAATCTTACAAGACGAAGTTCAAGAAGAATTGCTTTCTAAAAGGGTGGTGTTTGTACCACATCGTTCATTTGAGGTATATGTTTGTCGAGACGATTATTCTGTGCTTAGAGATCGCTTTAGATTACCAATTTTTGGCAACCGACACCTACTAGAAGCCGAAGAAAGAACAGTTAGCTACAACCAGTATACCTTGCTTCAAAAAGCTCAAATCAAGCATCCTAAACAGTTTGCCAAGCCCAGCCAAATCGATAGATTGGTAATAGTTAAAGTTAACGAGGCTACCAGAAATTATGAGAGAGGTTTCTTTTTTGCTCAAAATAAAGACGACTTTATGAAAACCGCAGATCAGTTGATTGCAGAAAACAAAATTACTGAAAAAGCTCTTAAACAAGCTGTGATAGAAGAATTTATTATTGGTCCCACCATTAACCTCAACTTTTTTTATTCCCCAATCTACAATCGCTTAGAACTTATTGGCACAGACACTAGAAGACAGACTAATATAGATGGCTACAATAACCTCACAGCAGCCCAACAACTAGAGCTGCAGAAACAAGGAATTTTGCCCAATTTTGAAGAAGCTGGTCATATTGCAGCCACTCTTATCGAATCTATGCTCGATCAGGCTTTTGAGATTGGTCATAGTTTTGTGCAAGCTTGTCAGCGAGAATTTCAAGATGGTATAATTGGTCCTTTTGCTTTACAGTGCGTCATCAAAGCAGGCCCACCTAAAAAGGAATTTGTAGTGTATGATGTGTCTTTGAGAATGCCAGGATCACCGGGTATCAAGTTTACTCCATACAGCGAATACTTTTTTGGTAGACCAGTTAGTATGGGCCAGCGAGTAGCTATGGAAATTAAGCAAGCACACAAACTAGACTGTCTAAACAAAATACTAACTTGATTTTAGAGATAACAATCAAGACCTATTAAATTTGTGGATCTGAGACTTTGTCATTTTTAACGTTTTTTCCGTCATTTTATCATCTTGACTAGAAACCAATCAAGGTAAGTGTAGATTAACACGATATCAAACAACTTTTAGATGAGTGTCTAATCTTCATCACTAAAAATTTGGTTTTCATATAAACCTTGTTCTAATAACTCCAAAAGATCAAAAAAATTATTTCTCTTAAAATTTCTCTTTAATAATTTAATTTTAAGAAGTTTTTTATTTTTATTTGATTTGTTTATCATTAACTGTTTGAAAAGCTCCTTAGAATTAAAAATATGAAGTCGAACTGAGGGTAGGGTAGTAATAAATGTTAAATTTGTAACAAAATGTTGAGAAAATATAAAACAAGCATCTCGAGTATCATAATAAAGCTTGTTTTGATCTTGGATATACAAAGAGTTGCTTTCGTCAAGTAAAATCAAATTAGGAGCAATTTGCCACGGTAAAAATAAACCGTGTCTAGTGGCCAAAACAATTTCAGCCTGACTAGTGATAATATTAGCTACAGTTTGTTGTGAGGAAGAATTTTTTTCGGCTGTGTAAATATCAACTTTAAAATTTTTTAAATCCGATAAAATTTGATCAACAACAGAAAATAATTGTTTTTTTTCTGGAAAGATTATCAAAATTGGTCTTTTGGGTAATTCTTGCAGCTGACTTCGTATAATGTATATTATACGAAATAAAATGTCATCTTGAACAATCTCTATTTTTAGCTTATTAAAGCCCTTTTTAGGTTGTTTCGAGGTTTCTAGATTATCGTCTACTTTTTGGTTGTTTTTTTCTTGATTTTCGGAAGTAATTTTTGTATCGTTATTAGGTATAATCTGTTGCCAGTACTTTTGAGTTAGCATCTCTATTGGGTTAAGCATCGTTGCCAAAACATTGTTTGGAGTGTTAAATGTGTTATAAGCAAAAGCAAACAAAAAATTGATTTGAGCCTGAGAAAATTTAACTTTTAAAAGTCTACTAACTGATTTAATTTTTGTTTTATCAGTTATATACTTTTTCTGAGTTTCGGCAACTACTAGTCCTAACCGAATTTTATTTTTAATAGGAATTTGTACAATCTGTCCTGTGTCTAGCCCAATCTCTGAAAAATATGTTAAAAATTTAATAGGTAAGTTTTGTTTTGGTAAAATTTGATAAAAAGGCATCGTTTTCCTATCCTAAAATTTAGATATAATTTTTTAACAAGATTTGTTAAAAATTTAACAAAGAATGTTCTAAATTTTGTCTCATCTGCGATGTTTCATAAAAAAGTTAAAATACCTTCAATTGCTCAAAGTAGTACCTAGATATGGACTGTGTAAAAGTTCTTTCAAAAACCTTCTTCACCATAATAGCCAAAAGAAACTCCTATCAACAAAATTAAATTAATGTAAAATAAGAAAGTTAAAGTTAATAAGCAACTTAGTTTTTGTAAAGAGGCAATCTTGACATTTTTACAAAAAGGTTTTTTCCTAGAACGGGTTTTCTCGTATAGAATTGGCGGTTGTAGCTCAGTTGGTAGAGCGCTGGTCTGTGGTACCAGTGGCCGCGGGTTCGAGCCCCGTCAATCGCCCCATATTTTATAGTTTTTCATAGTTAGGTAGGGCCCTTAGCTCATTTGGTTAGAGCGCCTCGTTTGCACCGAGGAGGTGGTCGGTTCGAATCCGATAGGGTCCACCAAAAACCAAAGATTTTTAGAAAAATCAAACTTTCTAAAGTTTAAAAGTTTCCTTTTGGGAGTTTCTGTTTAGGTTTCGAATATTGTTAGTAAAAAATTAGAATTTGGTAATTCAATTTAAACTTAATTAACTGAAATCATAGTATTGTTTTCAAATAATAAGACAGAAAGTGTTGAGATTTTGCTATTTTTCTTGATAATTTTGTTTGTATTGGATAAAGGTGACGTTTATGTTATTCGTACAACAGTTGACCCAATGGACCGATAATGATGTAGCCACGTGAAAGTTTTGTGGGCAAAAGTTTAGCAAGTATAGAATAAACAGAAAAGAAAAAAATTAAACTACTCAAGTCGAAGAGTAAATCGTGGCAGAAGTTGAAGTGGAACAAAAGCTTTTTGAAAAATCCCAAAAACTAATAAAAAATGTAGAAGAAAATTAATCAAAAGATTGTTGAAATTTGGGATTAATCATCATTAAACAAAATGAGACTTTAATTTCAACAAATTATAAAAAAGATACAGCACGGTAAGCTTGCCTATGCCACCGGGACTAGGAGAGATTAATATATCATCAGGCATTTTACATATGTTCACATCACCCACAATAGAGTTGTTTGACTCGCTAGTGGCAGCATCAATCACAATCGAGCCAGTACGAACCCAGCTTTGGTCAATTAAACCTCGTTGACCGGTGGCAGTAACTATGATATCAGCTTGTTTAGTTAATTGTTTTGGGTTTTTGGTATTTTTGTCTATGGAGATCAAAGTAGCTTGTCTATCAAGAAAATATTTTATGGCAGGAGTACCAACAAGCTTGCCCCTACCCACGATAGCCACAGTTTTGTGACTTAGATCAAGTTTACTAGTAATAAACGACTCAAAAATAGACTTTTGATCTGGTTCAAGCAAAAATTTCAAGGTAAGATCAATAGCTCCGATAGTTGGTGGCAAGAAGCCTTTTTCCCACATTTCAAAGGATTTATACCCTAGCATGTCCACATCAATACTAGGATTCAAATTATGAACTAATGGATCAAAATTTGAGGGAACTGGAAGTTGAATAATTAGTCCGTGTCGATTGTAATTTGCTTGATCGATAATTTGCTGTACTATGGAAGGATCTGTATCCATTACAAATTTGTGTAGCACTACCGAGATACCTATTTTTTGACCAATATTTTGTTTGGTTCGAATATATTTGTTAGAAGCAAAGTCGTCACCAATCTGAATTATATCTAACACAGGAGTGGTGGGTAAAGACAAAATTTGAGTATGTAGCCAATTTTGAAAATTTTCTTTGAGGGTGGTATTGTCTAGAATCATAACTAACTGACAAAAATAGAAATTTATTTTTTAGACAAGTTTTTCGATTTGTGGTGTTACTTTCATTTTAACAAGTTATTTACTCTTCTGAGAAGTTGTAATTTGACATTTACTACAAAAATAACACTAACTAGCAGCTAGTTATGCTGCTAAACGACTCAAAAAAAGTAGCGGAGATAAACCTGATTATTTTGATAGAATTTTTACTCAGTCTTTGTGTGGTGGTAGGTTTCGTTTTGGGTGTCTTTGGGGCGATTTTAATGTTTTATTATTTTTTGGTGGCATGGTGGCTAATACCATTAACTATTGCTAACCTTGTTTTATCTATAATCGAAGAGACAGGAACAGAAAAAGGAAATGTTGCTATTTTTGTTTTAGCTTTATTATCATTGATTCCTGTTTTTGGAATTTTTGCTTCGATAGGTGGAATTTTAGTTACCTGTTTAAATTTGTTTAAATTGTATAAGAACTTAACACTGCAAACTATAATTTAGAATATGTTTCAATTTTTTTTCAATTCTTTTAATTTAGGATACAAATCTCGCATTGCGATTGCTATTAGAACAAAAATTAGAATTTGAATAGAATTATTATAATCTTTAAAAAGTGTACTAATTTTCAAAAACCAAATTGGAAGAAGATCTGGTTGAGAAATAACCTTTTCAACACTCTCAGCATCGTTCGGATCTATTTGCCTATCTTTAATATAACGATTTAATTGTTCAACATTCTTTTGATAGACTTTTATTATTGTCATCTTTCTATCAATCTTATCTGTCAACCATACTCTAACACGGTGAATTAATTCTTTTGCTATAAAATCTAGCCATACAGGTGAAATTTCATTTTTAAATGATTCATATATCAAGTTGTTTATTAAAATAAGAATTATTATCATTTCTTCTTCATTAAAATCATCCTCTAGGTTTATAACTTCTCTCTTCTCAAGAGGAATTCCCGAGCCTGATGATTTAATTGAGCCACTCTCTATAAAGAGTTTTCATTAGTTTTCATTACTAAACATTTAAAATGTATTAAATTAACAGATTAATCTAAAATTTGACTTTTTTTATAAAAATTTTATAAAAAAATTAATCACTTTATCTTACTCTAAAATAGAATCTAATTATGACAGAATGCCAAAACAAAGTTAACAATTTAGAAGAACTTGCTAAATTTTGCAACCACAAAGGATACATTTTTCAAGGTAGTGCTATTTATGGAGGACTTGCCAACACTTGGGATTATGGTCCTCTGGGGGTAGAACTAAAAAATAACATTAGGCAGCTTTGGTGGAAATACTGGGTACACGATAGAGATGATATTTTTGGCTTGGATGCAGCAATTTTAATGAACCCAAAAGTTTGGGAGGCAAGTGGACATGTAGCTAGTTTTTCTGATCCCCTGGTGGATAGCAAATCATCTAAAAAAAGATATAGAGCGGATAAACTAATTGAAGAGTTCACCAATGAAAGACCAGCTAACTGGGCAGGTGAAAAAACTCCTCCTGAAGATTTGTATAAGTTTTTGATAGATAAAAATATTCCTGATCCCGAGACAGGCGAGACCAACTGTTGGACAATGCCTAGAATGTTTAACTTAATGTTTAAGACTAAACAAGGAGTCTTGGAAGAAGAGGGTGATGATATTTATTTAAGACCCGAAACTGCTCAAGGTATTTTTGTTAATTTCAAAAATGTACAAAGAGCTACTCGTCAAAAAATCCCCTTTGGAATAGCTCAAGTTGGTAAGGCTTTTCGTAACGAAATTACTCCAGGTAACTTTACTTTTAGAACTAGAGAATTTGAACAGATGGAGGTTGAATATTTTTTTGACCCAGCTCAAACTCCTTGGAAAGTATTGTTTGAAGAGCTAAAAGACTATTCTTTTAAATTTATTACCGAAGTTTTAAAAATTAGCCAAGAAAATCTTAGACTGCGAGATCATGAACCAAACGAGCTTTCACACTATTCTAAAGGAACTACGGATATAGAATATAAATTCCCCTTTGGTTGGGGTGAGTTGTGTGCTGCAGGTGCTTACCGAGGAGCTTTTGATCTCAATCAACACCAAATACATTCTGGTAAAGATATGCAATTTCACAACCAAGTGGAAAAAAGAAGATATATTCCTCATGTTATCGAACCGTCCTTTGGTTTGGATAGACTAGTACTAGCTGTATTAGTAGATTGTTTTTATATAGAGCCGGTTGAAGGTTCTAAAGAACCTCGTAGAGTGATGAAATTTCCGTATCAACTAGCTCCTTATAAATTAGGAGTTTTACCTTTGATGGATAAAGATGGTTTGGATGATTTAGCTAAAAAAGTTTATAGAGACTTAAGAAGTCAAGGTATTTACTGTGTTTACGACGAAAAAGGATCAATCGGCAAAAGATACCGTCGACAAGACGAGAACGGCACGCCGTGGTGTTTAACTGTAGATTATCAATCTCTCAAAGATAAGACCTTTACTTTAAGACATAGGGATACTTTAGGGCAAGTGCGAATTAGTCTAGATGAATTACCCAAATACCTGAATAGTTCTGTTTTTGGTAAATAGTTTTGGTTACTGGTTTTTTAAAGGGAAAGTTTTGTTGGTTATTGAAAAGACGGCTGTACGGTAGTGTTTGTTGAAAGTAAGTTAGTCGCAGTTCTGAATCTAAAAGTATCTTAATTATTCCTTTAATGACTTTAGTAGATTTTTATAATCTGACATATCCCCAAAAACTTTTAGTAGCTGATATTTTATCTCAAAGCAGGTCAAAAAAAATTACCTCTAGTGACTTGGTTTTGAAAGAGTTTAATCTTAGTAATCAAGAACAGAGAACAATTAAGTTTAAACTAGCTAAATTGGCCCGTGGTTATCCTTTGGACTATTTACTTAGTCATATTAATTTTTTACATCTTAAAATTACGGTTAAACCGGGAGTGTTTATACCTAGGCCAGAAACAGAAGCTTGGTTAAATCAAGTGAGAGCGGAAATTCTGCAAAAATTTTCTTCAAAAAATCCTTTACTCGTAGATTTGTGTGCTGGTACTGGAGTGATTGGTCTGAGTTTGTCAGATCTTTTTGAAAAAGTTTTATTGGTGGATATTTCTAAAAGAGCAATAACCAATATTGAGCATAATATCGCTCAAAACAAAATTGCAAACTGCATGGCAATTCGGGCAAATTTGTTTGCAAATCCTGTTTTGACTCAGTCAATCAAAGATAGTCTCTCTTGGGTTTTGGTTTGCAATCCGCCGTATGTACCATTAATCGACAGACTTTACAAACAGCAAAATAATCTTGAGTTTGAACCTTATAGAGCAATTTTTAGCAGAGATAACGGACTAGGTTTGTTTAAAAAAATCTACAACTATCTAAAAAAACTGCCACTACCCAAAATGGTGATATTTGAGCTAGATCCTCGAAACATACACACAGCTAAAAAAATTTTACACAAATACTTTAAGCAGATCGAAATTTGGCAAGATTTTAACCAATTTGACCGAGTTTTGATCGCCAGAAACTGAATCATAAGATCCCAACCATCTTTCCACAAACTATTTTTGATAGGGCCCAATTTAGCTAATATTAAAACTTAACACTATAAGATAAGATCGAAAATAAGTTAATAAAAATAAGATATTTTTTATGTAAATTAATGTAAATTAATGTAAATATGTAAATGCATGTTCTATTTGTACTTTAACATCGACTGTTAATTAGTTTTTTCTGATCTAAAAATATCCTCGCCATCTGATAAGTGACTCTCTAGTTATGTCTCCAAAAAATCCAGTATTACCGGCTGGCCAATTGAATACTCCATCAGCTCTCATACATTCTTGAAGTCTAACAACATTTGGGCTTCTTTCTTCAAAAATCCAACCAGCATTCTTCAGTTCCTGACAAGTTGTGCCTTGATTCCTCCATCTTAAGAAACTTTCTCTAGTAGCTTCTCCAAAAAACCCAGTGTTACCAGCAGGCCAATTAAACACTCCGTCGATTCTCATACATTCTTGAAGTTTTCGAACATCTTCACTTCTAGTACCCATCACCCAACCTCTCTTTTTTAAATTTTCACAAGTGTTTGCAGGTGTTGAAGATGGTGGTATATTTGCACCGGAAGTAGTAGCTTGTCGCCATCTGTTTAGAGCATCTTGAGTTACAGGTCCAAAATATCCAGTAGAACCGTTGGGCCAATTGAAAAAACCGGCAGTTGTCATGCAAGTTTGTAACTCTCTAACCCGTTGACTTCGCTCCCCAAAAGTCCACTGGCTATCTCGCAATTGTTCGCAAGTCGTTTTAGTTGGTTGAGAGTTTACTCCTTGGTTAGAAGGCGGAATGTTTGAGTTTGTTTCAGATGTAGAAGGATTGGTTGAGGCTGGATTTTGAGCAGGTGGAGTTGTAGGATTTTGAGCTAAAAACTGTCTAAAATCTTCTAAAGCTTTTTGTGTAACTGGACCAAAATATCCTGTAGAACCATGAATGTGTCTAAAGGTACCAGCGGCCGTTAAACAATTCTGAAGCTCAACCACTTGATTCCCCGTTTGTCCAATAGCCCAGTTTTGACTAATTAAACTAAAACATCTTTCACCAAGATTGGATAAATCAATTCTGCCAAAATTTTCTATAGCCGATTTAGCTCTTGTGTGTGATTGTTGTGTGATAGAGCCATAATAACCAGTGTTAGTAGGAAAATCAAACAAGCCAATATCTCTTAAACATTGTTGCAAATTTCTTACTTCTTCAGAAGTAGTGCCAAAAACAAAATCTCGCTTAATTAACTGTTTGCAAGTTTCACTAGGTTCGTTCAAAATAATCCCCCTTTCTCGACGAAAAGCAAATAAAGCATTTTGAGTAACTACTCCAAAAGTTGAGGTTATATCATTTCTCATAAAATACCCTTGCTGTTTGAGAAACCTTTGTAAAAGGCCAATATCGCTGCTAGTTTCACCTAAAGTATAATTTTTTATAATCAGATGATACACTTCAGATAGGGGAATAATTCTTTCGTTAGGGTCTGTGTTTATAGGTCGGTTTCTAAGTGGTAGATTAACTTCATCTATGCTAGATATAGAAAAAGTCTGACTACTTTCACCCCAGCCGTTGGCAGTCATGATTTTCCATAAATTATAATTCCCCCAGTAAACATGAGGAGTATAGCGATAATTAGCAGCGGTAGCTGCATTGCTTAGAAATACGTTATATTCATCAAGAGTGGAAATAGTTTGATTAACTCTGTAGGGTGTACCTCCTCCGTTGGTTGTAGCTTGGTTAAAGTTTAGTTGTAACTGATAGGCCGCCCAATTAACTTGATTTACAAAACCTCTGTAGTTTGGATTGCAACTTCCGCCGTCAGGACAAGCATAACCCATAGCAGCTCTTAGTCTAAACTCAGGATCATTGACAGTATCATAACCACTGAGAGTTAGTAAAGACTGTTCTTTTTGTAGGTATGCTAAAATTAATCCGGGATTAAGTTGTGGCACTATTCCCCACCTGCTACTAGTCTGACCTCTAGCTGCTGCAAAAATCCAATAGCTGGCCCGTCTACCTTGTTCAGTGTAATTTCGTAAAGGAGAATTTACTTGGTCCAAGTATTTTTGCACAGAAGCCTCATCCGGAAAAGCTCGAGTACTCGTAAAATCAGCATCACTCATTAGTCTGTTTGGGTTAAAAATAGGAATATCAGAAACACCTAAAATCTCGGTATTTTGTTGAATTTCTTTGAGAGCTTGTTTTTCGGCAGCCTTAAAATAGGTAAAAATCGCAAAAGCTCCCAAAATTAAGTTGAAAATCAACAAAAATATACTTAAATTGACTAGGTTTTTTTTGGTAGTCATTTTGGTTTTTTAAAAAATATTTGGTTATACAAACCCCAAAGGTTTTTCAGAAAAATTTTAAGTCTGGATTGTCAGACTAAGATTGGATTAAATAAATTATATTACATGATTTTAATGTTGACAAATAGTTTCTTTTTTAAGAGACAAACTTTTTTGTTTAAACTTAATTTAAGTAATTTTATATACAACAATATCGATTTTTTTATGTATTTTAAATACGATTTTTACAAACTCAAAGAGGCTATCTTATTCAACACAGTTGAAGTCTTACCTACTGATGAAGAACAACTAGACAAAGAAATCCAGACTCTAGTTGATCACGCTAATCAAACTGGGGAACCGATTAGACACTATATTGGTTTTGAAATCAGTGGCAAGCTCCACCTTGGAACAGGTATAATGACCGCCATTAAAGTTAAGAAACTTCAGGATGCTGGTGTGAGATGTTCGATTTGGTTGGCTAATTATCATACTTGGCTAAACAACAAGCTGGACGGTAAAATTGAAACAATTAGAGACTTTAATAACTACTACTTTACTCCAACTTTCAAGAAGTGTTTTGAGGTGTGCGGTTGTAATGTCGGAGAAATTGATTTTTGGTCAGCTGATGAATTATACATTGGCAAACAAATTAATGGAAGACACTTTTGGGATTTTATGATGAAAGTAGCTAAAAATTTAACCCTAGCTAGGGTCAACAAATCTGTTACTGTAACCGGTAAACAAGCTGGTGAGGGAGTCGAGTTTGGAGTTTTGTGTTATCCTGTAATGCAAGTTGCGGATGCTTTTTTCATGCAAACACACCTAGTTCATGCTGGAATAGACCAACGAAAATGTCATGTTTTGATGCGAGAAGTTGCTTCTAAAATGGATGAAGGCTTCGAACTCAAACTTGGTCAAAATCCAGTTAAACCAATTGCTATGCACCATCCGCTTTTGTTAAGCCTTGGAATCAGTGTCAAAGAAGTAAGTGAGAGAATGACTACTGAAAATTCAGAATCTGCAAAAATGTCAAAATCAAAACCAGATTCGGCTATTTGGGTGGATGATAGTCCAGAGGAGATTGTAAGAAAACTTAAAAAAGCTTATTGTCCCCTACCCGACCCTAACCGACAAACACCTGAAGAAATTGAACGAGAGCAAGAGTGGAACCCGGTTTTGGACTGGTGTAAAAAAATGGTATATCCAGCAGGCAAAAGAATTCTCCTACAGAGACCAGAAAAATTTGGTGGGGATAAAATTTTTGAAACTTTTGAAGAATTAAAAAAAGAGTATTTTACAGGAAGTATTCATCCAATGGATCTTAAAACATCCTTAGCCAATATTCTTGCAGACTGGTTTAAGCCAATTAGAGATTTTGCTGCCCAAAACATAGAAGGTCAAAAAATGTTAGAGCAATTGAATATTAAATAGAAGTCAATCTTTGGTAATCGATTATTTTCACGATATAAAAAAATTTGAAAAGATTGTGTAAAAAGATTGTGCAAATTATCTAGGTCTATTCTATATTAAAGATAAAATACTTGTTAGAGATATCGATTGAGGGTTTGCAAGCCTATTTCATCTAGAATATAGACATGGGTTTTGTCGCTTAGTAGGTGGATACTGATTTCTGTTGTATATTTTAAAAAAAATATTTAAGAAAATACACACTTGCTAAAATTTAATCAATATTAATACCTACTATTCAAACATTCATATTCAAATACAAACATATGCCCAATTTCCCTAAAATTTTCCCTGACTTAGATACCGACACTAAACTTACTTTAGCTATTATTGGTTCTATTACCGTAGCTGTTCTGTTATATATTTCTATATTACCTTTTGGCAACTTTGCTGGTAGTTTTGGCACTGTTGTAGGATCTTTTATAAGTCTTCTTTTAGGTAGGGGCTCTTTTTTGTTACCTCTATCTTTTTTGTATACGGCTGCTGTTTTGATGAAAATTCAAAGAAACCGAGATTTGGCGAAAAAAGTTAATGCCAGAATTTTTTGGGGAATTGGTCTTATGATTTTAGCTTTTAATGGCATGCTTAGTCTTTTTATGAACACCCAAACCTTGCAAGAAGTACAAAATTCTGGAGGAGTGTTGGGATATATTTTATACCCATGGATTTTGGGCAATTTTTTTGGTAAAGTTGGCACTTTTTTTGTTTTGATTACATTTGCTTTTTTGGGATTTTTTCTGTTATCTAACCTAACTTTCGTGCAGTTTTATGAAAATCTGGTTAAGACCTTCAAAAACCTTAGTTACTTTCTTGATTTTATCCCAGATATTTTTGAAATCTGGAAAAAAGCGAAAACTAAGATACGTTTAGAAACACCACGAAAGCCGATCGAAGTGTCTGTCAATAAAGACTTACCAAAACCAGAAAAAAAAATGATCGATGAATCTACAGATTCTAGTATCGCAATCACAGAAGCTACCAAATCTTTAAAAACTAATAAAAACCACTGGGAAACACCGTCTCTTACCTTACTTAAAGAAAGTATTAGTGTAACAGAACCTGGAGATGTAGAAAAAAATAAACAAATAATTTTAGAAACTTTGGCTGATTTTGGAATCAGTGTGGAAATGGGTGATGTATTTATAGGCCCAACCGTAACTCAGTATACCTTAAAACCAGCTCAAGGTGTTCGTCTTTCTGCTATAGACAACCTGCAAAGAGATTTGGCCTTGGCTCTAGCCGTTGGTAGTTTAAGGATAGAAGCACCTATTGCTGGAAAAAGTCTTGTTGGCATAGAAATTCCTAATAAAAAAAAGTCGCAGGTTCGCTTACGACAAATTCTTCAAACGAAGCATTTTACTCATTTTGAGGACCCTCTACCCATAGTTATAGGTAAAGATGTAACAGGTAATGATATAGTTTATTCTTTAGCTAAAATGCCTCATTTACTGGTTGCTGGAGCAACTGGTTCTGGTAAATCTGTTTGGATTAATTCCATGTTAGTTAGTTTACTATATCGCTATAGCCCAAAAGATCTTCAGCTTATTTTAGTTGATATGAAAAGGGTTGAACTAAAACTCTATGAAGGCATTCCACACTTACTTTCAAAAGTAATTACTGAAGCAGAAAAAGCTATTAACGCTCTCAAGTGGACTTTGCTAGAAATGGAAAAAAGATACAAACTTTTAGAAGAATTTGGTAAAAGAAATATTTCAGATTTTAACTTGTTTGCTGAAACTCAAAAACTTGAACCTTTACCTTATTTAGTTTTTGTGATTGATGAGTTAGGAGATTTGATGATGCTCGCTAAAAGCGAAGTTGAACCAATTATTGTCAGATTAACTCAGATGTCTAGGGCTGTGGGGATTCACTTGGTTTTGGGCACCCAAAGGCCAGACACTCAAGTTGTTACCGGTTTAATTAAAGCTAACATACCTAGCAGAATAGCTTTTGCCGTGGCTTCTCAAATAGATAGTAGAGTTATCTTAGATAGAGCTGGAGCTGAAAAATTATTAGGGCAAGGTGATGGTTTATTTATGAATCCTCAATCTATTCAACCAATTCGTTTTCAAGGTGCTAATTTAGAAGAAGAGGAAGTTAATAGGTGTGTGAAATTTTTGAGAAACCAAGCACTAGAAAAAAACTGGGAAAACAACCTTAAACCTGAAGTTGTAGAACCTCAAAAAATCAAAATTACCATACCAGGTATACCTACGAATCTTTCTGAAGACGAAGATAGTGATGAAGTCTTTGAAGAGGCTAAAAGATTAGTTATTCAATACCAAAAAGCCTCAGCTAGTTTTTTACAGCAGATGATGGGCATTGGTTATCCCAAAGCCGCTAGAATAATCAACGATTTAGAAGCCATGGGAATAGTTGGCCCGCAAAATGGTTCTAAACCAAGAGAGGTTTATGTACTGCCAGAAGATAATTCTGAGTAAAATTTTGTAAACAACTGAAAAACTGAGTTATTTTATCTAAAAATCAACTACTCAAACTAATCTTTCTTATTTTGAGAAAGATTCGAAGTTTTCATTGACTTTTATTTTAATTACAACTTATTTTTTAATTTTTTAGTCGTTTATGAGTCTAATCTCAATGGTATTTCACCACTAAATGTAAAAAAATTTAACTTTTAGATAGCTTAAAAATAAAAATAAATTGATTATTTGACAGTCATAAAAAAGAGCTATATAATTTATGACGGTTACCTACTTGAGCTTTATTTGTTTAGGTCATTTAATAATCCATATGGTTGAATGACCTATTCACCTTTCCAAAAGAGATACAATGCCACCTACATGCTTGTATCAAAAAACAAAAACGCAAAACTTGCAAAACTTTGTTGTTATATACAATTTCTCATAACAAAAACACATATATATAACAAAAAGTAAGGAAGGGTGAATAATTAAGGCCGTGTAGGTGCCAAACTAGATCAATTAATGCCATCAAAGTTGTTTGTAGCATTATTTATAGTGCTACTAACAGCCACGGCTCAATTGATCTAACAAAGGGTAGGAAGCCTTAAGGTTTAGGAATTTTAGGGGCTATACTACCCTTTTTCCATATTAATTTAATTATTAATGATTATTTATTAATGAATTACCTAAGAAATTTTATAATTTTTTATAATTTTACTTTAGATTAAATAAAAATATCAACAATAACAAGCAATCAAACTAATTAAATCTTCACTTTTTATTTTGATTAGAAGTTTAATTTTGAATTAATTTTGATAATATAGACAGGAATGTATTATACGCACAATTGACACTAATTGACTAATTTATTTATTGATTCAATAATGTTTTATCAAACATAATCACCACTATGCCTAAAACTGTTCTTACTGGACTTCGTGCTAATGGCGAATTAACTTTGGGTAATTATTTGGGGGCAATTTTACCTATGGTGCAAACTTTACAGAATCTAGAAGAAGGAGATAAGTTCTTCTTGTTCGTTCCTGACCTACACTCTTTCACAACCCCCATCGACCACACACAACTATATCGAAACAGTCTTAACAATATAAAAATTTATCTGGCTAGTGGGGTTGATTCCAATCGCGAAAATGTTTTTTTATATAGACAAAGTCATATCCCAGCTCATAGTGAGCTAGCTTGGATTTTGTCTTGTTTTACTTATTATGGAGAACTTCAAAGAATGATTCAGTTTAAAGAAAAATCCTCACAACAAGGTCAAAATGTCTCTGTTGGTTTGTTCACTTATCCAATTTTAATGGCAGCTGATATTTTACTTTATGGAGCCGATTATGTACCTGTTGGAGAAGACCAGAGGCAACATTTAGAACTAGCTAGAGATTTAGCCATTCGCTTTAATAATAAATTTGGAGAGATCTTTGTAGTCCCTCAAGTTTGGCAAAAACAGCTTGAATTTGTCAAAAGAGTAGAAGGAACTAAAATTTACAGCCTAACTGATCCAACCAAAAAAATGAGCAAATCTATCAACGATCCCAAAGGAACTATTTTACTCACAGACAAACCTTTAGATGCTGCTAAAAAAATAATGTCAGCTGCTACAGATAACTTAGCCAGTATCAACTGGGATTGGAATAACCAACCCGGAATTACTAACCTTTTGCAAATTTATGCCTTGTTAAAAAATATACCCACACACGAAGCTGTCAAAATTTGGAAAGGCCAAACTCAATACAGTAACTTAAAAAAAGAAACTGCCGAACTAGTAGTCGAATTTTTAACTAACTTGCAAGCGAGAGTGTCTAAAATTACTGATGCTCAAGCAGAAGATATTCTCCAAAAAGGTGAAATCAATGCAACTAAAATTGCCAAACAGACCTTGCTTAAGGTACAAAAAGCAGTAGGTGTTGTTAAATCACAGTAGGTACATTAATTAAAAAATGACTTACAATCCACCTTTAAAAAGCTAAATCAAAAACTAAACACTATCCGCAACTCTTGTCTTGCCTGTTTATACGAAAAATTATTAATTTTTAAAACTTCAATTACTTGACAAAGATTTATTAAAAGATAATTTTTTCCTGGTCTCGATCAATCGATCTCAAATCGATTAAGATTTTTAATCATTATGATCCAACCATTTCAAAAAATTACTGCTAAAAACATTCCCTTACCTATCAAAGATATTGACACCGATATGATCATTCCAGCACAATATTTAACAAAAACCGATAGTTCTGGATATGGAGAAAATTTGTTTGAAAGACTTAGAAATGATGACCCTAACTTTCCTTTAAATCAAGAAAAATACAAGGATGGAAAAATTTTAACCACTCGTTCTAATTTTGGTTGTGGCTCTAGTAGAGAGCATGCTGTTTGGGCTTTGTTGCAATGGGGTATTAGAGTGGTTATTGCTCCTTCTTTTGCTGATATATTTTTTAACAATGCCGCCAAAAATGGTTTGGTTTTAGTTAGACTTCCTGAAGAAGTGGTAGAAACAATTCTTAAAGACTCCGAGTCAGGTGAATACATAATTTCGGTTGATTTAGAATCTCAAAAGATAACTTTACCAGATGGAACTATTTATGACTTTCCTTTTGATAGTTTTCGTAAGGAGTGTATTTTGAAAGGTTTAGATGACCTTGCTTATATCCAGTCTGTAAATCAGGAAATTGAAAAATGGCATGAAAAAAGAAAAAGTAAGATTTTTTATTCTACTCTAACCAGGAATTTTTAATACTAGATACATATGAGACAATCTCAACTTTTCACAAAAACCAGCAAAGATATTCCAGCAGATGAAGTTTCTAAAAATGCTCAACTCTTGGTTCGTGCTGGTTTTGTGGATAAAACCATGGCTGGAGTGTATACTTTTTTACCGCTTGGGCTCAGAGTTCTAAACAAAATTGAAGATATAGTTCGACAAGAAATGAACAATATTGGTGCTCAAGAAATTTTAATGAATAGTTTACAACCAAAAAAATTGTGGACAGATACCAACCGTTGGGATATAGATATTCTATTTAAGTTAAAAAGTCAAACCAACAACGAATATGCACTGGCTTGTAGCCACGAAGAACAAGTTACCCCTTTAGTTAAAAAAATGGTGACCTCTTGGAAAGATTTACCCGAGACTGATCCCAAAAACAAAATTTTCCCGCTTTCAGTTTATCAAATCCAAACTAAGTTTCGCGACGAATTACGAGCAAAATCAGGACTTCTAAGAGGTAGAGAATTTAGAATGAAAGACATGTATGATTTCCATCAAAATTGGGACAGCTTAAATGCTTATTATGAATTAGTGATGCAGGCTTATCTTAGATGTTTTGAAAGAATGGGGTTGGAAGTTTATCCAACTGAAGCTAGTGGTGGTATTTTTACAACTATTCCTAGTCACGAATTTCAGGCTATTTGTAGTGCTGGGGAAGACAAAATTTACAAAGTACCAAGTTTGGGTATTTTCTTTAACAAAGAAATGGCCCCAGTTAAGGCTAAACCTTGGAACAATTTAGACGAAACGGTGCAACCAAGAAAAGATATTCTAGCTGAAGGCGTCATTGGAGTCGAGGAGGTAGCCAAATGTTTGGGTATTCCAATAGAAAAAACTACAAAAACATTATTTTACGAAACTCAAGACCAAAGGTTAGTAGCTGCTTGTGTACGAGGCAATTACAAAATCAATGAAGAGAAATTAATGAAAGTAGCCAAAAAACACCTCAAACTGGCTCCTAGCGATTTAGTTAAAAAGATCACAGGTGCTGAGATTGGTTATGCTGGCCTACTTAACTTACCCGAAGATGTGGAAATTTATATGGATGAAAGTTGTGATAACCGTAAAAATTTTGAAATGGGAGCCAACAAAACGGGGTATCATTCAATCAATGTAAATTTTGGTAGGGACATTCCTTGGCCCGAAAAATTTTATGATATTAAAGTTGTGGAAGAGGGTGATATTTATCCAGAAACCGGAGAACAATATGAGGTCTATACCTCGGCCGAAGTTGGAAATATCTTTAAACTGGGTACTAAATATAGCGATGCTGTTAATTTTAAATTTTTAGACAAAGACAATCAACTAAAGCCTGTAATTATGGGTTGTCATGGTATTGGGACAACTAGATGTATGGCTGTAATTGCGGAGATTTACAGTGACGAAAAAGGTTTAAAATGGCCCGAAAGCGTGGCTCCGTTCAGATTCCACTTAATAACTCATGTAAACAAAAAAGGTGACGATTCAATAAACCAACAAATTTTCGCTTTAGCTAATCAAATTTATTCCGGGAAACTTAAATTAGTATTTAATCAAGCTAATCAACAAATTGATTTTATTAAATCAAATGAGTCAGAAGAAATTTTATGGGACGACCGCTTGAACGTTTCTTTAGGTGAAAAATTAACCGATGCGGACTTGATTGGATGTCCTTATCAAATTATTCTTACTAGAAGAAGTATCGAAAATGGTAATATTGAAATCAAACATCGAGCGACCGGACAAAGTTTTCAGGTAGCCATAGAAAAAGTTCTTACTTAAATCTACCTATCAACTTTTACCGAAAAAAGTCTTAGAAAGTCTTTATTGCCTTGCCCAGACTAGTAAAAAATTAAGAGAATATTGCAAGTCTTTTTTATAAACTTAGCCTAAAAAGTAAACTACCAAGTGGTAATCGATATGTCTGTAGGACCAGGTGAGGTAATGGTAACTGCTGATAGTTCTGCTAATCCTGTTTTTGCAGTAAATAAAGAATTGATAATCAGGTAATTTTGATTTTTCTAATTCTTTAAAAATTTTATTGATCAGATCCAAAGCCAAAGCCCAAACCCAAACCAAATCTACTAAGACAAGAGTTAGTTAAAGAGTCTCTGAAATTTTACTCTAAAAACCAAAATTATTTTTGACTTGAATAAGTCTGATGTTCTTTGTTTAAAAAAATTTTTGATTATTCTTTAATTTTTATACTTTTTCCCTTGGTTCTTGCTACGATTTGACCATGGTCATACACCACCTCTCCGTTTCTAATAGTGATAACTACAGAACCTCCTTGTAAAGTCATTCCTTGATAGGGAGTCCAGCCGCATTTAGATAAAACTATTTTGGAATTAATAAATAATTTTTGATTTGGATCAATTATAACCACATCAGCATCAAAACCTTCTATTAAATCTCCCTTGTTTTGAATTTTATAATTTCTGGCAGGATTAGTAGAATATAATTTAACTACTTGATTTAGAGTTAATTTTCGTTGGTAAACAGCATGCAAAAGTAAAGGTAAAGCAAATTGAATAGATGGTAATCCAGCAGGTAGTTTGCCGTACTCTTGTTGCTTTTCTTCTAATAAATGAGGAGCATGGTCGGTGGTATATTGAGAAATTAAACCAGTTTGTAGGGCTCGCCACAAAGTTTGTTGGTCAACTTGGCTTTTGAGAGCGGGATTCATAATTCGCAAACCAGCATAATCTCGAATTTGCTCTTTATCAAACCACAGGTAATGCGGGCAAGTCTCGCCACTAACTAGACCAGTTTTGGCTCCTTTTTCCAAAAACTCAAGCTCTTCTTTGGCAGAAATGTGCAAAATGTGTATTCGACGCTGAAACTCCAAAGCTAAGTCTACAGCTCTTTTGGTGCCTAAAGCTGCTACTAAATTGTCACGAATTATAGAATGCTGATAAGGATTTTTAAGGTCTATCTCAGAATTTTCAGGTAGTCTTCCTTCTTTAAAAAGTTTTAGTCTCTCTAATCTACGGTTTTCATCTTCGGCGTGAACAGCAATCATTTTGCAAGTTTGCGCAAAAATTGGCCGTAAAAACTCATCTTCTGCTAAAGTCATCTCCCCAGTACTTTCTGCCATAAAAATTTTAATTGCCGGAATTGTGTTATCCTCATCAGCTTTTTTCAGTTCCTCTAAATTATCACGACTAGCACCAATATAAATACCAAAATTGCACAAACATTTTGAAGCATAAAGTTCTTGTTTATCTTTGACCGCTTGATACGAAATAGTTTGAGGGTTAGTGTTAGGCATATCACAAATTGTGGTCACTCCACCAGCCAAAGCAGCCATAGATTCCGTGTAGCAATCGCCTTTGTGAGTAATTCCAGGATCTCTAAAATGAACATGGGTGTCCACCATTCCTGGCATAACAATTTTGTTTTGGCAGTCAATAACTTTATCAGCGGAAGTGCTAATAGTATCGGACACTTGGACAATTTTATCATCTTCTATTAACAAATCTCCCACAAAACTGCGCTCGCTAGTAACGATTGTACCTTGTTTAAGTAACAATTTCATAAAGTTTAAATTTACGTTGAATTACAACTAAAATAATGCTAGTCAAGAAAAAACATGATTGAACTTTTACATAATTTTTATTTGTGAGTATAATTCATACTTTTTGGGGTCTAAAACCAGAGAGTCTATTTTTTGATCCAAATAGAAAATTATACTTTTAAGTATTTTTTGAATAAAATCGTAACTAAGTTCACCTTTTTTAGTTTCCCAAATTAACTCTAAAATTGTTTGATTATGCTGAAGATATTCATCAAAACTCTTGAATTGACTTAAATTCTCAAAAAAAGCTTGTAGTAATACAAAAATCTTTGCTAGTTTAATTCTAGAAAGATCGTGAGTAGCAAATAGAAAATAACTACAAACCAATTGCCATGACTGTAGAATGTGAAAACTTGTGCTATTGCTAGATATATTTTCTAATGTCTCAGTTGTCTGACTAGTTTTATTGGAAGCTGTTTGCTGGTTTTGTTGGATTTTTTCTGTCTCTAAAACTAGTTTTGTTTTGGACAAACCCGTTATTTTGGCAAGTTTACCCGCATATTGATCAATAGTAATAGTGTCTGTTAAAGCTAGTAATTTTAAAATACTCAAAACTGCCTGTCTTTGCTTGTCTAAATTATCCGTCACCAGCAAGGGTTGCATTTGCTCAATTTGCCAATCAAAAAAATCCTGTACTAGCAAATTCTGTTCGATTTGACCCAAGTTTGTGGTTTTGGCTAGATAGTTAAGATATTCGTCAAGATCTTTGTGGGGATGAGGTATAATCAGTTTTTTAGTTGAAAAACCCATTTTGACGGCCTCCACAAACAATTTCGTACCAGCAACTTGGCCCGCATCGTCATTATCAAAAGCTAACCACAAGTTATCCGTATAGTTTTTCAGAAAACTAAGTTGCTGCGAAGTGAACGAAGTGCCTTGAGAAGCGATAACATTAGTCAAACCAAAACTATGAGCCGTAATCACGTCCATATTACCTTCAACCAGAATGGCTACTTTTTTTTGTAGAATACTTTTGCGGGCCTTTTCCCAACCAAACCAAATTTTACTCTTATTAAACCACTCGCTTTGAGGTGAATTAAGGTATTTTGGACGATCAGTTTTGTCGTAGTCTAACACCCTACCCGTAAAACCTACTATTCTTGAATTAGTATCTTTAATTGGAATCATCAAGCGATCGCTGAATTTGTCTTTGTAAACCAGTTTCTGCTCGTCAAACTTCAAAACTCCAATGTCAACTAGCAAGTCCAAATCAAGATTATATTTTTGGGCAAGAGACAGCAAAAAATTATCTCTGGGGGCATAACCAATACCGAAAGATTGAATGATTTCACCAGATAAACCTCGTTTCAAACAATACTGAATCACGGGGTGAGAACGATCTTCTAGTATTTTAAGTAAAACTTTATGGTACAACTCAGCTGACCATGCCAGCGCTTTTAAACCTTTTTCATATCGTGTTAAGTGAGCTTTTTGAGCTTGTATTGATTCTGTAGTTCTAGGTTTAGAATCTACTTCTATCCCGAGCCTTTGAGCAATTTTCTTAAGAGCTTCAAAACGACTGATATTTTCCATTCTAGCTACAAACTCGAAAACATCTCCACCCTCACCAGAACCAAAATCGTGCCAGATTTTTTTGGATGGACTAACAATCAAGGACGGTGTTCGTTCTTGGCGAAAAGGAGAGAGACACTTAAAATTTTGACCAGCCGGAAGAAGCTGAACATACTCAGAAATAATTTCCTCAATTGCTACCCTATTTTTAATCTCTTCCCAAATTGACATTATAACCAATCTCTAACCTATCAAAAAAATAATGTCAAAAGGTTTTTGATAAATTCCTTACTACCTTAAAAGCAGATTTTTTAATAAAAACTTTTAAAGTCTTAGACAAGAAGACAATCAAAAAGTTTTTGTTTGATTTCTATATTTCATGTCTATCTCATGTTTATAACTTTAACTATCTAGTATTTTTCTAACTAACATTCGATAAGTCTTAGAGAGTCTTAGAGTGGATAATTTGGATTTTTGGAATCTTCTGGTCGAGATTGTTGATAGTTTTGCTTGGTAGTTGCTATTTGTAAATCCGATACTGATCTTCTTTGTAGTCTATTGAGATATGCTTCCAAATCCTGAGCACTAATTACTCTACTCTGCCTTTCCTCCAGTGAGCCTAAATTGAGTCGGTTGCGATCGCTAAGAGCTTTTTGTATTCTCGCTTGAATATGGGCATCCGGATCAAATTCTCGCATAATCTCCATAACAAAATTATCAAAACCAACAGGGTCTTCTTCGGGATACAAGCCAGTGGTAACAGTAAACAAAAATTCAAGTTTACTTTTAGCATCAGGTAGGTTTTGTGCAATAGTCTCGATTCTAAACATGTCCAGTTTATCGCCATATACTTTGTAAAATAGATCAAGTTCTTTTAACTCTACTCGAAGATAGTTTTCAAGCATATTTATTTGTCTATTTTTACCAGCTCTATCTAGATCACCAAAATTCAAAATCACATTCTGAACATAACGATATTCAAAAATTTCAAAATAGTATCCCACAGCCAAAAGCCAAAGTAAATAATCCCAATATTCCGGGTCTTCCATTTTTGCAAACTCTTCTAGATTAATTTTAAAATCTTCAATAAACTTTTGTATTATTTGTTCTTCTGTCATAACTAAAATTAGTTAATTTTTTAAGGATTAGTGGGTGGATTATTATTCCTATACCATGTTTGTAGACCTCCCAGTTCGCTATCTATATTTTGAATTTGACCTGAGTCTATTTCACCACTATTAATTCTATTTTGTACTTGCCGGTTAAGTTCTGCTTGTAATTGCTGTAGTTTTGGTAGATGTGATGGATCTATAGAACCTCCACTAGAACTTAATTGTCCAATTTTTCTTGCTAAATCTGTAATTCTCTCATTAAGGTCTTTTAATTTGTCTGATAAATCTGATTCTGAAGCTTTAAACTGAATTCCCTTTATTGCTTGCTCTATTTGCTTTGCAACAGAACCAGTATCCGCAACGAATTCTGTGATTGTAGGTTGAATTTGAGGTTGAGGTTGTTGAATTTGAGGTTGAGGTTGTTGAATTTGAGGTTGAGGTTGTTGAATTTGAGGTTGAGGTTGTTGAATTTGAGGT